>Ga0194119_10001836_pt1 | contig 37667 bp, 29 predicted proteins | sample TA2MahC100mmetaG_FD_148620 | JGI IMG/M metagenome (GOLD analysis project Ga0194119, IMG submission 148620) | Freshwater microbial communities from Lake Tanganyika, Tanzania - TA2015018 Mahale Deep Cast 100m | ecosystem: Environmental > Aquatic > Freshwater > Lake | place: Tanzania: Lake... | reverse complement strand
TGTTTCTTCGTGATTTAATATGATACGTGGTCTTTTTCTTTCAAATGGCATCTTCGCCTCCTTTCTTGAGGGAAGTATGCCACAAAAAGAATCACATTGCAATGTTATTATGGAATCATTATACTAGTCCAAAATATAGACGATGAATGGGAATCATATTTTCCTACCTGTGATATTCCATAATTAATTTCAGAATGTGAAATATTGAATGTTCTAATTGCAATTCATTCATTAAAAAGGCATGACCTTCATTTGCGATTCGTTCGCGTTCCTGTTCATGATTAAGATAATAATCAATGACATCTGGCATTTCTTCTATCGTTGCGCTGATATAATGTTTTCCGGGAATAAATGGCGCCGGGTTGTAAATGGGTTCCGAAAGTATTAACGATTTATTTGCCATTCCCAGAATCATCCGGTATCCTGCCAAATCACCATATACTCTATGAATATTCAGAAATATCTTCGAACGGTTTATAATCTGTGTACGATTTTCACCCCAACAGGCTTCATCAAACCAATCACCCAATGTTGCCAGATTAACATCTCTTTCCCGAAGCTGTCTAATCAGTCGCTTCCGTCTGGAAACATCAAGTGCTCCGAGAAAAAGGATATCAATATCACGAAACAGATTCATATCTTTTCCCATAGAAGGAAAATAACCAAGAGGTATCCAATGAGAAGAAATACCGTTCTCAAAAAGAAATTCACAGCGACTCTGTGTAGATACCAGAAGAATATCGGGGATACCGTTTTTTATCAAACTGCGTAATCGAAAATAATTTGTATAAATATCAGTTGCACGCGCATCACAAAGTAATATTTTCCCTATTTCCCGTAGATTGGGGTAATGTCTGGGCAATTGTGCTTTTTTTGGAAGGGGAAGCGGCTCTGTATGCCAAATAACCGTCAAAGGTCGTTTATGAGCGGGAATTTTCATCAGCATTCGACAAACAGTCGGATACCAGTTTGCATTGCCAAATATCAACAATACTCCTTCCGGATTAAGCTCCATCTTATTTTCTACCACCCTTATAACAGAACATCCCTGCTTTTCCAGTATCGTTGATATATAATCCATAAGAGAATATTCCGGAATAGTTGCTTTACGACCTTTATACTCTGGCAAGTTGCGGTTGCAAATCGTAATTGAAAGTCCCGGCATTTTTCAATAAATTATCCTTGTATAACTCTTGATTAATATCAGAAATATAACTGAATCATATTTTTCATTTTATATACGAGATCAAGGATAGAATATATTCTCTCTCCTTTATTATCGTACTTCATGGTCACTGCATCAACAAATTCACTTATGCAACGGCTTTCTACCCCACTCGAAAAAATATCCAATGGCATATGCCACCTGAGAAATCACTAGCAGCAACACTATTAGTGTCGCTTTAATATTTCTGAAGTGAGAAAATGGAAATCGCATCATACCTAAATAAAATTTTTTTTGATCAATATTAATCGGTAAATGTTTTCGGCCAGAACGCAGTCTATGATAAAAGAATGCTCCTTGCCCATAGGCCATGTGTTGTTTCAAATAACTGAACAAAGTAAAAGAATGTTTATGATAAACTACGGCTTCCTGTATATATTGCATCCCGTAACCCATATACTGCCACCTGTCAAACAAATCGCGATCTTCCGCAGCAAAAGGGATCCGATAATCAAAACCGCCTATTTCACCAAAAAGCTTTACCGGTAGAACAATGTTGTTTGTGGTAAAAAATCTTCCCGGACGATTTTGAAAATAACTGTAGAGATACGAAATGAGGCATTGGCTTGCGATGGAGAACAGGTTGTTATTCATAACATTAACCGTACGTCCACCAAGAGCAATATTACTCTCTTTGGTAATGACAATACTATCTGCCATCTTTTGCAGCCAATCAGGGGCAGGTTCACAGTCATCATCAGTAAATGCTAACATCTTACCTTTTGCCATTTTCGCGCCCAAATTTCTTGCCGAAGCAGGCCCTAATCGATTATTCAACACTAATTGTACATCTAAACGATCGGCAAAATTCCCTACGATTTCTCCCGGAGGGAAATCACTGCCATCATCTACCACAATGATTTCAAAACTGCGAAAGCTTTGACCTGCCAAAGCTTCCAGACAATTCTGCAACCGCCTCGACGGTCTTTTAAGCGTAGGAATAATAACGGAAAAAAAGGGCTCATTGTCAAATCCCATACTTTCAAACTCTCTATTCTTTCCCATTTCCACAATTTGGTAATAATCGCAACGAACTTCGCACTGGTCGTATATTCAGGTACATGGTTTCTCGCATACTGGCGGTTGCACCATCAGATGTGCTGTCTACAACAATTATGAAACTTTGCTCTTGCAGACTGTATGAACTCGCCTCAATGCGATCAACAGAATAGTACACGGGAATAATAATTGACACGTAAGGCATGGGAATCACCTTCAGACATCGCGCGGGATGAAAAGTTCATTGTCAGTTACCACTACCCTGAGATCTCTGGAAGTATTCATATACCCGATGGCTTCCTTAAAAGCTCCATAAACGGAAAAAAGAAAAAAAATTGGTAAATAGCACAAAAATGCCCGAAATAATTCGGGACAGGGTCGCAGACTTTTACCCATCCTCCAACATTGAACCAACGGGAATATCGTCATCCCGCCGATAAACAACGTGCGTTTTATCAATGACCAATGATTCAGCTTAACCCTCCGAATAGCTGAAAATTGGCTATGTACGCCAATATCACGCAATCCCGGCAGCAGGCGTACCCAGTTCTCATGAGCAATGACAGCCTCAGCGGTTTTATACATTTTCCATCCCTGAGCCTGGAAGCGCTGGTGGAAAACATATTCCATATCAAGGTAGGTGGTAAGTGTGTCACCCAATTCCAGCAACACTGCCCGGCGATATGCAATATTGTTGCTAGGGCCTGAGCCAACATAGCCGGAAAATGCCGGATTCATCCACCTACCATACGAGAACAACATGAACGCCCTACTGATCACTGTTTGCGGATTCAGATTTTTATAAGTATAGACAACACTGGCAATGTCTGGTGACTGCTGAAATGCGCGCAGAACACCCTTCACCCAGTTCGCATCGGGAATCGCATGATCCTCGATAAAAGCGACTACCTCTGTAGTGGCGCTTTGAATGCCCTTGACTTTTGCAGTTGCGTAAGATGGGCAATCTGGATAACGGATGCAGCGGACATACGGATGATCACAACCTACCAAAGGCATTGTTTGCGGTGCAATATCAATGATGAGAATGTCAAACTGCATGTCAGACGATTGAGCCAATAAGGCTTGTAAACATCGTTCACTGCGTTGCCGTAATCCACCGACAATCAAAATTGCGGTTAATCTTGAAACCGATGAGTGGAGTTGCATACACTATCCCTGAGACCCAGTCAAGTTGTATTATTTTCATTAATTAGTTACACTGATTTAATCTTCGAAGTAACGCCGCCATACTTATTCCTGGTATCCTTAAATTTAACATTCAAACCATACACGCTTCCATAGACAAGGAAATAAGGAACATGCACCAGGAAAAAATAGGGAACAAATGCCATCAAATGTCGCATTCCTGCATTGAGCAACTCAAAGATGAAGAGATTCCTTAAGAGAAGATAGGCGCGTTTCATAATGTATTTATTCATGGTTGACGCCGCTTTATGACACACCTTCGCATCTTTTACCACCACCACACGGAAGTTGTTTCTCCACGCCCTGACGTTAAAATCCGTTTCTTCAAAATAAATATCGTATATCCTTCGAAAAAGTCCTATCTCTTTAAAAACAACTACCTTTATCAGATTTGCACAGCCTATCTGCGAATCCACCTCTGAAACCGTATCACTCTCTTTTACAAATATGTCACGACCATACTTCAGTTTCTTCAGTCGCCCTATCCAATAATTTATTCGGTAACCGCAGCATTGTATCGAAACAGGATTATGATACGAATAAACAACCGGGGCAATCACGCCGATTCTCTCATCCGTCCGCCCTGCCTCCACCAGCTTACGCAACGAATTCTTATCTGCTACAACATCATTTATCAACACCTTTGGACACGGTTCAGGATGGTTATTCCCGTTTGAAGTCTTATCCATCAGATCTCTATGCATTGTCTGTCAGATTCCGCTATCGTACAATTTGCCGCACATATATCTTCTGCCGCCAACATTCCCGTCATCATGGAGTGATCTTGGTTATTGTATGTATGGGTTCCATTGCGACCTATAAGATATAAATTTTCTATGGTCTTCAAATATTCTTTAATTTTATACAGACTTTCCCGGTATCCCAGCTTATAAAGCGGATATGCCTTCGGCACATGAAGTACTGTGCCATCCTCGACATCATCACTACTCTGCGCAAATCCCATCGAACACAATTCCCGAATCCCCAATTCCAGTAATTTCTGATCCGGCATATTCCATAATTCGTCCCCTTCCTGGCAAAAATATTCCAACCCCAGACAGGTTTTCCCGTTATCCGGCACCATTTCAGGACTCCAATTCTTATAATTTTGTATCCTTCCTACCTTAAGATCTGGTTCGTGAATATACAGCCAGTTGTCAGGAAATACGTCTCTCTTATTTACCATAAGCACTACCGTAATATAATCCCGATACCGTAATGTATTCGCTGCTTCAAGAATCTCGGAAGGCGCCTCAGGTTTCATTTTCCGTATAAGTTCCTGCAACGGCATGCTGCTGACAAAATGGGTGCCTTCAAAATATTGATATTTTCCGTTTTGTAGTACTTCTATTGCCCTTATCCTGTTATTCTTCCAAAAAATCCCCTCAACATTTGCACCTGTATAGAGAGTAGCTCCTTGTCTTTCTGAAATCTCTGCCAGTCTTTGCCACATCATCCCCGGACCTAACTTCGGATAATAAAAACCATCTATCAGCGTCTTTATTGTTTTTCCGTTTTCGGAATGATTCTGTTTCTTTATTACGGAATGTTTCACTGCGCTTATGAATGACAATCCGCTGATCCGTTGCGCTGCCCACTCGGCATCTAACTCTTTACAGGATACTCCAAGAATTTTTTCCGTATATGACTTAAAAAATATCCGATAAAGACACCTGCCAAAGCGATTTGCAACCCATCTTTCAAAGGTATCTTCCGGCAGCAGTGGAAACACATGCGCCTTGAGGTAACTGGAAATGATCAGAAGGCTCTTTAACAATCCTAAATTGCGTAGGGTGTTAAAGGGTTGGAGGGGATAGGAGAAAAATTTTTTATGAAAAAATATCCTGGAAAGCCTTTTGCGATACAGAAAATCTTTGCCGAGAATTTCTTTCCAGAAACTGTTTATTTCTTCCCACAAAGTGAAAAAACGATGTCCGCCAATGTCAAAATAATATTTTTTGTATCGAATAGTCCTTGAAAGACCTCCAACGGAGTTTTCCTTTTCAAGTAATATTGTTTCAACATTTCTTTTCGACAACTCATACGCTGCTGTTAGCCCGGCGGGACCAGCGCCAATAACAACGACTTTTTTTTTCATGATAATTGTCAGAATTATTGCATCACTTTAGCTTTTTGAAAAACTGTGACAACATAAGGTAAATCTTGCTTACGGGTTTAACCCTGACAGGGTTTCAGAACCCTGTCAGGGTTGCAGAATAGCTGAGAAATCATGTTTTTTCAAAAAGCTAAAGTGATACGAATTATTTGAATTTATAGTTTCGAGTGTGCCTGCCACGTTTCACAATTCGCCTAAAACACCTTATATAATAAATAAAACAACATAACACAAATGAAGCGCCGCTATAACAATAGTACAAAACATGAAAGGGAAAAACCTTTATGGTAAAATCTATACCCTTTTTCCTGAAAAAAAAGACATAAAACGTCTTGTTTAAGATCAAAAATGAAAACAAAATAATACCAATGAACATAACAAAATTAAAAGAAAATAAATCATCACCTCGCAATAATAAAAGAGGCATTAAAAAAATCATTATCCCTGCTAGGATCGTACTTATTTTATGGTGCAATTTAAGATTGAGATCCATTGGCATATATTTTGATTCCAAAATAAGATATGACCAGGGAATCGCGCGCAGAAGAATATCTGTTCGTATCATTTGAATAAATTTCCACTGCTTAAGATGTTTTACTAATAAACGGTTATCTAATAATATTTTATGTCCCTTTGCGCATAATCTATAGCCTAATTCTATATCCTCTATAGAATGTTTCTTGTAACGATTTTGGTCAAATCCGCCTATTCCCATAAGAACACACTTTTTTATAGCTCCACAACCTGCCCAAAAGGAAAAAGCCTCCTCACGTGCCTGTTGATGATGAAAATGATGCATTAAATTTCTGTATTGGGAGAGAAAATTTTCTTCGGAGGGTGTATCATCATACGAGCCAAAAACTGCAGTTATTTTCGGATAACGCCGGAAATCTTCGTTAACCGCCGCAAGGGTATCTTTACGCACCTCGACATCAGAGTCGATAAATAAAAGAATCTCACCCATTGCATGTTTTGCCCCATAATTTCTTGCAACGGCAGGGCCTGCTCTCTCCGGCAATTGGTGCACTATAACTCCTTTTTGCCGTGCAATATCAATAGTTTTATCCGTAGAATTATCATCCACCACAATAATTTCACAGGGAGAATAACTCGATGCACATACAGCATCCAGACATCTTCCAATATGTTTTTCCCCATTATATACGGGAATTATTATCGAAATAGAGAGGTTATCATTTTTTTGATTCATCGTTATACGTTCAAAGGTTTATAAAAATATTATTCAGTATGGGTGAACCTATATAAATCTTTTAAAAATAAAGAAAGAGAAAATAGTATGGTAAGAAAACAGTGTTGCGGTACGTTCTGGAATGAAATTGATGGGTTATATTTTTTAAAAAATATTTTACGTTCTAAAAATCTTCCACTGCTTAAAATCAAAAAAACTTCTTCTTAAAAAATATTTTTGCCGCACATTAAAATACTGCACACTGTTTTTGCATCTCTGATCTCCCCTTTTTTTATCAACTCAAATGCATCTTTCAGTTTTAACTGAATAATTCCTTTAATTGATTCGTCCGCTTGATGATTTGTTTTGGTTTTAATCAGGTCTGTTGCTTTATAAAGATGCATCGTTTCGCTCAAAATGCCCGGTGAAGGATAAATAATGGACAGTGGTTCAAGAATGCCCGCTTTATACCCAATCTCCTCTTCAAGTTCCCGGCTTGCGCATTCAAAGAAAGTTTCACCTTTATCAAGGGTACCGGCAGGAATTTCGTAAATTGTTTCATTTACCGCATACCGGTATTGTTTAATCAATATAATCTCATCTTTTGTAATAAAAGGAATTATGGCAGCAGAACCGGGATGGTCGATTACCTCCCTCATTACTTTTCTGCCACCATCAAGAGTAACCTCATCTTTTCTTACATTTATTTTTATTCCGGAGTAAATTATCACTATTATTACCCACCGATACTTTGCATTAATTTTACCAGAGGCAGAAACATCGCAATAACGATAAAACCAACCGATCCCCCTAAAAATACAATCATAACCGGCTCTATCAGGCTTACCAACCCTTCAACAGCCCTGTCCACTTCATCGTCATAGTTATCCGCTACTTTTGTAAGCATCTTTTCCAGTTCGCCTGTTTCCTCACCTACTTCGACCATATTCACTACTATTTCACTGCAAATCTTTGATTCACGCAGCGGTTTTGCAATAGTTTCGCCGCTTCGAATACTATCATGGATATTTTGTATCGCATGAGCAACGGCAGCATTTCCTGTCGTATCTTTTGAATTAATGAGCGCATCCAAAATAGGCACGCCGCTTGATGTCAACGTCGCCAGCGTACGGGTAAACCGTGAAACGGTAGATTTGTTAATTATCGCGCCAAAAATGGGGATCTTAAATTTGGCACGGTCAATGAGGAGTCTGACCTTCTTAATAATCCGCACGAGTTTGTAAAACACAAAAATTCCTATCAGAACTGCAGGTAAATACATCCAATTTGTTTTAAGCAAGGTGCTGAAATTAATCAACATTCTCGTTGGCGCAGGCAGATCTAATCCCAGTTCATCAAATATTTTTGCAAAACTTGGCACAACAAAGATCATAAGGCCTATAAGAATTAGGGTAGCAACAACGACCACTACTGAAGGATAGATCATCGCGGTTATTATTTTTCTGACAAGCCGCTCCATCTTTTCTCTGAAATCGGCCAGTCTCCGTAAAATGATGTCCAAAGAACCACTCACTTCTCCGGCTTTGACAATATTCACGTAGAGTTTATCAAATACTCTCGGATGTTTTGCAAGCGCTCCTGCGAAAGTGCTTCCGCCTTCGATGCTTTCAATAACTTTCTGCGCGGTTCTTTTCAGTGTTCCTTTTTTAAGCTGTGCGGTAAGTATTTGCAAACTTCTGATTATAGGCAATCCCGCATCCTGTAATGTTGACAATTGTCGTGTAAACAGCGTCAAATGTTTGGATTTTATTCCGCCAACAGATATATTTATTTCACCAAATTTTTTCTTACGGGTTGCTGTTCCTTGTTGTTCCGATGATTTCCCGCGCACATTTATTTCTTTTACACGGGTAGGGAAATAACCCAATCCCCGAATTTTGGAGATCGCTTCTTCGGATGATAGCGCTTCAATTTTATCCTTTACCTGTTTTCCTGTATTGTTTACCGCATAATATTGGTATAGAGACATGGCAATTTTTCTCTCATTAAATAATGTTATATGGAAATTGTTTCCCGCACGACTTCTTCAATGGTTGTCCGTCCTTCAAAAATTGCTTTCAAGCCGCTTTCACGTAATGTATTCATACCATTTTTTCTCGCAACGCTCCTTATCACATTTGTGCTTGCCTGTTCTGTAATCAAATGCCGTATTTCTTCGTTAATATGCATTATTTCATAAATACCCATGCGTCCCCTGTATCCTATTTTTCTGCATTCACTGCACCCGCTTCCACGGAAAAATTTTTTGCCAGCTATCGTCTCTTTTGTAATATTTAATTCATTTAAAGATTCATCGGAAGGTTCGTATTCTTCTTTACAAGATTCGCATATTTTTCTCACCAACCGCTGACTAATTATACATTCCAGCGTCGAAGCAATCAAATAAGGTTTTATGCCGATATCGATTAAGCGTGTTATCGTCAGCGGAGCATCATTTGTGTGTAATGTACTAAAAACCAGATGGCCTGTCAACGAAGCCTGGATGGCAATCTTGGCCGTCTCCTCATCTCTGATTTCACCAACAAGTATAATATCAGGATCCTGACGTAAAATAGACCGCAGGCAACTCGCAAAGTCAACTCCTATCGACGGGTTTATTTGCACCTGAATAAGTCCATCAATGTCATATTCGACAGGGTCCTCTGTGGTTATTATTTTTGTGCTTATTTCGTTTAAATAGTTTAATGAAGCGTACAATGTAGTCGTCTTTCCGGAACCGGTCGGTCCTGTTACGAGGATTATACCGTTCGGAGTATTCAACAACTGATATATATATTTTAATTCTTCGGCGCGAAAACCCAGTGTATCCAAATTAAGCGATACTGTTGATTTATCAAGTAATCGCATCACAATGCTCTCCCCATATTTTGTCGGGAGTGTGGAAACACGCAAATCTATTGATGTGCCTCCAACGTTCAGCTTTATTCTTCCATCCTGCGGCAACCTCCTTTCTGAAATGTCCATTCCTGACATAACCTTAATTCTTGAATTAATGGGAAGTCCTAGTTCTCTGGGAGGAGACACTCTGTCGTACAATACGCCGTCTATCCGATACCGGACTCTAAAGCCATCATCAAAAGCCTCATAATGGATATCGCTTGCTTTGTCCAGAACCGCATGTAAAAACATAAGGCCTACCCATTTCTTTACGGGGGCGGTGGCCGCCATTTTCTTTAGTTCTTCAATATCTATATAATTCCCTGAAACAGATTGCGCATATGACCTGTCCTCTTTAAATTCCAGCAGCAACTGCTCCACGGATTCATGCTTCCTTGGATAATATTTTTCCAGAGCGCGGTCGACTGCATTTTTATGACAAAGAACAGATTTTACATTTAATTTAAGCACCAATCGCAAGTCGTCAATCTTTTCAATTGCAAGGGCATCCGCCTGTGCTACGGTAATAATCCGCTTATCTTCTTCATACCGTATCGGAACAATCCTGTATAATTGTGCAATGGCAGGCGGAATGCTGTCAATAACCTCTTTTGGTATTTCCATTTCTTCCAGGTTTACAATTTCCACTCCGAGATATTCGCTTAATACCTGCATTATCTGGGCATCCGTCACATAATTCATACTAACGAGAATATCTCCCAGCAATCCTCCCTTCTGCTTTTGTATGGCAAGCGCCTCCTGAATTTGATCTTCAGTAACAAACCCTTTTTCTTTCAATAATTGGCCAAAAAGCCTTCTTCGGGCATCACTCTTTATGTCAGGCTTTGATTTACTTTGTGTCTGCGCCGTTTTCATTCTTCCACCCCGGTAACCCTGAATATTTCTTCCAGTGTTGTTTTCCCTTCTTTTGCTTTCCTGATGCCATCTTCTTTCAGCGTTGTCATTCCCGATGCTTTTGCAGCCTTTCTCATTTCATCGGTAGAAGCTACATTGTATGTCATATCACGTAAGGTTTCATCCATATCCATGAGTTCGTATATGCCAATCCTGCCCTTATAACCTATATTATTACACTTCTTGCACCCTTTTCCCTTATAGAAAGAATAATCCGTAAACATGCCCGCATCCAGACCCATTTGCACGATTTGTTCCGGAGTATAATAAACCCGTTCCTTACAATCTTTGCATATGGCCCTTACCAGCCTTTGCGCCATGATTCCCTGCAAAGAGGTCGAAACAAGAAACGGTTTAATATTCATATCAAGCAACCTGGTAATAGCAGACGGCGCATCATTCGTATGAAGGGTGCTTAAAACAAAGTGTCCCGTCAATGCGGAAGTAATCGCAATATCCGCAGTTTCGGTATCACGGATTTCACCGACAAGAATAACATTTGGATCCTGGCGAAGCATTGTCCTTAAAATATTCGGGAAACTAAAACCAATTTTCTCGTTCACCTCGCTTTGATTCACACCCTTTATTGTATATTCTACCGGGTCTTCTGCTGTGACAATTTTTACGCCTGTTTGGTTAAGTTCATTAATGATTGCATAGAGGGTGGTTGTCTTCCCGCTGCCTGTCGGCCCCGTAATAAGAAATATACCGTTCGGTCTTTTAATAATCGACTGGAAACGCTGAAAATCGCTTTCGCAAAACCCAAGATTTTTTATATCCATTAACGCCTGAGATTTTTCGAGTAACCGCATAACCACGCTTTCGCCATAAATAGAAGGCAGGCAGGCTACACGAATATCCATGTCTCTTCCTGAAAAATGAAGGCTTATTCTTCCGTCCTGAGGACGTCTCTTTTCAGAAATATCAATATTTGCAAGTATTTTTATACGGGAAATTATAGGATCCTGGAGATTTTTTGGCAAAACATCCGATTCCTGACATACTCCATCTATCCGGTACCGGATTCTCAATTTGCTTAAAAGCGGTTCCACGTGAATATCACTCGCACGGGCAATAATGGCTTTGTTAATAATAAGCGAAACTAATTGTATAATTGGACTGTCGTCTTCCATGGATTTCGCTTCTGTCTGATATGCACCTTCAGATTCACCCTCCGTTTGAATGACAGGGATATCCGCCGTTCTTATTTCTTTCATCAATGAACCTACCATTTCGGTTGACTCATTGCGGGTATTCCTGCGAAGGGCATATTTAATCTGTTCTGAGGTGGCAAGCGTACATTTAATATCCGAACCTAACATAAATCGCAAATTATCCATAAACCCAAGGTCCGGGGGACGACTCATCGCGACAATTATTACACCGTTGTTTTTTGATACGGGTAAAATGCCATTCTTTTTAATAATCTGCATAGGAAGTAAATTGATGACTTCTTCCGGTATTTCCAGATTTGTAATGTCCAGAATTGGCAAATCATAGTGTTCGGATAAACATTTAATTATCTCCTGATAGGTAGAATATCCAAGCTGCACCAACGCATCTTCCAATCCAATCGATTTTTTCCCCTGGAGTTCTTTTGCCTTATCTAACTGCTCTCTGTTTATTATTTTATTGAGCAAGGCATGTTCTATCAGATGTGCAGAATTCTTCATATCAAATATAACTTGAATTTATTTATGGATATATATATGCTATAGTCTTACTATATAAAAACTTACATCAGAATGCAATATTTATGCCAGCCAAATGGATTACTTAAAACACACCGTCGAAAATATAGAAGCTATTCAACCAGACCCAAAGGGGCGCATTAAAGCCAAATTTGATACCCTTGCCATACCAAGAGGAAGTTTGGGGCGGTTGGAGGATCTGGCAACAATCTACTACTCCATAAGGGGAAATCTCTCGTGCGGAATAAAACACAAAAAGATATTTACGCTTGCGGGGGATCATGGTGTTGTCGCCGAAGGAGTTAGCTCTTTTCCTCAACAAGTCACCTGCCAAATGGTACAAAACTTTATTCATGAAGGTGCAGCCATTAACGTCCTGGCAAGGCACATTGGCGCAAAGGTAATTGTAGTGGATTGCGGAGTTGCCGCCGAAATCACTCCTTCAAAAGGCCTCAAAATAAAGAAATTGAATCACGGCACAAATAATATGGCATCAGGCCCGGCAATGTCCGGAGAAGATGCGGTTAAATCAATTGAAACCGGCATAGAACTTATCGAAGATGAACTCCGGGACGGACTGGATATTGTCGGTCTTGGAGATATGGGAATAGCCAATACCACTCCCAGCAGCGCCATCTTTTCAATTTTAGGAAATGTTCCTGTCTCTGTGGCAACCGGACGCGGAACCGGATTAAACGATGATGAATTACAAAAAAAAATATCCGTAATAGAGAAGGCCATTGCTATCAACCGGCCTGATCCTAACGACCCGATTGATGTCTTGGCAAAAGTGGGTGGATATGAAATAGGAGGCATTGCAGGTTTGTGTCTTGGAGCGGCACGTCATCGCATCCCCATCGTCCTTGATGGGTTTATCTCCACCGCAGGCGCAATAATTGCCTGTGCGTTAGAGCCAAAGGTGGTCAATTATCTTATTGCTTCCCACGTGTCTGCAGAACGGGGACACAAACACATGTTAACGTTTTTGGGAAAAGAACCGTTATTCAACTTAAATATGCGGCTGGGAGAAGGAACCGGCGCCACATTGGGGATACATCTGGTAGAAGCCGGTGTAAAATTATTAAATGAAATGGCAACATTTCAGGATGCCAAAGTCTCAGACCCTTATGCCTGATCCAATAACTATAATTAAAACCATATTTGTTTTGCTATATATTCCGTACCATAAAACCACCGGAACCAAGCCAAAAAGTTTTATTTTCAAATACTTCAGAACTTTTTTGTCTGGGATCCTGCAGCGAAAAACAATCCGGGCGCAATTGCCACGTATCATTCAGAATATCGCTTTAAGGAGATGTAATTATGCTAAATAAAATTAACCCTGCAAAAACAAAAAGCTGGAACAGCCTCACCGATCATTTTAAAGCCATTCAGAAGGTTCATATGAAAACACTTTTTGCGGAAGATCCTGATAGATTTAAAAAGTTTTCCCTTCGATTTGCCGACATACTTGTCGACTATTCAAAAAATATTATCACCAACGAAACCGTAAAGCGCCTTATTGATCTTGCAAAAGAAGCCAATCTTGAAGATGCCATCAAAAAAATGTTCACCGGCGATACAATTAATGAAACGGAGAATCGTTCCGTTCTGCACATTGCCTTACGAAACAGAGCAAATACGCCAATCTACTCAGACGGTGAAGACGTAATGCCTCAGGTAAATGCCGTTTTAAAAAAAATAGAAGAATTTTCCCGCAATGTCACATCTGGAAAGTGGAAAGGATTTACCGGCAAAAAAATTACCGACATGGTAAATATCGGCATTGGCGGCTCCGATTTGGGACCGGTTATGGCAACAGAATGTTTGCGTCCCTATGCCAAGAATGGTTTATCGGTTCATTTCGTTTCAAATATTGACGGCACCCACCTTGCAGAAACATTAAAGAAATTACATCCGGAAACCACGTTGTTCATGATTGCCTCAAAAACGTTTACCACACAGGAAACAATGACCAATGCCTTCTCCGCGAGGGAATGGTTTTTACAACGCGCAAAAGAGCACGCACATGTCGCGAAACATTTTGTCGCCATCTCGACAAATACGGAAAAAGTGGAGGAATTTGGCATTCACAGGGACAACATGTTTGTCTTCTGGGACTGGGTTGGCGGCAGGTACTCACTCTGGTCGGCAATCGGCTTGTCGATAGCCTGTTTTATCGGCTATGAAAATTTTGCCGAACTGCTACAGGGCGCTTTTGAAATGGACAACCACTTTAAAACCACACCGTTTGAAAAAAACATTCCGGTAATCCTCGCGCTTATCGGGATATGGTACAATAACTTTTTTGGCGCGCAAACAGAGGCTATTCTGCCCTACGATCAGTACATGCACCGATTCCCCGCGTATTTCCAGCAGGGAAATATGGAAAGCAACGGGAAATATATCGACAGAACCGGAAACAAAGTGAATTATCAAACAGGTCCCATTATCTGGGGAGAGCCGGGAACAAACGGACAGCACGCCTTTTATCAGTTAATCCATCAGGGAACAAAGTTAATCCCCGCGGATTTTCTCGTCCCTGCAATCAGCCACAATCCCCTTGGAGAACACCACAACATTCTTTTATCAAACTTTTTTGCGCAAACAGAGGCCCTTTTGAAAGGAAAAACAAAAGAAGAAGTTGTCGAAGAACTAAAAAAAGAGGGAAAAAGTGACAGTGAAATACAGAAATTAACCCCTCATAAGGTATTTGAGGGAAACAGACCCACCAATTCCATTCTCTTCCAAAAATTAACCCCAAGGATACTTGGCAGTTTAATTGCCATGTATGAACACAAAATATTTGTCCAGGGAGTTATCTGGAACATCTTCAGTTTTGATCAATGGGGGGTTGAACTGGGGAAACAACTCGCAAAAAAAATATTGCCGGAATTAACCGGTAACAAACCGGTAACCACTCATGATCCGTCAACAAACGGCTTGATTAATGCCTACAAGGAAATGAGACGCTAACTGTCAGGATTCATAAAAAAGTGATTCATATATAGTCAAACAAAGTCTGATTAATTTCCCTTCGAAAATGGATTATTGCTACGTAGGGGGCTGAAAATCGTTCGACTGAGTTCACGACGAAGTCTTCAGTCCCTGCATTTCGATGTGGATTATTGGAATAATTATTGATTTTCATCCTCTTTTATGCGCCTATGGTTCGTGAGGGTTTCACCATCAGTTCCATATTCAGGTGGGTAGCGGCAATAATTTTAATGTCCAGCGGAATAGCGCTTTTTCAATTCATGGAATAATAGTTAATGTGTTATAATTATGTTCATAGGTTGGAAAGTTGAAAATCCGGAGCCATGTATCAATGGGAAATTGTAAGGATAAAAAACATCCCTGTGATGACTGCTTTAGTTGTCAGTTTTGCAGTGATGAACGCTGTGCTATGTGTTTGTGCAGCAAAAAAAAACCAAGACAACTCAGTGTGGAAGAACAGATTGCCCTCTATAATGAATTAAACAAAAAACCTTAGATGTCTTACCATTCTATCACCCGCAAAAGACCAGAACTCTTATCACCCGCCTCAAATCCGGAATGTTTTTTTGCAGCAATACATCATGGGGCTGATGCCATTTATTTCGGGCTAAAACAGTTCAGCGCCCGCACCGGGGCACAGAATTTCACATTAGAGGAAGCAAGCGCAGCAGTTGCTTATGCCCACAAAAATGGCAAAAAAGTATACATTGCCCTCAATACCCTGATAAAAACGAATGAACTTGCAAGCATGGTTGATTTGTTGCTTGCGCTGGAAGAAATCCAGCCTGACGCTCTTATTATCCAGGATTTGGGACTTTATTATTTAATACGGTCCCAATTCCCGCATTTTGCTCTCCATGCCAGCACACAGATGGTTATTCATAACCTTGCCGGAGCACAACAAGCCGGGAAGATGGGATTCAAACGTATTGTTCTCGCGCGGGAATTATCAATAGATGAAATCAGAAATATTGTCCGTCATTCATCTATTGAGATAGAGGTGTTTGTCCATGGTGCGCTCTGCTATTCCTACTCAGGCATGTGTCTTTTCAGCAGTATGCAAGGCGGAAGAAGCGGCAACCGGGGAAGGTGTGCGCAGCCGTGCAGGGTACAGTACGAATCAACTTCCGGAAAAAACGGATATTTTTTCTCCATGAAAGACCTGCATACACTTTCACTGGTAAACGATTTAATGGCTGCCGGCGTACATTCTTTTAAAATTGAGGGAAGGATGAAATCGCCGGAATATGTGGCAATAGCTACAAACGCCTATCGTAAGGCAATTGACGGAAATATGGAAGATATTGAGGGGATAGATCAACAATTAAAAACAGTTTTTGGCAGGCAATCAACTCATTCATACTTAATTACTCACACCCCAAAAAGCACAACTGTTTCTCCTGTTAAAGAATGTGTCAAACCTACCGACATGGTAAATCCTGTGTATCCGGCAAATATCGGACTTTATGCCGGAAAGGTAATCGATTCCCAAAAAGGCCGCTTGACAATAAAAGCATCTGTTGGCATTGGCATAAGGGACTTGCTGCAAATATTTGACAAAGAGGGAAGAAATCCTGAATTATTACACATCAGGGAGATTCATATTAACGGGAAAAATGCATTCCATATCCCGGCAGGCGCTATCGCAACCATTAATTCGTTCAAAGAATATCCGCATGGCACAGATATTTATTTGGTATCTTCCCAAACGTTAAAGGAAGCCTTTGCCTCAAAAATCCCTAAAAAGCTTACCTACCAAAAAATACCTGTTTGCTTGAAAATAAAAATTAATCAGCATGGTATGAAAATAAACGGAGAAGTTTTTCACACTTCTTTTCCTTCTGTATATGATATAAAACTGGAAATGGGAAAAGAGAGAATAATAAAAAAAGAGACGGTTGAAGAATGTTTCTCCAGATTAGGGAATACGCCATTTGAGTTAAGGAATATTTCTATCGATATTTCACAGAATTATTTTATTCCGTTAAGTGTCTTGAATACTATCCGGCGTGATTATTTCCAGAAACTATTTGAATTTTGGGAAAAGGAGAAAAAGGAACGAAAGAGGAAAATTATTATATGGATACAGCAAGAGCATGAAAAAATTACTCCTGTATCCGGGAATTTACCATTAACAAATACCCATGACAAAAATGTTATTCTCTCCTTAAAAACAGATAATTTACACTATCTAAATTCTGTACCATTAGAAGAAATCTACAGAGTATATATCGCACTACCATTATCAGAAACGGATAAACAATTATTTGATGTTGTTATTAAATATCGGGACAAAATTGTTTTCTCACTCCCTTTCATTATGAGGGACAATGATATTGAAGGAGTTGCATACTCTTCTATTAACCAAAATGTCAGTAATTTAATAAATCTTGGGTTTCGGAAATTTCAGATAGCGAATCTTGGCGCGTTGTCTTTTTTTGAAGGTAAAGACGTACAACTGTTTGCAGATTATCCCCTGTACTGTGTGAACCCCCTGTCGATATTGGCGCTCAGGATGTTGGGGATTTCAAAATATACGCACTCGCCGGAAGATGATTTTGAGAATATAAAGGCATTTATTAATGCAGACACAGATACTATTATTTATCAGGATACACCTCTTTTTATTTCCGAATCATGCATCTGGGCAAATATGAAAAATAAATGCCCGGGAACAAATAAATGCAATTTCAAACAGATTACGGTAGAAAACGAATTCAAAGATCGCTTTATCGCTTTCAATAAGGGCTGCAAAACCGTCGTCGTAAACGAAAAACCGTTCTCCCTTATTCATCTTTGTTCCGGACTTCAGCACAACGGACAACAGAATTTCAGGATTGATTTATGCTATAAAGATTATTCTTCCGCAACGATTCGTGATTTATTCACAAAAATAAAAAATAAAATACCTGTTCATAATTCAACAACGGGGAATTTTAAGAGGCAACTACTATGACAGGAAAACCGAAACTACTATTTCGGCAAATTACGCAGACTAATAATAAAAACGGCAGTTGTAGTTTTATTCCTTCAGAAAATGGTGTTATTCAATCGATTTTGCGCAGCGGAAACCAATGATATCGCTTTTAAATGATGGTTCATCGTAGTCTCTGTTTGCACAGCGAATATGTACAATGCCGGATCCATTCCAGGAACCACCACGAATAACTTTGCATTCAGTGAGTATTTTGCTAAGCGAAGATTTCAATTCATAAATAGAAACCCCCACCTCCTCAGGTCTACCGGAATAAGGTTTTTCTTCGGGAACATCTGGTCCCTGAGGATTTTTATCCGGTGCAATAAGATAATATTGACTATCGTACCAAGCTGCAGTCCATTCCCAGACATTTCCTGCCATATCAAAACATCCGTAAACGCTTTGCCCTTGCGGATATTGCATTACCGGTGTTGATTTTTCAATTTTTGCTTCGGCACAATTTAGTCGTGTTTTGTCAAATTCATTTCCCCATGGATATATTCTCCCATCTGTACCCCGGGCAGCCTTTTCCCACTCTGCTTCGGTGGGAAGCCTCTTCCCCGACCAATGAGCGAACGCTTCCGCCTCATACCATGAAACATTCACCACAGGACAATCTTTATCACCGCTTAAAATATTGTCTATATCGTCACTTTCAAGCAGATTGGTATCAAGTACATACTGCCACCCTGCTTCAGACCAATAACGTTTATCTTTATATCCATTCGACTCAATAAACTGAGAAAATGCTGCATTTGTAACGGGGTATTTATCAATATAATAAGCATTCAAAAAAACCTCTCTTTGGGGCATTTCATTATTTAATCTATATGTTTCAATACTTTTATCCAACTCCAATAATTTTTCTATGTCTGCTTTTGTGCTGCCCATCAAAAATTTCCCTTCGGGAATAAAAATCATATCTTCGAAAGATACATTCTTTGTTTCGTGTATTTTTATCATAATTTTACCGGCGCCCTTTATGCAGAACAAATAAAGTTATCATAATTCCTAAAACTCCCTATAATTGTGTATTCACTTACTCATCACTCTAAAAGAGGAAAAGATAAACAATAATGCCAAAGACTGATATTATACAAAGGAAAATAAGGGACACACGAAATTCATCATCTTTGCGACGACATCTTTTTGAATTGATCACCAACCCTATAACACTGATGCAAAACCATACGATCATCATATAAAAAAGATACAAGGATACTGTTTGATTCCAGTTACTAATCAATTTCATATCGAATTTTCTATCGAAGAACGATTCTACTTCAGGTATTGCAGCCCCAAAAATCAACAATGCGGTAACCATTAACAACCAACTGATTACAACAAACCATTTGAGAGATTTAATTAAAAAATCAGGTTTTCCGCGTCTATTTTGATAATAAGCTTTTTCGTGTTCTTCCATGTATTTTTTGAGAAAATAAATTTTTTAAGCCATTACATTTCATAGAAATAATTCAAAAATACCTGTAAGCAAGGAGTTTAGCAAATACTATCGCCGAGAGCAAGCATCATGTTACTGCAATCGAATGCAACAAGTTTTAGGCAATTAAATAAAAAATACAACAAAAATGTTTTTCATTCTCTTGTTTGGGGGATTACTACTTGACGGCAGGAAAATAGGGAGCATTCCCAATTTTTTGTAAATCAAAATAAAGCCGACCATAAAGGATCGGCGCTACCATGCAATATGTGTCGTAGCGCGGGTGGTTTATCCCCCGCATAATACCTCCACATTTTACAAAAAATTGGGAATGCTCCCGGAAAATAGAGGGGGGAAAGAAATGCTATTTTTTCTATTTATTTCTTGTCTTAATTTTTTTTGTTAGAATTAAAATATTTCAAAAATAATTTATCTACCTGTTCCTGACTCAACCAATCCTTCGCCTCACCCATGTCTATATCAGAAGCGATTCTTATATATTCATCTATATACCGAAGCAAGTCTTTTTTTGTAATGGCCTCCATCTTTACCAACAATTCACCGATACGCAATGTTTCATCTTGCTTTTGTAATCTTAACGCTTCATTTAACGTTTCTTGTGATATATAATTATTTTTTACTAAAAATTCACCTATTTTCATAAAAAAACCTTTATTTACAATTTAATAACGATATTCTCATGGCGTTGTATCAAGCATAGCAAATCAATTATTCTGACTTTCATTCCTGAATGTACGTAATATAAAACAATTACAAAAATAGACGCATTACGTTAATACATTACATATTTCCCAAAATTAAAGTAAACAATGCCTATTTTTGTGTCAAGAATATTTTTACAAAATAATATCCCATTCTATATACCCCTAACCTTCTAATTTACTCTTCAATAGCTCGTTTACCACTTTGGGGTTTGCCTTTCCCTTTGACTCCTTCATTACCTGCCCCATGAGAAATGCAAGGGCATTTTTTTTGCCTTTTTTATAATCTTCTATTGCATTTGGATTTGAAGCAATAACCTTATCTAATATTTCACTTATTTGCCCTTCATCGCTTATCTGTACTAATTTTTTTTCTTCAACAATTGCTTTTGGTTCTTTCCCCGTATCAATCATTTCAGAAAACACCTCTTTTGCAATTGTATTACTTATCGTTCCTTTATCAATCATTATCACGAGGGATGCCAATTGGTCCGGTTTAATTTTCAGCGAAGTAATATCTAATTTCTTCTCTTTTACCTCCCTTAGTAAATCATTGATGATCCAATTACAAAATACCTTTGGAAGATTTACTTCTTTCAGACACTCTTCAAAAAAATCAGCAAGTATTTTATCTTCAATCAACAAACCGGCATCGTAATCGGATAATTGAAACGTTTCGACAAATCGCTGTTTTCGTTCAAGAGGAAGTTCCGGGATAGTCTCTTGTATCGAACATATCCATTTTTCATCAATCACAAACGGCAATAAATCAGGTTCGGGAAAATAACGATAATCCTGCGCTTCCTCTTTTGAACGCATTCTAACGCTTCTCTCGCGTATTTCATCCCATAATCGCGTTTCCCTCTCTATCTTTTCACCACGATCGAGCAATTCACTCTGCCGAGAGGTTTCATATTCAATCGCCTTCAAAACAGACTTCATTGAATTTAGATTTTTCATTTCTACCCTGTTACCCAACTTTTCTTCTCCAATCTTTCTCAATGAAATACTCGCCTCAAACCGAAGAGATCCTTCCTGCATCTTACAATCCGATATGCCTGTGTATAAAAGTATCTTTTTTAACGCATGCATATAGCTTTCTACTTCTGTTGCATTTCTCATGTCAGGACATGATACAATCTCCAGCAAAGGAACTCCCGCCCTGTTAAAATCAACAAGACTGTAATCCGCTCCCGCATTTTCCGGATGTATAAGTTTGCCGGCTTCTTCTTCCAGATGAACATTGTGCATCCGGATTTTCTTGATAACATTATTTACCTCAATAGTCATATATCCATCAATGCCAAGATTATAATAATTTTGGGAAATCTGGTAATTTTTAGGCAAATCAGGATAGTAATAACTCTTTCGATCAAAATTTGTATACCGGTTAATAGTACAATTTAATGCGATGGCAGCCTTTAATGCATATTCAAAGGCTTTTTTATTCACAACAGGCAAAACACCTGGCATTCCTAAACAAACCGGACATACTTGCGTATTTGGTTCAGCGCCAAACTTTGTGCTACAGCCACAAAACAATTTTGTTATTGTGGACAATTCAGCATGAGTTTCTAATCCTATAACAACCTCGTAATCCATTTGTATAATCTTGCCTTAATGCATAAAAGTAAAATTACAACTTAGGTTTTGCCAGATGAAAATCGGTTTCTCTCTCAAAAGCATACGCAATTTGCAGCATTTTTGCTTCTTCAAAGCAATTTGTCAGTATTTGCAGCCCAATAGGTAATCCTTTTTTTGAAAATCCACATGGAATCGAAATGCCGGGGATACCGGATAAATTTGCCGGTATTGTATAAATATCAGAAAGATACATTTCTAACGGATTATTAACACGTTCTCCAATTTCGAATGCTGGAACGGGGGAGGTGGGGCAGATAATACAATCAATTTTTTTGAAAACTTCATCAAAGTCTTTTTTTATGAGATTTCTTACCTTTGAAGCCTTTAAATAATACGCATCATAATAACCCGAACTTAATGCGTAGTTCCCTAACATAATGCGCCGTTTCACTTCATTGCCAAATCCTTCGGAACGGGACCGGCAATACATTTCATCTATTCCTTTCACATCATTAGATCGAAAACCGTATCGCACACCATCAAACCGTGCTAAATTGGAACTTGCCTCCGCATTTGCCACTATATAATACACTGCAACGGCATATTCGGTATGGGGCAAAGATACCTCTACAATCTTTGCTCCAAGTTTTTCGTAAATTTTTAATGCCTTATCTACTGCTGTCCGAACATCATCATCCAATCCTTTACCAAAATACTCCACAGGAACACCCACCCTGAAACCTTTTACACCACCGTCAATTCCCTTCAGATAATCGGGAACACCGATATCGGCACACGTTGAATCGTGCTTGTCTTTTCCTGCAATTACACTTAATAGTAATGCCGTATCACACACATCTTTTGCAACAGGACCAATCTGATCAAGTGAAGAACCAAACGCAATTAAACCATACCGAGACACTCTCCCATACGTTGGTTTTAATCCGACGACACCACACAAAGCCGCAGGTTGTCTGATTGAACCACCGGTTTCCGAACCCAATGCCATAAATGCAATATCTGCAGCTACAGCAGCAGTAGAACCACCGCTGGATCCTCCAGGGACACAATTAAGGTTATAAGGATTGCGGGTAATTTTATAACTGGAGTTTTCGGTAGAAGAACCCATTGCAAATTCGTCTAAATTGGTTTTCCCAATTATAATGGCATCTTCTTCTTTTAACCGTTTTATAACGAAAGCATCATAAGGCGGGATGAAATTTCTGAGAATTTTCGAAGCACAAGTAGTGGCTATGCCCTCTGTGCATATATTATCTTTAATTGCAATGGGAATTCCGGCAAGCAAGCCAACCTTCACACTGTTTGCAATTTTCTGATCAATTTCTTTTGCCGCGTCAAATGCAGCTTTCTCATTTAAAGCAAGAAATGACTGTACATCAGGATCAACTTTGTTGATCCTTTCATAAAGTTCTTTAATTAAATCTGATGTACGTATTTCTCTGGCGAGTATTTTTCTTCTTATTTGGAGTGCGGTAAAACTTAAGAGCTTCAAGGGCGCTTCTCTTATAACAATTTTTTATTCTATTACCTTCGGCACTTTAAAAAAAGCCCCCATAACGGCTGGTGCAATGAATTGTACGTTTTCCCTGGAAATCGATTCCTCTTGTTTATCATCTCTAAATACATTGGTCATACTTAAGGGATGAACCAATGGCATAACGTTTTCTGTATCCGGTTTATTTAACTTTTCTATATATGATAACACTTCGCTCAATTGACCAACAAACACCATTTTTTCATCATCATTAAGTTTAAACTTAGATAACGATGCAATGTATTCTATATCCTTTATGTTGATACTCATAAAACATCATAAAACTTTTTTATTTATAGTGTTACACCGCCTTCATGACTTTCCCAGCACTAATGCATCGAGTACAAACTTTCATCCTTCTTACTGTTTTTCCATTAACCAATGCCCTTATCTTTTGTACATTAGGTTTAAATTTACGTTTCGTTTTTCCAGTAATCTTTTTACCTACACCACCCTTCCACTTTGCCAAACCTCTTGTTTCTATTTGATTACCTGCCACCGTCTTTTTTTTGCATATTTCGCACATCCTGGCCATTTGACTACCCTTTCTACAAAATTTCCCTTATTTTCGTGCCTTTTTGTCAGGTTTTATTGTACAATCTTCGCAGAATCCTTGTATTTGTAACCGATGTGATTTTGGAACAAACTTGTTTTTTTTGCATACTTCATCTTGTAAATCTTCAATTCTTTCTTCAAAAAACTCAATAATTTTTCCACATTTATCACATACTAAATGATCATGATGTTCATGACCGTGAACATGTTCATAGTGAGTGTGTCTTTCTCCAGAGATAACCTCTCTTAATAATCCACTTTTTACCAATAATGCAAGAGAGCGATATATCGTAGCTTTTGACACTTTAATATCATTCAATCGCAAATCAACTAATAGTTCATCCGCCTCAAAGTGTCTATGGTTTTCAAAAACACGGTTAAAAACTGCCTGACGTTCAGTTGTATACTTTAACCCGCGAGAAGAAAGAAATTCTCTGAACCTCTCTTCTTCTGAATCCATATCAAACTACCTTTTTTAAAAATTAGCAACAGGTTTGCTTTATAAAAAAGAGAACTGATATAAACAAAAAACCCATCCCGACATGTCGGGACGGGTTCTAAATTTCATTCCGGCAGTAACCTACTCTCCCAGTTTTCACCAGTACCATCAGCGTAAGAAGCTTAACTACCGTGTTCGGAATGGGAACGGGTGTTTCATTCTTACTATGCCCACCGGAAATTTAAAAAATTTAAAATGCGATAATGAATGACTTAACGGTAACAAATTGACACCCATGTTTATATAAAAGAGTCAAGCTTTTCGACTAATTAGTACCAGTCAGCTAAATATATTACTATACTTACACCTCTGGCCTATCAACCTCGTAGTCTACAAGGTGTCTCTCTCCTAAAAGGAAATGATATCTCGTCTTGGAGTGGGTTTCATGCTTATATGCTTTCAGCATTTATCCCTTCCGTACATAGCTACCCAGCTATGCCGTTAGCACGACAACTGGTACACCAGAGGTACGTCCATCCCGGTCCTCTCGTACTAAGGACAGATCTCCTCAAATATCAAACACCCACGACAGATAGGGACCGACCTGTCTCACGACGGTCTAAACCCAGCTCGCGTACCGCTTTAATCTGTGAACTCCAGAACCCTTGGGACCTTCTCCAGCCCCAGGATGCGATGAGCCGACATCGAGGTGCCAAACCGCCCCGCCGCTATGGACGCTCGGGGGCGATCAGCCTGTTATCCCCGGAGTACCTTTTATCTGTTGAGCGATGGCGTTTCCACACACAACCACCGGATCACTAGGCCCTGCTTTCACATCTGCTCGACTTATAGGTCTCGCAGTCAAGCTTCCTTCTGCCCTTACACTCTACGTGCGGTTGCCAAGCGCACTGAGGAAGCCTTTGGACTCCTCCGTTACTCTTTGGGAGGAGACCGCCCCAGTCAAACTGCCCACCTATCACTGTCCCAAATCCGGATTCACGGAGTTTGGTTAGAATTTTAACATAGTAAGAGTGGTATTTCAACGTCGACTCTGCCCCAGCCAGAGCTGGGACTTCTTAGTCTCCCACCTATCCTACGCATACTGTGCCAAAACCCAATAATAGGCTACAGTAAAGGTTCACGGGGTCTTTCCGTCTTGCCGCGGGTACGTGGCATCTTCACCACGACTACAATTTCGCCGAGTCCCTCGTTGAGACAGTACCTAAGTCGTTACGCGATTCATGCACGTCAGTAATTATCTGACAAGGAACTTCGCTACCTTAGGACTCTCATAGTTAGAGCCGCCATTCACCAGCGCTTCGGTTCTGAGCTTCGCATCCTTTCGGACACTAACCCATCCCCTTAACGTTCTGGCATCGAGCACGCGTCAGTCTCTATACGTTGATTATAAATCTTAGCAGAGACTTGTGTTTTTAGTAAACAGTCGCCCAGGCCTTTTCACTGCGGCCCCGAATAAATTCGGGGCACTCCTTCTCCCGAAGTTACGGAGTGATTTTGCCGAGTTCCTTAACGAGGGTTCTCTCGAGCGCCTTAGGATCCTCTCCCCGCCTACCTGTGTCAGTTTTAGTACGGACACCATAATAGCTCGCAAACGAGGCTTTTCTTGAGAGACGCTCCGGTTACTTACAGGCATACGCCCACGTACTCACCTTCGATGCCATACGTCTCGGATTTACCTGAGACAACATCTCCGGCTTGAACAAGCCGTATCTATTAGACTTGCTAACCTTCACATCTCTGTCCCCCCATGCTCAACGCTATTACGGTGGCACAGGAATATTAACCTGTTGTCCATCGTCTACGCCTTTCAGCCTTGACTTAGGCTCCGGCTAACCCTGGGCGGATTTACCTTCCCCAGGAAACCTTAGGCTTGCGGCGAATAAGATTCTCACTTATATTATCGCTACTTATACCGGCATTATCACTTCTATATCGTCCAAGAGTCTTTTCAGTCTCTCTTCAACCTACCATAGAACGCTCCCCTACCACTCCTGAGATTACGCATAATCTCAGAAATCCGAAGCTTCGGTAATAGACTTGAGTCCCGTAATATTTTCGGCGCAAGAATGCTCGGTTAGTAAGCTATTACGCACTTTTTAAATGATTGCTGCTTCTAAGCCAACATCCTAACTGTCTTTGCACTCTCACTTCCTTTATCACTTAGTCTATTTTAGGGACCTTAGCTGTCGGTCTGGGTTGTTTCCCTTTTGACAAATGAAGTTTATCCCCCACTGTCTGACTCCTATGGTTAATACAGCGGTATTCGGAGTTTGATTGAATTTGGTAGCCTGGTGGGCCCCAACATTCATTCAGTATCTCTACCCCCGCTGCACAATAACATAGGGCTAGCCCTAAAGCTATTTCGAGGAGAACCAGCTATCACCAAGTTTGATTAGACTTTTACTCCTCCACTCAGTTCATCGCCTCGCTTTTCAACGCAAGTGCGTTCGGACCTCCACGAACTTTTACATTCGCTTCATCCTGACCAAGTGTAGATCACCTGGTTTCGGGTCTACTATGCACTACATAATCGCGCATTTCACACTCGCTTTCGCTACGGCTCCGTCCATTAAAGACTTAACCAAGCAATGCACAGTAAGTCGCCGGTTCATTATGCAAAAGGCACGCGGTTACACATTATTCCACCGAAATGGAATTATAGTGCTCCCACCGCTCGTAAGTACACGGTTTCAGGTTCTTTTCATTCCCCTAACAGGGGTTCTTTTCATCTTTCGCTCGCGCTACTTGTGCGCTATCGGTCGCTGAGTAGTATTTAGCCTTAGAGAGTGGACTCCCTAAATTCACACCCGCTTTCACGAGACGGGTGTTACTTGGGTAATTGTAAAGAAAGTGTAATTTATTTCGCCTACAGGACTATCACCTTCTATGGTTGGGCTTTCCTGCACCATTCATCTATAAATTACATTTGTAACTTTCCAGACAGTCCTTGTACTGCCTATTACAATCCCCACGACCCCGACTGTGCAACACACAAGGGTTTGACACACAATCGGTTTGGGCTTTTTCCGTTTCGCTCGCCGCTACTAAGGAAATCAAATTTCTTTCTTTTCCTGGAGTTACTGAGATGTTTCACTTCTCTCCGTTATCTTCGATATCCTATATATTCAGATACCGATACTGCGGCATAAACCCACAGTAGGTTTCCCCATTCGGAAATCTCCGGCTCAAAGCTTGTTTGACAGCTCCCCGAAGCTTATCGCAGTCTTCCACGTCCTTCTTCGTCTCTCAGCGCCTAGACATCCACCATGTACCCTTTGTAGCTTGACAATTTATGTAATCTTATACTTACAAAGAGGATCAAATTGCTACCCGTTAAGTATTCACTTTTCAAAGAACGAACTATCAAATCACACTTTAAACCTTTACCGCAATCTAAAGTGGTGGAGATGAGCGGGGTCGAACCGCCAACCTCTGCCTTGCAAGGGCAGCGCTCTCCCAGTTGAGCTACATCCCCTCTAAATCAAAAAACTTCTCATACAATTTTTACAATGGTGGGCCTAAGTGGATTCGAACCACTGACCTTTCCCTTATCAGGGGAATGCTCTAAACCAACTGAGCTATAGGCCCAAAATCATTCGCACACTAATTCTTTGGGCCTGTAATCTCACGGTATTGTTCTAGTTCACCCTATTACAAACCTTGCAGAGAAATTTCATGATAAATAAAAAAAATAGAAGTCTCCTGCGTGCGACGTAGGTTAATTGGAATTTTTAAACTCCTTAGAAAGGAGGTGATCCAGCCGCAGGTTCTCCTACGACTACCTTGTTACGACTTAGTCCTCCTCACAAAACACACCTTAAGCACTTCCCTCCCTTGCGGGTTTGGCCGGTGATTTTGGGTGCATCTTGCTTGGGTGGCTTGACGGGCGGTGTGTACAAGGCTCGGGAACATATTCACCGCGGCGTAGCTGATCCGCGATTACTAGCGATTCCTACTTCATGGAGACGGGTTTCAGCCTCCAATCTGAACTGGGATCGGTTTTTTGGGTTTCGCTCCATCTTGCGACTTAGCATCCCTTTGTACCAACCATTGTAGCACGTGTGCAGCCCGGGATATAAGGGCCATGATGACTTGACGTCATCCCCACCTTCCTCCGTCTTGACGACAGCAGTCTCTTTAGAGTGCCCAGCATGACCTGTTGGCAACTAAAGACAAGGGTTTCGCTCGTTAGGGGACTTAACCCAACGTCTCACGACACGAGCTGACGACAGCCATGCAACACCTGTGATAGTCACGGACTGGATACCGTTCGTTACCCTTTCAGGCTCCTACTTCTACCATGTCAAACCCCGGTAAGGTTCTTCGCGTTGCATCGAATTAAGCCACATGCTCCACCGCTTGTGCGAGCCCCCGTCAATTCTTTTGAGTTTTAGCCTTGCGGCCGTACTCCCCAGGCGGGGCACTTAATGCGTTAGCTCCGGCAGAGAGATAATCAAAACCCCTCTACTTAGTGCCCATCGTTTACGGCTAGGACTACCGGGGTATCTAATCCCGTTTGCTCCCCTAGCTTTCGCACACTCAGCGTCAGTTACGGACCAGAGAGTCGCCTTCGCCGCCGGTGTTCCTTCTGATATCTACGCATTTCACCGCTCCACCAGAAGTTCCACTCTCCCCTTCCGCACTCTAGCCTTGCAGTATCAGATGCTGTTCTTCCGTTAAGCAGAAGGCTTTCACAACTGACTTACAAGGCCGCCTACGTGCTCTTTACGCCCAATAATTCCGAACAACGCTTGCCGCCTCTGTATTACCGCGGCTGCTGGCACAGAGTTAGCCGTGGCTTCCTCCGGAGCCTTAGTCAAGTAAGGATGCTGTTAACACCCTTACATTTCTTAACTCCCGACAGTGGTTTACAACCCGAAGGCCTTCTTCCCACACGCGGCGTCGCTTCGTCACCCTTTCGGGCATTGCGAAAGATTCTCGACTGCAGCCTCCCGTAGGAGTCTGGGCAGTGTCTCAGTCCCAGTGTGGCCGACCACCCTCTCAGGCCGGCTACCCGTCTTCGCCTTGGTAGGCCATTACCCTACCAACCAGCTGATAGGACATTGACCCCTCTCTAAGCGCATGAAACCTTACGGCTCCATACCTTTGACTATCAATACCGAAGTATCAATAGTTTTATTGAGTATTAGCAACCCTTTCGGTAGTTCCGATTGCTCGAAACGTCGTTATCCCCATCTTAAAGGTAGGTTATCAATGCATTACTCACCCTTACGCCACTCGATTTGTACCCCTTTCGGAATACTCCCTCGTTCGACTTGCATGCCTAATCCACGCCGCCAGCGTTCGTTCTGAGCCAAGATCATACCCTTCATAAAATTATAAAGGCGCTAGGCAAATCCTAGCAATCTTAACTTTGTCCAACTCAAAAGCTGACATTTCAGCTTTACTACTCGCACGCATTTGACTTCTAATTTTTAAAGAGCAATTCTCTACCTCAAACAGCAGAGTTCGTTATTGTATACAAAATTTTCAAAAAGTCAATAAGAAAAATAACTTTTTTCAATTTCCCAACAACAAGAAAAATTATACTTTCAAAAAAAGGTAAATGCAAGTACAAAAATCACCTTTTTCATCACCACTATTTAAAACATCTCTAATGCAGTTGCATTATAACACTTAACTAATTTCTACCCTTCGAAATATTTTCCTATATTTCTGTATTTATTATACCTATTCTCTAAGAGTTTATCAATTGGAGTGCTTTTGATTTCTTCTAAATAATTAAGAATATATGATTTAAGAGTATTAGCCATCGCTTTAGGAGATTTATGTGCCGCCCCAAGGGGTTCTGGGATAACTTCGTCTACCACGCCAAACTTTAACAAGTCCTTTGCTGTGAGTTGCAAAGATACTGATGCCTCTGGCGCATTTTCACTGTTTTTCCACAATATTGCTGCACAACCTTCGGGTGAAATTACCGAATAATACGCATACTCCAAAATTGCAAATTTATCACCAATGCCAATACCTAACGCACCACCACTACCGCCTTCCCCTATAACAATGTTTATGATCGGGGTTTTCAACCGGCACATTTCGTAAATATTCTCTGCTATTGCATGCGCCTGCCCTCTTTCCTCAGCGCCAATATCAGGATTAGCTCCGGGCGTGTCTATTAAAGTAACTATCGGCAGATGGAACTTTTCCGCAAGTTTCATTTTCTGTAACGCCTTTCTGTAGCCTTCGGGATTAGGCATTCCAAAATTACAAGCAATACGTTCCTTAGTGCTTTTGCCCTTTTGTTGTCCAACGATCAAAAGCCTTTCCTGCCCTATTCTTCCCAATCCACAGATAATTGCCTTATCATCCCCAAAACGCTTATCTCCATGAAGTTCAACAAAATCATCAATCGTCATGTTCACATAATCTGCCGTAAGCGGACGCAATGGATGACGCGCTATCTTAACGATATCGTACGGGGTTAATTTCGAGCACAGCCTCATTTGAAGCCTCTCTTGTTTCTCCTTCAGATATTTTATTTCCGCGCTTCTATCAAGGCTATCTTTTACGGAGGCCTTTTCCAAATCCTCTATACGATGCTCGATTTCCAAGATAGAATTTTCTAATTCTGTTACCGTTTTTTCTGACAAAGACATCTCCTAATTTACTTAAAATAAAAACCTATTTTGAACTATATTCCCAAAAACACTTAATAATAGATTCCGAAATTCTAATTATTTTTCAATTTATTGCAAGTAAATTACAATCCACGATACCTACTATATAAAAGTGTATCATTTAAAATTGTTACTTTAAATGGCTTAAAACCATTGACAAAAAGAAGCCAGATATGTAACATTTGATTTTCTTTACATAAAAATTTTATATTAATCATACTGTTTAAATGCAATTCGGAACTGTCTGTATAATTGGACCGGGACTCATTGGCGGCTCTATTGGCCTGGGATTGAAAAAGAGAAATTTGGCAAAAACCATCATCGGTGTTGGCCATAGGATTGCATCGTTAGAAAAAGCCACTAAAATGCATGCTATCGACATCGGCATCTTAAATATCGATGAAGCCGTTAAAGATGCCGATATCGTAATCCTCGCCACGTCAGTGAATAAAATTATTGACACTGCAAAAAAAATTATTCCCCTCATGAAAAGGAATGCTATTCTCACTGATGTAGGCAGCACAAAAAAATATATTGTTGAGCAAATTTCCCATAATATAAGAAAAGACATTACCTTTGTCGGGGCACACCCGATAGCAGGTTCAGAGCAAAGAGGTGTTGAGTTTGCTTCACCTGACCTTTTTGAAGGCTGCACATGTATCATAACACCCATAGGCAATCATACAAATGAGGTGGAAACAATATCTCATTTGTGGCAACTCCTGGGCGCTAAAATAAAATTTTTAACACCTGAACAACACGATGAAATACTGGCATTTGTGAGTCATCTTCCTCACCTGCTCGCATCAGGCCTGATAAATGCAATCAAGGAAGAATACCTCGTCTGCGGCGCTAGTGGACTAAGAGACACCACAAGAGTCGCATCGGGCGACCCTGAGTTATGGGTAGACATTTTTTGTCAAAACCGTGAAAATGTAATAAAATCAATAGGCCGATTTATTGCGGAACTTGACGGATTTAGAAACGATCTCTTAAACAAAAATGACGCCAAGATACTCGATCGGTTAAAAAATGCAAAGTTGTCGCGTGACAGCGTATTTCACAACAATTCAACAAACAAATAATTTATAAATGTACTCACGCATCGAGGTGTTTTTTAAAAATGAATTCCCTGATCCTTTAGGAAATAACCTACGATCAGAAATCGAAACATTTGGTTTCCCTGGAGTATCCGACATCAGGGTTCGCCAGGCTTACATCATTTTCGGAAATGTAACCAAAAACGATCTGGATACTATTGCCCAAAAGCTTTTAGTAGATACGATTACCCAAGATTATCTAATTTCTGATTCCGGGCTTCGGACTTCGGACTTCAGACATCATATCGTTGAAATCAGCCGCAAACCCGGCGTCATGGACCCTATTGAGCAATCCGTTTCAAAGGCGCTCAGCGATATAGGAATAAACATAGAAGGCGTTAAAACTGCCCAAAAGTATCTCATCAACGGAGATATCTCTCCTGAAACAATTCGCATCATAGCAACCAGGTTACTTGCAAACACAAAGATAGAAGATATTTTCATCTATCCGGAAACACCCAATTACGATCATGGCAATATCGGCTATTCCTTCAAAAAGAAGACCATCCCGTTATTAAATGCCGACAACAAACGATTAGAAGAAATAAGTACGAGTGGCCAGCTTTCCCTCAATTTACAAGAGATGCAGTCAATTCAAAAATATTATCAGTCCATCAAACGAGAACCGACCGACGTCGAGATTGAAACCATTGCACAGACATGGTCAGAACACTGTGTTCATAAAACATTCAAAGGCATTATTGATTTCAATGGAACTAAAATTGATAACCTATTAAAAAGCACCATTATGAAGGCAACCAGTGAACTCGACAAGACATGGTGCGTCTCTGTGTTTAAGGATAACGCCGGTATCATAAATTTCGACAGCCAGAATAACATTTGCTTTAAGGTAGAAACCCACAACCATCCGTCTGCTATCGAACCTTATGGTGGCGCAAATACCGGTATTGGCGGCGTAATCAGGGATGTTATGGGTACAGGATTAGGCGGAAAACCCATCCTTAATACAGATGTTTTCTGTTTTGGGCTGCCAGACACCCCTCAAGACAAAATTCCTAAAGGTGTGTTGCATCCAAAGAGAATTTTTAAGGGCGTTGTGGCAGGAGTACGGGATTATGGCAACCGTATGGGCATCCCCACTGCAAACGGCGCTATCTTTTTTGACGAGCGGTACATCGGTAATCCCATCGTCTTTTGCGGAACTGTGGGCATTATACCAAAAGATAAATGTCAAAAAACACCCCATCCTAACGACCTCATTGTCGTTGTTGGCGGCAGAACCGGCCGTGATGGTATTCATGGAGCCACCTTCTCCTCGGCAGAATTACATGAACAATCCGAACAGATATCCGGAGGCGCTGTACAAATAGGTAATGCCATAACAGAAAAAGCATTGCTGGATACCCTTTTACAGGCACGCGACAAAGGGCTGTACAATTGTATTACGGATTGCGGCGCTGGTGGTCTTTCATCTGCCATAGGAGAAATGGGTCGAGACCTCGGCGCTCTGGTAAATTTAGAAAAGGTGCCCCTTAAATACGAAGGACTTTCCTACACTGAAATCTGGATTTCAGAGGCACAAGAACGCATGGTAATCGCTGTTCCACCTGAAAAAGAACACGATATCCTTCATCTGTTTAAAGCGGAAAATGTGGAAGCCACGGTCATTGGAAGATTCACAAACGACAAAATATTGCGTTTGTCGTACAATTCCCAGATCGTTGGCGAAATGGATATGGACTTTCTACACGACGGCATTCCCAGACTGGAACGGAAAGCCTCGTGGCACAAACCCACCTTAGAAGAACCAAATTTATCAGAAAAAGAAGATTATGGAGCAGACTTAAAAAAGATACTTTCCGCCTGGAATGTTTGCAGCAAAGAATGGGTTATACGCCAGTATGACCACGAAGTACAGGGCGGAAGCGTCTTAAAACCCCTCCAGGGTATCCACAATGATGGGCCAGGCGATGCCTGCATTGTTACGCCGGTACTGGGATCTAAGAAGGGTATTATTGTATCAAATGGCATGAACCCACGATATGGTGACATAGACCCCTACCACATGGCAGCATCAGCCATTGACGAGGCGCTACGTCAAATCATAGCCGTTGGCGGAAGTTTAGAACAGGTGGCGCTCTTAGACAACTTTTGTTGGGGCAACACCAACAAACCCGATCGTCTGGGCAGTCTTGTAAGGTCGGCACAGGCCTGTTACGATATAGCCGTAGCTTATGGAACTCCCTTTATCTCCGGGAAAGACAGCCTGAACAATGAATTCGTCACTGATAAAGAAACAATTGTAATACCCCCAACCTTACTTATTTCAACAGTTGCGATCATGGAAGACATACGGAATGCCGTATCAATGGATATCAAAGAGCCCGGCAATCTGGTATATTTCGTTGGACTCACCCGTCCGGAATTGGGTGGTTCACATTACTATCATTTCCACGGATACAAGGGAAATAACGTCCCAAAGGTAGATGCCGTCTTAGGAAAAAAGATCATGAATACGATTTCTCAGGCAACAAGACAGAGAATCATCAGGTCTTGCCACGATTGCTCAGAAGGAGGTCTTGCCGTCGCCGCAGCAGAAATGGCCTTTGCCGGTGGATACGGTATGACACTTAACCTTTCTGCGGTGGTTACAGAAGGGCAAATTCACAGAAACGGCACCCTTCTCTTTTCTGAATCAAACAGCCGTTTTATCATTGAGGTGCGGCCTGAGCACCAGAAGCAATTTGAGACATTAGTAAAAGACATCCCATGGGGACTATTGGGAAAAGTCACATCGGAACCGATACTCAAAATCAACGGTCTAAACAAAAAACCCGTTATCAACGAGAATATTTACGACCTCAAGGAAGCCTGGCAGTTACCGCTGAGGTGGTAAAATATTTAATTTTTCATAATTACAGTTTTGTAGGGTGGACTTCGTCGTGAGCACTCAGTCGAACGATTAAGCGTAAGCAAATCCACCATGTTGCTATAATATCAAGCACCTGTCCCCTTCTCCCCCCATCGATCTCTCGATCTTGTCAGTAGGACTTGACGAAAGGCTTGGGAATGCGCCACGGCTTTCGAAGGAAATCGCCCGTGAAAGGGAGAACACTTCCCATATTTCCATTGAAATGTAAACCATAATAGGGATAATCTCATTGTATGATAAACGACAAGCTAAAAACCGCGTGGATCAGGCAATTGAATGAAGACTGGAAAACGGCAAATTTCCATTACTTTAAAGACTCTATGCGCCCCCCAAACTATGAACTATCGTATTCAGGAACAGCATTGGGCAAGTGGAAAGGCGGTTGTCACCGGCGTCTCTCCATCAGCATTCATCTGATCAAGACGTATGCCTGGGAATACGTACAGGAAGTCCTTTGCCATGAAATGGCGCACCAGTACGTGGAGGAAGTTTTAGGAATCTGCGAAGAACTTCCCCACGGAGAGGCATTCAAGAGAGTTTGCCAGGAAAAGGGAATTGATCCAACGGCTACGGGTGACATCCAAATCTGGATGGAAAAGCGCAAAAACAGATTCACCGTGAGTTAGGAAAACCACCAGATACTGGATAAGGTTTACAAGCTGCTGGCATTGGCCCAAAACCCCAATGAACACGAGGCCCAGACAGCCATGGCTAAGGCCCATGAGTTGTTATTAAGACATAACCTGTCGCTCCTGGATACTCAGGCGAAATGGAACTACATTCATAAGCAAATCGGTGAAATAGGGCGGAGAGACCCCACGAAGTCCATAATCAGTGCGATACTCTGCAAATATTTTTTCGTAGAGGCCATCTGGACGTTCGGGTACGACCAGCATAGAAACCGGCGCGGCCGGGTTTTGGAAATTTATGGGACACCGGAAAATGTCGAGATGGCGGAATATGTGTATCATTATCTTCAAAACGTCCCGGAACTCTTATGGACAGAGTACCAGGAGAAAAATAAAATCAAGGAGAACAGGCATCGAAGGACTTTTATATACGGCCTCTTAGAAGGTTTTTATCATAAACTGGAAGGCAGGGTGGTGGAAAATGCGTCACAAAAACTGGTATGGAAGGGAGACCCCCGGCTCAAGGAGTTTTATCTCCAAAGAAATCCCAGGCGTACCCGAACCTTTTCCAGGTATTCCAAAACCTGTCAGGATGCCTATAATTCCGGAGTATCACAAGGGAAAAAACTGATTATCCACAAGGGCGTTCGGGAGAGCGGCAGCAGGGAAGTCAGGTATTTAAACTAACCGTTTCGTTTATTAATAACGTCGGCTCACATACGTTACCCAGCACCGACCCACGATACGGGCTTCGTTACCAAAGAACGCACCGCGGTTCTCGGCGGTGGGCTGATTAATCTTGACAAACACCCAGAATCAATGTATCTCCTTTGTAGATACTTATAAGGAGGTATTTAGTGAAAACTCGTATACAAAAATGGGGAAATAGCCTTGCATTGCGCATTCCAAAATCGTTCGCTAATGAAGCAGGGCTGGAACAGGATTCACCGGTTGAAGTGTCGCTGGAAGATGGAAAACTTGTGATAGAGGCCGCTCCTAAATCAAAGTTGACTCTCAGACGACTTCTTGCGCAAGTCACCAAAGACAATCGACATGCTGGATTTGATACAAGTCATGCCATGGGAAGCGAAGTATGGTAAAGAAGGGATACGTCCCGCAACGCGGCGATGTCGTGTGGATTACCTTGCATCTGCAATCAGGTCATGAACAGGCAGGGAGTCGCCCGGCGGTGGTGCTTTCACCGGGGATATATAAATGAAAAGGTTGAACTTGCCATTTTGTGTCCTGTTACAAATCAAATCAAGGGTTATCCTTTTGAAGTGCTCATGCCTGATGGTTTGCCTGTGAGCGGAGTAATTTTGGCTGATCAGATTAAGAGTTTAGACTGGCGTGTTCGGGATGCAAAATGGATATGTACCTTACCACCTCGAATAGTGTCGGAGGTATTGCAGAAACTTGGTACATTGCTATCATGATAAAGACGTGTGATAAAAGTAATTATTCTTAAGAAATCGAAAAATTCCTGGCTATGTAAGCTTGAAAATTAAAAGGATACTGATAATTGACAAATGAAGGTTTTACCTTGTTCACCTCTCTGTTTACCTCTTTTCTTTTTTCGTTCATTATAAGAATTCAAAATACTGTGATTATTTTGTTGTGGTAAATTATTTTAATTGATAAAAACTTTCCAAATGTGACTCCAAAGAAGCTTCTGTCGTTTTGGCATTGTAAAGCATATTCAATAATCAAGGCCTGACGTCTTTGCGTCCTCCTAATTGGGGATGTTGCGCTAGTAGTACGTTCCGTAAATAACATGGCATAAATCAAGTGGCTGCGATTTCATCCATTTTATAACGCCATTTGAAAATAACGGGTTCTTCATTTATTTGGCTGATACCCCGGTAGATGCGCTCAAC
>Ga0194119_10001835_pt1 | contig 37668 bp, 33 predicted proteins | sample TA2MahC100mmetaG_FD_148620 | JGI IMG/M metagenome (GOLD analysis project Ga0194119, IMG submission 148620) | Freshwater microbial communities from Lake Tanganyika, Tanzania - TA2015018 Mahale Deep Cast 100m | ecosystem: Environmental > Aquatic > Freshwater > Lake | place: Tanzania: Lake... | reverse complement strand
CTTTACATGCTCAAACGAAACCCGTTGAGTTAAAATGGGGGCACTTTGTGCCTACCTCGCATGCCATGCATGCCGAGGTGATTGACCCATTGACGAAAGAGATTGAGAAGGCAACAGAAGGCAGGGTTAAGATAACCATCTACCCCGGGGCGACTTTGGCAAAGCCAGGGGACCTTTATGATTCAACCGTCACAGGCATTGCCGATTTCGTTTACACCCTTCCGGCCTATTCTCCTGGCAAGTTTCCACTGTCAGAAGGTCCGGAACTTCCATTTCTGTTTTATTCTGCCAAACATGTGACTGAAACCCTCTACGGACTTTGGGAAAAGTTTCCAGAATTCAGGAAAGAATATGGCGAAACGAAGATATGTTGGATCTGGGCCGGAGACCCGGGTCAGTTGTTTACGAGGAAACCGGTGCGAACCATGGCCGACATTAAAGGGATGAAGATCAGGGTCCATGGTCCAGCCACAAAAGACCTGGCCACCGGCTTCGGGGCATCACCGATTACATCACCGGTGGGCGAACAGTATGAGATGCTGAAACGAGGCGTGATTGATGGCGTTTTTACACCCTGGTCAGCCAGTCTCCATTTTCGTCTCTTTGAGGTTACTTCCCATGCAACCATTGTGAATGCTTATGTTCCGATCATGGTCACCGTGATGAATAAGGAAACCTTTGCTAAACTATCACCGAAAGACCAGAAGATCATTGATGATATGATGGGGAAAAAAGTGGCTTTGAAGGGAGCCGGGATCTATGACGATCTCGCATTGAAATCAATTGACGCTCATAAAAAAGCCGGCATGCAAGTCTATGAACTCCCTCCGGCGGAAATGGAGAAATGGAGATCGGCTTCAGAACCCCAGTATAAGACGTGGATGAACAAAATGGATGGCAGGGGGCTTCCGGGAAAAGCATTTTTCGATGAAATGATCAAGCTTAGCAAGGTATCTGCTCCCAAATAGCATGTCCCTCAAGCACTCCCTCCTCTCATATGAAAACATGGGGAGGAGGGAGAAGTGGATCTGTTAGGTTTGAGATAGGAGAGTGGGATTATGATTTTCACAAAAATGGCTCACTTATTAGAAAATATTTTCTATCCGGTCATCCGGGGAGTTTATAAGATCGGGCTGGGTATTTTGCTGGTGATGATGTTTCTCACGATTGTGGATGTCACCGGGCGCAAATTCTTTGCGGCTCCTATCACAGGCTCCTATGAATTGACTGAGTTTTTGCTGGCCCTTCTTGTCTTCTGCTCAATCGGTTATACCCAGATTCAGAAAGGGCACATCGTTACAGATGCTTTGGTGTCCCGCTTTTCACCGAGAACACAAGCATGGATTGACAGCGTCGTCTATGCGATCAGCCTGGGGGTGGCCTGTCTGCTCACCTGGCAGTTGGCGGCGCAGGCCAAACGGTTGTGGTCAGGGCAAAATGTAACGGGTGTGCTTCATCTTCCCATCCACCCTTTTGTCATAGCCGCAGCCTTTGGCAGCCTGCTTTTCTGTTTGGTGCTGCTTGTAGATTTTCTTAATTCCCTGGAGAAAGTGAGGAAACCATGAGCCCTGAGATGGCGGGTATTGTCGGGGTTGCTCTTTTTTTCGTAGCCCTTGCATTCAAAATGCAGATTGGTTTATCCATGCTCTTTGTGGGGCTTCTGGGGTTTGCTTATCTATCAAGCCCGAAAGCGATGTTGGCCAAGCTGGGGATGGATGCTTATGCGAGCGCCAGTGTTCACGCTTTGAGTGTCATTCCGCTTTTTGTGCTGATGGGCCTTTTTCTGTTCCACGCCGGGTTGGGACACGAAATCTATAAGGCCCTCTATGCATGGATCGGACGTGTGCGTGGAGGGTTGGGAATGGCGACCATTGGCGCCTGTGGGGTTTTTGGCGCGCTTTCGGGCTCCATTATTGCAACCGTCGCGACTTTCACAGCCGTGGCCCTGCCTGAGATGAGACGCTATAAATATAAAGATGTCTTGAGCACAGGCTGTATTGCGGCGGGAGGGGGTGTGGATATCCTCATCCCCCCGAGCACGGTCCTTGTCCTATACGGAATACTGACGTATGAATCCATTGGTAAACTCCTGATTGGCGGCATTGTGCCAGGGATTCTTCTCGCCCTTCTCTTTATTGGCGTCATCTATATATGGGTCAGGATTAATCCCAGCCTTGCTCCTCTTCAGCCCAAAGAAAGGGTGACCTTTGTTGAAAAAATTAAATTATCCTCAAAACTTTATCCCGTTGCCGGTCTATTCCTGATGGCCATGGGAGGAATTTATTTTGGGGTTTTTACGCCAACGGAAGCCGCGGCTGTTGGCGCTTTCGGAGCCTTGGTTTTTTCGCTTGTAACAAAGCATTTGACACGAGAGGGATTTAAAAATGCTCTGGTAGAGGCCGCCAGCGTTACCGGCATGCTGTTCCTTATTCTGATCGGGGCCGGCATTTTCGGTCGCTTCATCACGATTAGCAAAATACCCATGCAATTAGCAGCCTTTGTTTCCGGGCTGGACGTCTCTCCTTATGTCGTTCTGTTGTTCATTTATCTTTTTTACATCATCCTTGGTTGTTTTGTAGAGGGGCTTGCCATTCTTGCTTTGACCGTGCCTATTCTCTACCCTCTGGTCACCAGCTTGGGGTTCGATGGAGTGTGGTTTGGCATCATTGTGATCATCATGATCAGCATTGGGACGATTACCCCTCCGGTCGGTATCTGTGTCTATGTCACTGCTGGAGTCGCCAAAGACGTTCCATTGGGTACGATTTTTAAGGGAGCCACCCCCTTCTGGGTGGCAAAGATCATCCTGGCCATCCTGCTGACCATTTTTCCGGGAATCGTGACTTTCTTGCCCGGTCTGATGAAGTGAAGCAACCTGGCCATGCAAATGATTAGAAAAAGAGGAAGCCATGAAAAAAATTGTTTTTGGATGGATTCTCTCTGCTCTGGCTCTGAGCGCTGTTGCTAATGCGAAAGAGTTAGAGATCCGGAGGGAAAGACTTACCTCTCAAAAACCGCCGTTTACTTCAATAGCGCCCTCAGGTTTGCGGCTCATCCATTCCTTCTCTCACGATAACCCAACCGAGAGTTCACTAACGAGAGTCTATTTTTACATTAAAGACAGGGAGAAAAAAGTGGAGGAGATGTTCATTATTCAAATCTCCGACAAAACAAATCCTCAGGCTTTGCCCATGACCGCCCCGCCGCTCAAACCCTACAGCGAGAAGAGGATGTATTCGAAGGGAAAGATAAAGAAGGATGATTTAGAGATAGAACATCTGACCCAGTTGATGGCATGGAACCCAGAAGCAAAATCCCTCCAGCCCATTGTCAAAAAAGGGATCGCCATCCCACCCCACTGGGCACTTCAGGGACAGTTCCAGTTCATCTATTTAGGAGAGCATGGCGTCTTTGTCCGATACTCCAAAGATGTCAACTCCTTTGGTTTGAAGGTTTCAGAGGATGGAAAGAGATGGGACAGAGATGCTATTTCAGGAAATGAGAAGAAGGTTTTCGAGGTTTTTAAGAAAAGTTTTATAGAGATGGTGAATTCGATTCAAATCAAGTGATGTCCTCTGTTATAATCATGCCAAAGGGTACTAAGATTCGGTCCCAAAGGTTTTTGGACAATGAGGGATCATTAATTGTAGAAAGAGTCAAAGTAATTGGCTAATTTTTTGCCAATGATTATCCCCCACTTTTCTTCGCAATTGCTCCAAGCCGTGAAAAGGCATTAAAATAGTCGAGATATCAATAGGTTAAATTTAAACAGATAAAGATTGTCTCTGCCGAATTATGGCACTTATTTTGCAGACCTGCCCTCTTATGCCCGAGACATTCCTTGGAGACCTTTCGTAAGTCAAACTTTTTGACATTCTCAAACCTTTGTTGACCGAGAAAAAGACGGGTAAAGTTGCCATCAGAGGTAATGAGGATGGCGAAATCTGCCTCGAGATCGGGGATATCGTCCATGCGAGAACAAATCATTTTGCCGGAGAAAACGCCTTTTTTACAATTATGAGCTGGAGAGCTGGAAAAATTACCTTTGCGCCGGAACTCCCCCCGAAAGAAAAGACGATCCATATTTCGACCGAACAGCTTCTCCTGAACTGGTCCTCCCGAAAACAGGAATTTGAAAAGATCAAAGAGGTCATTCCATCCACAAATAGTATTTTCCGCCCCTCTCTCCAGAAGGATGGAAAAGAGAAGAATATCGGTGCGGATCAATGGAATATACTGGTTCTATCCAACGGGACAAAAACCATTTCGGAGATTGCGAAATTTCTTGAGTGGGATGAATACAAGGTTTTAAAGACGGTCCACCAGCTTATTCAGATGGATTTGCTGGAAAGAGTGGAGGATCGGGTCGAAGTGAAGAAAAAGTGGGTGAGAGGGGACTTTTTCGCTGTCCTCGATATGGAATTTAAAAAGGTGATGGGACCGGTTGCTCCCCTGATCATCGATGATAAGCTCGTTGACTTCGGAGAGCACAAAGAAACTTTCCCCGAGCAACGGGCATTGCCTTTTATAGAGGCGTTGAGCGAGGAGATTCCCAATCCTTTCAAGCGGAATGAATTTTTAAAGATCGCTATGAAGCTTCTCTCTTTCTGAGGAAGAATATGGGGCAAGAGGATGGACTAACCTCTCATCCCCTTTAAAGGAGGTCCTTATGGCAGATAAAAAGAAAGTCAGATTTGGCCTGTTACCAAAACTATTGCTCGGAGTTTTTATTCCGATTCTTGTCGCCTTTTTCATCATTGGAAGCCTGGTCTTGTATAGCTGGAACATAGGAGAATTTAAGTTCACCAGCATCAAAGACATCGGATATGAAAGTTTCAAGGAGCTGAGCGCCGCTTCCGTAATGGAATCGAAATCCTCACTGGACAAAATGGGAGAAAAAATGATCAGGGAGAAGGCGATCGATGTAGCTGGCCAGGTGGAGGTTTTCATTAAATCTCGTCCCCCGAAGATGAAGAAAGAAGAGATATTGAGAGCCCCCCAGTTGAAAGAGATCGCTGTCCAAAAAGTTGGGTTGACAGGTTATACAGCCCTATATGAACTGCCGGATGCAGAAGGGGTTTGGCGGACATGGGCCCATGTCAATCCTAAAATAATTGGTATCGATATGAGTAAATTAAGCGAACCTCTTGGAAAAAATTTTCCTGGTTTCTGGAAGATTTTTGCCGGTGTCGTAGGAGGTAAGGAATCAAGAGGATATTATACTTGGCAGGAGGCAGACAAGACTTTTAGAGAAAAATATATGGTCTGCACACCGGTTAAGGGAACCCCTTATATTATTGCGAGTACGACCTACATTGACGAATTTTCAAAACCTTCAAAAGCGATTGAAGTTAAGATGAAAGATATCGAGAGAAGATACTTGGAGGAGTATGAGAACAGGACCAAGATATTCTATGCCGTCATCCTCTGTGTTATTCTCATTCTGTTAGTGAGGATTTTCTTTTATGCCCGTTCGGTGATCAAACCCATTCTCCAACTTGCAGAAGTGGCGGACAAGATCAGTATGGGAGAACTGAATACGCCGATCCAGGTGAAAGCAAAAGGGGAGGTGGCGATCCTGGCTGAATCGATTGAGAGGATGCAGACGAGCGTCATAGCCGCCATCGAGCGATTGCAGAAAAGGAAGGAATCTAAAACTTAAGGCAACCTCTAAAAATGTCATTCCTGCAAAAACAGGAATCCATAAGCTTTTGAAATTACCGGACTCCCGCTTTCGCGGAAGTGGCGAATTTGGAATTATTAGAGGTTCCCTTAAGTTCTTAGTTCGGAGATTGGGACAAAGAATTTAGATGTTAAATGGTGCATTAAGAATCTAAAAACCTCCGAACTGTTGTGGAGGATAGGGTGATATTTCCAAAAGGAGAGGTCGTCCATAAAAATTTATCAACCGCCTATGCCGATCTATCCGCATTGCTCGACACCCTGAAATTAGAGGGTTTCAGCGGAACGATCGAGATGGACTTTCCCGAGGCGAGAGGATTTCTCTTCATCGATTCCGGAGAGGTCGTTAACGGGGAGATCCGAACAGGAGAAGACTCCGGAAGAGTCATCGGACAGGAGGTTGCCCGGACCCTTCTCGCCTTCTCAAAGCAGAAGGATGGGGTGTTCAGTGTTTACCGGTTATCCCCCGAGCAGGTTGCCCTCATCACTAATAACCTTAACCACCCGATACTCTTTAAAGATCTCTCAACCCATTTCGTCCGTCTCGATCAATTCCTTCTAAAATTGAAGGAGGAGAGGCATACCGGTTTTATCGAAGTGATGACCAAAGAACATCATCCCATGGGTGTCCTCTTCATTGAAGGAGGCGAACCGGTGGAGATGTTCACTACCCCGAAGACAGGGTCTTCGGTCTTCGGTCGCATGTCCATTCCCATCTTCATCGAAAATGCCACCCAAAAGGGCGCATTTTTTAATGTTTACGGAAAAGAGGGACTTCCCCCTCAAGTTGAGGAGATCGCAACAGATAAGGAAGAGAGGATTCTGATGGAGGAAGAAGGAGGAGTGCCAGCAGAAAAAGAAGAAGGCTTCAAGGAGATTCTTCTCCTCTTTCAGGAGTTTCTTTCCAGCGCTGAGAGATTAGTGGATAGCCTTTCTTCCGGAGGAACTTTCAAGAAGGCATTCAAGAAGGCCCTGATTGAAAAATCGGAGGAGTTCGGTTTTCTTGATCCATTTGCCGGTGAATTTGAATATGGGAACGGAACGATCCGTTTCACAGGAGAGGCTGGGAGGGAAGATTTTGCGAGGGGCATCATAGAATCTTTCCGTTCCGCCATGTCTCATTTTGAAGAAGAGTTGCCCAGGGAGAAGATGGTCTCATTAAAATTGAAAGCCGGGATCGAATCCTTCTTGGCGGCTCACAGAGAGACATTAAGAACGATGGGAATCGAAGATATGATCTCTTCCCTAATCAAATAGGCCCCGCCTATCCCGTTGCCTCCCTTCAAAGAACCTCCTCACTTCAAGCGTTTACCCTCAAGGCCTGCGAGTAGAGCCTCATTCCCGTCAGGAATGACCATTTCGAAAATGGATTCCACCGTCGTATAGTCGTAGTAACCGAGCCGGGCTAATGGGCGGATCCGCAACAGGTCAATCCGTCCATCCGGAGTGATGAAATCGTCTTTAATATGTATGAGAACCACCCGGCCAATGATTATGTCTACGGTGCCCATCGTTCCATTGCCAGGCAGTCGAAGCGTCCCATAATAGCGGCACTCGAACTGAACCGGGGACTCCGCAACCCGACAGGGTTTTACCCGGACCGATGGCGCCTTGGTCACGCCTGCAAGCTCAAATTCGTCCACCTCCGGAGGCACCTCTGCGGCTGAACGGTTGACTGCCTCGCGCAGGTCATAGGTGGCCATGTTGTAAACGAATTCCTTGGTCTGCTCGGCATTAACCGCTGAATCCTTCCGCTCCCCACGTGTATTCTGGTTGGCTGCAAACATCACGTAGGGAGGGTCGAAGGTCAGGTTCTGGAACTGGCTGTAAGGCGCAAGATTGTGTATCCCTTCGAGGCTGATGGTTGAGATCCAGCCAATGGGCCGGGGTGCAACACAGGACTTAAAAGGATTATGCGGAAGGCCATGGTCATTCTTATCCGGATCGTAATACATCGCTCATTCTCCTTTTCCCTTTCAGGAAGGCCCGCTTAGAATTTCTCTTTGGCACCCTATTATATTACATTGTTTTCAGATTTCAAAGATTTCTGGGCTGTTGCAGAAATCTCTTAAAAGGGCTTGACAAAAATATTCTACCCATTATACTTGTTAAAAAATTCTCAAACGACATTGAAGAGCCAAAACTGATTAGATTTGAATAATTGCATCTATTTTACGTCATATAAAATAGGCTCATTCCTTCAGGGAAAAATTTTAATTAAAGGAGGTGATCAAGAGAAAAAACCGTTCGCAAACCGAGTCATTCCATGATAGTAGAACAAAAACCGAAAGGAGGATCTCATGAAACGTTTTAGGCTTATTTCTTTGGTGTTATGCATTTCAATTCTTGGATGGTTGCTCTTCGTTTCTTCGGCTTCCGCACAGATCAAACTCAGTTATTCCATTTTCTTTCCTGCTCCTCATAAGCATAGTGTGCTGGCTGCGGAATGGGGGAAAGAGATTGAGAAAAGAACGAATGGAAGGGTTGTGGTCACCATGCATTATGGTGGTACCCTTACTCCAGGGCCAGCGATCTATGACGGGATTGTGAAAGGACTTTCGGATGCCGGCATGTCCGTTTGTGGTTACACGCGTGGAAGATTTCCCCTGACAGAGGTGGTGGAGCTTCCCTTGGGCCATAAAAGCGGGTGGGCCATTACAAAAACGATCAATGATTATGTCGCCCAATTTAAACCAAAGGAATTTGACGATGTGAAGATGATGTACATGCATGCCCATGGGCCAGGACTCCTTCACACCAAAAAATCAGTAACCAAGCTTGAGGATCTCAAAGGGATGAAGGTCCGTGTCTTTGGAGCGGTTACAAAGCTGATCACCCTTCTCGGAGGAGCTCCCGTGTCCATGGCCATGGGTGAGACCTACGAGGCTTTGAGCAGAGGTGTTGTGGAAGGTTCGGTCGCTCCCTATGAAGCTTTGCAAGGATGGAAATGGGGAGAGGTGGTGAAGTTTTCGATCGAGGCTCCGGCGATGTATTACAGTTCTGCCTTTTTCATCGCTATGAATAAGGCGAAATGGAATTCCATCCCCCCGGGTGACCAGAGAATCATTGAGCAGATCAACGCGGAATGGATTGAGAAACAGGGCAAGGCATGGGATGAGATTGATAAAGCAGGAAAGGATTTTACAGTTCAAAGGGGAAACCAGATCATTGCTCTTTCCGTGGATGAGAACCGAAGATGGGAGAGAACACTGAAGCCCATGTATGATGAATATGTGAAAAGTATGAAGGATAAAGGTTTACCCGGAGATAAGGCATTGGAATTCTTTCTCCATACCATCTATAAATATCAAAAGTAGAACCTGGGAAGAGGGGGAGGAATCCATTCCTTCCCCTCTTATTTTTTTACCGATTGACTCCTGTTCATCTCAATCATGATGGTTTCGAAAAAAGTCGTCTCACCGGCGGAAATCGGTGTCCGGTATTTTTATAATTATCTAAATTGAGCGATTCTTTTTGAAAACCTCTTTGGCTACAGGCTTCAGATCAGGTTTAAAATCACCCAGAGGGTGATTTGTAGCGCAAGGCTTTAGCCTTGCTTGCCTACCGCAGGTAGGCATGAGAAGCGACCCTAAAGGGTTGCGCTACAATGAAATTTAAAGGAACCTCTAATAATTCCAAATTCGTCACTCCGGTGAAAACCGGAGTCCAGTGGTTTCAATCCTGCCAAAAGCGGGACTGGATTCTCCCGATAAAGATCGGGGCCAGAGTGACAAATAATAGGATTTTTCGACTTTTTGGGACTTCATCAACAATGGGTTTTTTAAAAGGAGCGATATATGGGATGGTTTCTGGATAAAGTATACAAACTGACTCGCTACATCAATGTCATCAGCGGGGCGAGCCTGACCTTTATCATGTTGCTCACGGTAGCAGATATTATTTTAAGAGATCTGAGAAGACCGATTGTCGGGACGTTTGAGATTGTGGCCCTTTCAGGAGCTATTGTGATCGGTTGCGGCCTTCCTTTTACCACTTGGGTGAGGGGACATGTCAATACCGATTTTCTGATCATGAGATTCTCTCAAAAAACGAGGAACATTTTTCATCTCTTCACAAGATGTTTTGGGATTTGCCTTTTTCTACTGATCGGTTTTGAGTTGATCAAATATGGAATGGATCTCAGAAGAGCAGGAGAGGTTTCTCCCACCCTGACCCTGCCTTTTTATCCGATCGCTTATGGATTGGGAGTTTGTTGTTTTGTCCAAAGTCTTGTGCTCCTGTGCGATATCTTTAAGATTTTCGGAGGAAAATATGAGTGAGGTGACGATCGGAATCATAGGCCTGGTTGTGGTTTTGGCGTTATTCCTGACCGGGATCGAATTGGGCTTTGCCATGGCCATTGTTGGCTTTCTCGGGTTCAGTTATATTGTCTCCTTTCAGGCCGGATTGAATTTATTGGCGAAGGATATTTTTGACGTCTTTTCCTCCTATGGATTCACGGTTATTCCTCTTTTTGTCCTCATGGGTCAGATCGCCTTTAATGCCGGGATTGCAAAGAGATTGTATGATACCTCTTATAAATTTTTCGGGCATATCCCCGGAGGGTTGGCCATGGCCACCGTGGGAGGGGCCGCTGCGTTTGGGACGGTCACCGGGTCAGCCATTGCCACGGCAGCGACCTTCGGGAGTGTGGCTTATCCCGAAATGGAACGGTATCATTACAAGAGAAAACTCTCGACTGGGATCATTGCTGTTTCAGGCACTCTCGGCAGTCTCATTCCGCCAAGCGTCACCCTGATCGTTTTCGGGATGATTACGGAAACATCCATCGGCAAATTATTTTTAGCTGCAGTCGTTCCGGGTCTGATCATCACCTCTTTGTTTGTCTTCATCATCTTCGGATGGTGTAAGATCGATCCTGTTTTAGGTCCCAAAGGCGAAAAAACAGGCTGGAAAGCAAGATGGAAATCGCTCAAAGAGGTGATATGGGTTATCCTGATCTTCATCATTGTGACCGGAGGGATGGCATGGGGCTTCTTTACACCCACAGAGGCAGGGAGCGCTGGGACATTTGCTGTTCTCCTTTTATCCGTCATTAAAAGGGACATCAATTTTAAAGGGTTTGTCCTATCGGTTAAAGAATCCCTTCGGACGGCATGTATGGTCCTGATGCTGATTGCAGGGTCCACGATCCTTGGACATTTTCTTGTGGTGACGAAAATTCCCATCCTTGCTGCGGATTGGGTTGGAAGCCTTCCTTTTCCGCCTTATGTCATCATGATGCTTATTTTGCTGATCTATGAAATTGGGGGATCTTTTATTGATGACCTTGCCTTTATGGTCCTGGCCACTCCCATCTTCTTTCCGATTGTGATCAAACTGGGCTATGATCCGATATGGTTTGGGGTCATTCTCCATATCTTTGTGATGATCGGTGTGGTGATTCCTCCAGTAGCGATTAATGTCTTTGTGGTCAAAAATATTACCAAAGTGCCTTTTGGAGAGATCTACAGCGGGGTTTATCCTTTTTTGATCAGCATGATCGTTTGCGCCCTTCTGCTGTTCATTTTCCCGCAGCTCATCACGTTCCTTCCGTCCCTCTTTAAGATTTTTTGATTGAATCATTGCCCCCTGGAAAGACTCCGATTCGGTCGGGGCCTTTCCAGCCCTTCGCCCGATCACATCCTTCATATTTTTATTGACAAAGGGATATTATGTTGTTAATAAGGTAAATCGAACGGACGTTCGTTTGAATCCACTGAAATGAGATTTGACGAAAAATTCAACCACATCAGCAGGGTCTCCTCTCAACTCATCCACCGGAAAGGGTTCTCAAACACAACGATGAGAGACATTGCCAGAGCCACCGGCATGAGTTTGGGGGGGATCTATCATTACTTTGACAACAAGGAAGACCTGTTATTTAAAATTCTCAAAAACTATATGGAGGCCATGCTGTTTCGTTTGGAGGAAGACCTGTCCTCCCTCTCTTCTCCGAAAGAACAGATCGCCTTCATCCTTCGACGCCATATCCAATTCTACATCCAATACTTTTATGAAGCGAAATGCCTCCTCCATGAGCGGGAATGCCTGCGGGGAAAACGGTTGACCACGATCAGGGCACAGGAACGGAGGTATTTTGAAATCTGCCGGAAGGTGATCAATCGGTTATCCAGAGAGACAGGATGCCGATTGATGCATCCGAACGTCCTCACCTTCTCTTTTTTCGCGCTCGTGAACTGGATTTATCAGTGGTACGATCCCAAAGGGCCTGTTTCTCCTTCCGGATTAGCGCGACAATTGACGACGTTTTTTCTTCAGGGAGTCTATGGGGAGAAAGTTTAGAGAATGAAAGAGGAGAAAATAATGAAAGACCCGGATAAGATCCAATACGACCGCTATCTAAAAGGCGAAAGACTCCCTCATTTCAGGACTCTTTCAGGCATTGAGATGAAAGAGTTCTATGATCGTGGAGACTCTCCCCAGGACCCGCCAGACCCCGGGGTTTTTCCCTTTACCCGTGGCGTTTATAGAGACATGTATCGAGGCCGGCTCTGGACCCGACGGCAACAGAGCGGGTTCGGGACTCCCGAAGAGAGCAATCGCCTCATTCACTTCCTTCTGAGCAAAGGTATGACCGGACTCAATATTGACTATGATATTCCCACCAAGTTGGGTCTTGATCCGGACCACCCTCTCGCAGAAGGGGATGTAGGGTTGGTAGGAACCTCGATGGCTACCCTTGAGGACACGGAAACCCTTTTTAAAGGGATCCCTCTGGATAAAGTCAGCACCACCCTGATTGTCAATCCTCCCTATTCAGCCATTCATATGGCGATGTATCTACTTACGGCCAATAGACAGGGAGTGGATGTTTCCAGCCTGATTGGAACGATGATGAACTGTGCCATCACTCAGCTCGTGGGCCCAACCTACCAATCCGGGACACACTTCTTCCCGGTGGATCCGGCGATCAAGATCGCATGCGACTTGATGGAATATTGCCTCCAGCATATCCCTCGCTGGAACATCATCAATATTAATTCCCGTAACATCCGGGAGACGGGGGTGAGCGCTGTGCAAGAAGTTGCCTTTGTTTTTTCCCTTGCCTTAGAGTATGTCCGTTCCATGCTGGCACGGGGAATAGAGATTGACCGCTTTGCACCCCGGATTGCTTTTTTTGCGAGCGTCCATATCGACTTTTTAGAGGAGATCGCCAAACTGAGAGCCATGCGAAGAATATGGGCACGCCTGATGAAGGAGACCTTCGGCGCCAAGAATCCGAAGAGTTGCATGTGCCGGATCGCGGTTCAGACCTCCTCTCTTCCTCTTACTGCACAGCAGCCTTTGAATAATATTGTGCGGGCTGCGATTCAGACCCTGGCGACTGTCTTTGGGGGAAGTCAGTCTGTCCACACCACTTCCTATGATGAGGGATATGCGCTTCCCACAGATGAGGCACAGGTGCTTGCCATTCGAACCCAGCAGATCATTGCCTATGAAACAGGGGTCTGCCGTACCGCAGATCCTCTGGGAGGTTCTTATGTGATTGAGAAATTGACGGATGAACTGGAGGAGCGCCTCTTATCGCTGATGGAGATTATTGAGAAGAAGGGAGGTTTCCTTGAATGTTTTAAATCTCAATGGATTGAGAATGAGATCAATGGAGCTCGATATGAGTATGCCCGGCAACTCGAAGCAGGGGAACAGATCCAGATCGGCGTCAATATGGAACGGGATGAAGATGAAGAAGTCAAGATCAATATTTTCCGTCAGGCCTCTGACATGCAGGAGAAACGGATTCGATCCATCCAGGAATACAAGAAGTCGAGAAATGGCGATAAGGTTAGAAGGGCTTTAGAGAATCTGACCAGGCAGGTGAAAGAGAATCAGAAGAAGAATATCCTCCCGGTCCTCATTGAGACGGTTGAACAAAAGGTCACATCTGGAGAAATGAGCGACGCCTTGAGGGAGGCGTACGATTTTAAGGTTCACTATGTTTAAGAATAATTGCCTATAAAATTAGGACATCGTTTAACGGCAACGGTAACGAGGCCCGTATCGTTATTAAAAGGTTACGGCTGTCGTGCTTAATTCTTTTAAACGTAACCGTGACCGATAACCGAAACGGGCTTCGTAGCCGGAACCTTGAAATAAGAACCGATTTATTTTTCATTTAGGGAGACAATATGGAAAAGAAAAAGAGGATTCTCATCGGGAAGATTGGTCTCGATGGCCACGACAATGGCATGCGGATCGTAGCCAAATGGCTTGCCGACGCTGGATTTGAAGTCATCTACTTAGGCCTCTATAATACGCCGGAGGGGATGGTCAAAGCGGTCCTGCAGGAGAATGCGGACTTCATCGGGTGTAGCTTTTTGGGCGGGGAGCACCTTTTTTATTGCCGGAAGCTTTTAGATCTGCTCCGTAAAAACGGTTTAGAGGATAAGAAACTGATCATCGGAGGAGTCATTCCTCCGGACGATGTAAAGGTATTGAGAGACATAGGTGTTTCAGCCATTTTCACTCCGGGCACCATGCGAGATGCGATTATTTATAAGGTGAAGGAGCTGTTTAAGGCATAAACCATCTTTTTCTCATCTTGCAGTTGTGTGATGTCTCAATTCGGGGAATAAAAAAATGTCATGCTGAACTTGGTTCAGCATCTAATAGAATCAATCCTGCATAAAGCTCAGGATCAGAGACCCTGAAATAAATTCAGGGTGACAAACCAATAATTCCGACATGGCCTCAGTGGAGAGAGGGAAATACGTGCAAAAGCGAGGTTGTAAAGATGTCCAACTACTTTAACGAATTCGATACGGTCTCTCCCCAGAAACTCCGTGAAATCCAGAATGAACGACTTCGCGCCCTGCTGGATCGATGTTATCGCGAGATTCCCTATTATCGGGACCTTTTCGATCGAAACAATATCAAGCCAAAACATATCCAGACCACAGAAGATCTGACCATGGTGCCGTTTACGGAGAAAAAAGACCTGAGGGCCTTATATCCCTATGGGCTTCTTGGAGTGCCCCTGGATCGGATCCATCGATTCGCTGCCTCGTCAGGAACCACTGGCGTTCCCACACTGGTAGGGTTCACCAAGAAGGACTGGACAGAGACCCTTCGGGAGCAGATGGGCCGGATCTTTATTGGCATGGGATTTCGACGAAATGACCTCATCTATCAATGCGCTGGCTACGGTCTTTTCATGGGAGGGCCGGGTATGGATGCAGGAGCTGAGGCCATCGGGGCGACCATCTTTCCTGCTGGCCCTGGGAGGACATTGGCTGCCATCCAGTATTTAAAGGATATAGGATTCCAAGCTATTACAACGACCCCTTCTTTTGTCAGCTACCTGGTTGATGTCGCCGTGAAAAACGGCATTGACCCTAAGAAGGAATGGAAGCTTCGAACCAGTCACATCGGAGGAGAGCCCGCTGCTCCGGCCTTACGGCGCCGGGTTGAAGCTCTCATGCCAAAAGAGTTCGAGTGGCAGGAGGGATATGGGATCACCGAGCTTGGAGGCCCTACGGTTGGCCACAGCTGTGCCTATTCAAGAGAATCCTGCGAACTCCATATCCTGGCAGATCATTATTTTGTCGAGGTGATTGATCCAGCCACAGGAAAGAGGCTTGAGCCGGGCCAGGAGGGAGAACTGGTGGTCACCACTCTCACCCGGGAAGCAACCCCTCTGATACGTTGGCGGACGCGCGACATATCAGCCTTTTCAGGAAATAGCTATGGATGCTCCTGTGGGAGAGTAGCCCATCCGAGAATTCAACGGATTACAGGCCGAACGGATGATGTCTTGAAGGTGAGGAGTACGCTGGTTTTTCCATCTCAGATCGAAGATGTCATTAATTCAACGCAAGGGGTCGGAGAGGGCTGGCAGATCGTGATTGATCGACCCAAGGACAGTCTGGACAAGCTTACTGTTCATGCAGAAGTCCAGCCTGACATCTGGCAGAATAAGGGTCGGCTAAAGGCGATTGAGGAAAAGATAGGCCAAGGTGTTTATGGACGTCTGGGAATGAGTATTGAGGTCGTTTTGCATCAACCCGGATCATTGCCTCGTTACGAAGGGAAGGCAAAACGGGTGCTTGATCAAAGGGAATTTGAAGGTGGACATTGATCGAAAACTATGAAACTCGAAGCACGAAATCCGGGCGAAGCGTCCAGCAGGACCAATTCGAAACAATGTCAAATGTTCAAATTTATAAATGTTCCAAACAAGTGAAAGTTTGAGAAATTTGAACGTTTTGAACATTCGGATTTGTCCTTCGACAAGCTCAGGATGGTGAGCAAAGTCGAACCATTTCGGATTTCGATATTCAGATTTCGGATTTTTTCCCATTACCAAAATCTACTTGGCTCTTGCTATGGCGAGGTAGGCGTTTAATGAATCAATATCGAAGGGGTAACCTATGAAGGCTTCAGAGGAGATTAAATACGATCGATATTTGAAAGGGGAAAAGCTTCCTCATTTTAAAACCCTTTCTGGAATTGAAATGAAGGAATTTTATACACGTGAAGATTCCCCTAATGACTCACCGGATCCAGGAGTTTTCCCTTTTACCCGGGGAATTCATCCTGACATGTACCGGTCACGACTATGGACCCGGAGACAGCAGAGTGGATTTGGAACGCCGGAGGAGAGTAACGAAAGAATCCATTTGCTTTTAAATAAAGGAATGACAGGGCTCAATATTGATTTTGATGTCGTGACCAAATTAGGTCTCGATCCTGATCACCCTCTGGCAGAGGGGAATGTAGGCCTCGTCGGGACATCAGTGGCGACTCTGGAGGATATGGAGACCCTTTTCCATGAAATTCCCCTCAATAAGGTGAGCACGACTCTGATTGTAAATCCTCCCTATTCAGCCGTCATACTGGCGATGTATCTTCTTGTGGCCAGAAAGCAAAACGTGGAGGTTTCAGGTCTTATCGGGACGATCATGAACTGCGCGATCAGCCAGCTCGTAGGCCCGACCTACCAATCCGGAACACATTTTTTCCCCATGGATTCAGCCATTAAGATCGCATGTGATGTGATGGAATATTGCATCAAGCATATCCCCCGATGGAACGTCCTCAACATCAACGCTTACAATATGAGAGAGACCGGGATCAATGCGGCTCAGGAGGTCGCCTTCTCATTCTCTCTGGTATCCGAATATATTCGCCATCTTCTGGCACGAGGGATGGATATTGATCAGTTTGGACCCCGAATCGCCTTTTTTACGAGCGCCCATATCGACTTTTTGGAAGAGATTGCCAAGCTTCGGGCGATGCGTCGGATTTGGGCTCATCTCATGAAGAATACCTTCCATGCCAAAAATGAAAGGAGTTGTTGGTTCCGAACAGCCATTCAGACCTCATCATTGCCCCTCACTGCCCAGCAGCCATTGAATAATATCGTGCGGGCCGCCCTTCAGACTCTCGCTGCCGTCCTTGGAGGGAGTCAGTCGATCCATACCACCTCTTATGATGAGGCGTATGCCCTCCCCACGGAGGAATCCCACATCCTTTCCATTCGAACTCAACAGGTCATTGCCTATGAGACAGGGGTTTGTCGGAGCGCCGACCCTCTTGGAGGGTCTTATGCCATCGAAAAACTGACGGATGAAATTGAGGAGCGTGCCCTGGCTCTGATGGAGGAGATCGAAGAGAGGGGGGGCTTCCTCGAATGCTTTAAATCTCAATGGATTGAAAGACAGATCAATGAGGCACGGTATGAATATGCGCGCCAATTGGAGGCGGGGGAGCAAATACAGGTAGGGGTTAATATGGAGCGGGATGAGGACGAAGAAGTCAAGATCAATATCTTCCGCCAGGCCTCTGACATGCAGGAGAAACGGATTCGATATTTAAGGAAATACAAAGAGTCAAGAAACGGAAACCGGGTTAAGCGAGTCTTAGAAAATCTTTACCATCAGGTGAAGAAAAACCCCAACAGGAACTTTTTCCAGACGATCCTCGAAACCGTAGATCAAAGGGCCACTTTAGGAGAGATCAGTGGCACCCTCCGTGAAGCCTATGATTTTACGGTTCGCTCCGACTGAACTTCCTTCTGCCCCTAAATTCTTTTGGCCACCAGGGTAATAGGTCAGAGGGCACTGTCCTGCGAATCACCTGCGGTATTTTCCTCCCTGTTGCTTCAGCTTCGATTCCGAAGAAGAGGACGGCTTCCTTAAAATATTTCTTCGTTCGAAATCGTTTTGGCACCACTTCCCTCTGAGTAGAATACCTTAAATTCGATTGGGCCATCAATATCAGGATGGCCATCTCTTTTGCCCCTTTTGGATATGAGAAAGGATTGAGAAGGTGGCGGACAGCCCACCGGATCGTTTGTGTGCGGTAAAGAGATTGCTCTCTCTTTCCAAGGAAGGGATGCTCGGAAGAGACCGCCCGAATGAAGGGAGAAACGAAACAGGCAAGGAGAATCGATTCAGGAATGAGTCTGCCTGCCTTCATCAGTTGGTCTATGAGGCCAAAAAGGGAGAGAAAGAGTTGCCGGTTCTTTTTCCCCGAAATTGCATCGTCCCCCAAAGCCCTCCTGAGGTCGGGAAAGAGTGAGAAGATCAGTCCGGTTTCGATCATCAGCCGGAGGGAAGATGTTGCGGCGCCTTCTTTCAATTCTCTTATGAATTCATCCCGAACACGAGAGGGAGAACATTTTCTTATCTCTTCCCGGTGGCTCAGAATGGCCTGATAGGTCTTTTCTTCAATATGAAACCCGGTGCGAGCGGCATGGCGGATGACCCGGATCATGCGGACAGGGTCTTGTTTAAATTTTTCATCCGGATCGCCGATGGTCCGGATGATCTTCCTATCCAGATCCGCCTTCCCGCTTACATAGTCAATGATCGTGAAATCCGCAATATTATATAAGAGGCCATTGATCGTGATGTCTCGGCGCAGGGCATCCTCCTGAGGAGTCCCAAAGCTGTCAGTTTTGAGAATCTGCCCGTCATCGGTCAGAGTTTCTTCAAATTCAGAGTGGCTCCTGAAAGTGGAGACCTCAACGACCTTTCCCCCTCTAAAGAAGACATGAACCAGCCTGAACCGTCGGCCTATGATCCGACTGTTTTTAAAAAGGGCATGGATCTCATGGGGGTGAGCATTCGTGGCGACATCAAAGTCTTTGGGAGTTTTTCCCAGCAGAAGATCCCGGACGCTTCCTCCAACAAGACAGGATAAAAAGCCGTGCCGGTGGAGGCGGTAGAGAACCTTCAGGGCTTCTTCGTCAATCATGGACCTTGAAATAGGGTGTTTTGACCTCGGGATGACGACAGGCATCTTAGTCTAAGGGGGATCTGGAATGATTCAGTTCCTTTGGCTCTTTGATATAACGCTATTTTTCGAAGGAGTCAAAATTATCTTGACAAAAAATAAGGATAGGGAAACAATATAAAAAGGAGTCCGACATGAAGATGCAAGAGATCAGGGCGAGGGCAAAGGCCCTCGGCATCAAAAATACTTTTGGATTAAAAAAAGAAGAGTTGATCCGGAGAGTTCAGAAGGCCGAAGGCAATTTTGATTGTTTCGGAACAGCAAACGAATATTGTGACCAATTCCAATGCTGTTTCAGAGACGATTGCTTTCGCTTTGTCAAGGATTGATTCTCAAGGATAACGCAGGGGTGACGCCGTGGCAGCGGCAGGACCCGCTGAACAGGAGGCGGTAGTCAGCCCGCACTTTCATTGATTGAGAATCTCATCCCTTACCACTCCCCTGAGATGGGGGAAGGGGTCCTTCATATGGGGAAGCTGCATGGCCTCGATGAACTCCTTCTGGAAATCAGGTTCAATGGTCAGCTCCATATAGTCGACTTTTTTCGATATTTCATCGGCTTCCAGTCTTTTATCCCTGTTTAAAAGAGCCATTCTGGCGCCCTCACCCGCGGCATTGCCAACGGCGCAAACATTTTTTAACTCACAGTCAGGAAACAGTCCTAAGATCATTGCTTTCTCAGGATCGATGTAACTTCCAAAGGCCCCTGCCAGAATCACCTTGTCGAGTCTCTCAACCCCCAATTTTTTCATCATTAATCTGGCCCCGGCATAGAGAGCTCCTTTGGCCAGCTGGACATTTCTTACATCCTGCTGAGTGATCGTAATCTCTTTGCCGATGGAGGTCTCCTCTTTCCGGGCGATTACAAATTCGGGTTTTCCATCAGAGAGAATCAGACGGGAAGAGGGGAGCTCTTTTTTAAATCGGCCGCTTTTATCAATCACTCCATTCCGGTATAATTCGGCGATCGCATCGATGATCCCCGAACCGCAGATCCCCCTTGCGTCGCCCTTTCCTGAATTTGATTTCCAACCCTCATCTCCGATGACTTTAAAATCGACCTCCAGAGTATCGGCATCGATTTTTACCCGCTCGATGGCTCCCGGAGCGGCCCTCATTCCAAATCGGATATGGGCTCCCTCGAAAGCAGGACCGGTAGCACAGGAAGCCGAGAGGAGTCGATTCCTATTTCCCATCACAAGTTCGCCATTGGTTCCAACATCGATGATGAGAACCATCGCATCCTGGTTATAAGGCTCTTCAGCGATGAGGACCCCCACATTATCCGCTCCCACAAAACCAGCCTCAACAGGAAGTATGAAGACATTGGCAGAGGGATGAACCCTGAGGCCCAAATCCCTTGCCTTCAAGTTGATGAGTTGATGCAGGGCGGGAGGGAAGGGGGATACTCCCAAATATCGGGGATCCATCCCAAGAAGAAGATGGTGCATGACCGTATTTCCAACGGCGGTCAGTTCGAGGATGTCGTCCGGAGAGAGGCGGGCATCCTCAACAGCGGTTTTGATTAAATGGTTCAATCCATCAATGATCGATCGATGCAACAATTGGAGGCCGTCCGGATGGGTGATGGTGTAGTTGATCCTCGACATCACATCCTCACCATAGGTGGCCTGAGGATTGATCATCGATTGGGTTGCAATTACCTCCCCATTCCCGAGATTGCAGAGATAACCCGCCACCGTAGTTGTTCCGACGTCGATGGCAATCCCGTAAATTTCCTTTACATGACCGGGTCTGATATCAAGAATCTCCCTGTCCATCCATACGACCGCCGTAACTTTCCAATTCCCCTCCCTAAGGGCGCGGGAAAGCTTCAGGAGGGCGGGATAGTCAATATCAAGATGGGGAAGATGGTAGTCTTGAGAGAGAGCCTTTTTAAGGCGATCGCAATCACTTCGGAGATCATGAAAGGAAGGAGGGGTCAATTCTATATAGTAAGAAATAAGGGCTGGTTTAAGTTCGATCTGCTTTCCTGCTATCTCCTTTCTTACAACGTGTTTTTGGATCAAACTTCCTTCGGGCACAAAGATCAAAACATTTCCTCGAATCCGGGCGGAACAAGAAAGCCGATACCCTTCCAACCTTTCTGATTCCGATATGAATTTACCTTCCTCGTCCGTGAAAGGGGAGAGTTCTCCTTCCAGTAGCTTGACCTTACATTTTCCACAGGTCTTTTCACCTCCACAGAGGGATTCAATCTGCACTCCTAACTCCCGAGAGGCTTCGAGGATCGTTTTTTCCTCATGTATCTCGCCTCTTTTGCCAGAGGGTTGGAAGGTCACTTCAAATTTTTTCATCTCTCATTGTTCCGGGTGGGGTGATTCCGTATGGAAGATTGGGTATAAGGGTATATAGAAGATTTGAGTGAGGAAATCAAACTAAAATCTTCTTTTCTCGGTAGGCTTTAAGATATTCGAGGCAGTAAGGGTCTTGATTCGCAAGAATCTTGCCGGCATAAATCGATGACATGAGGGCCTGGTCCCTGACATCAACGAGGAGGGCGTCGAGGCCGGTGGCAATGGCCATCGTCAAGAAAGTCCGGTTGATCAATTTCCTTGCAGGAAGCCCCATGCTCACATTGCTCACCCCGCAGGTGACGTGGGATTGAGAAAAATTTGACCGGATTGTTTTGATCGTCTCCAGAGCCACAAGGGCGGCGTCAGGTTCCACAGCTACGGAGAGGACGAGAATGTCAAAAAAAATGTAATCAGAAGGGATACCAGCTTGCACCAAATTTTTGTAAAGCTTTTTGGCTATCCCCACCCTCTCTTCAATCGTTTTTGGAATCCCCTGGTCGTCCATCAGGAGGACGACGGTTTTACATTTCTTCTCGGTGACGAGTGGAAAGAGTTGATCCCATTTTTCTTTTTCACCGGATATGGAATTGAGGATGGGCGGCTCCGAATGGCGATAGACCGAGAGGGCGGCCTTGAGGGCATCGGGGTTGGCGCTATCGATCATCAGCGGAATCGGGACTTCTTTTTGAACGATTTTCACCAACCAACAGAGATCCTCAACCTCATTCCCACCCGCCACACCTGCATTGATATCCAGGAAATTGGCTCCGCATTCATACTGGATTTTTGCCAGTTTCCTCAAAAAAGGCTCATCCCGATTCAGAATGGCTTCGCCCACTCCGGGAATTGTCCCGTTAATTGATTCGCCAATAAGAATCATACCTGTCCTAAGTGGGGCAATTAAGAGATTAATGATCTTACGACATCCACGGCAGAGGCCGCATCCGGGGCATATCCATCCGCCCCGATCTCTTTTGCAAATTTTTCGGTAACCGGCGCCCCTCCGACAACGATCTTTATCTTATTCCGCAATCCCGCTTTTTCAATAGTCTGAATGACGTTTTTCATCTCCATAATCGTCGTCGTCAGAAGGGCTGATAATCCGATGGCCTGAAGCTGATGCACATGAACGGCCTCTATAAATTTGTCGGCTGGCACATCAATCCCCAAATCAAATACTTCGAATCCTCCACCCTCGAGCATCATAAGCACCAGGTTTTTCCCGATGTCATGGAGATCTCCCTTCACCGTGCCGATGGCCACCTTGCCGGCCATGACCCCGGTGGATCTGGAGAGAATTGGTTTCAGGACAGCCAGGCCTGCATGCATGGCCCGCGCTGCAATGAGAACCTCAGGGATATAGACTTCTCCGTTTCGGAATCGGACTCCAATCCGTTCCATGGCAGCGATGAGCCCACTTTTTAAGATGGTTTCCACAGGTTCCCCCGAATCCAGAGCCTCCTGAGTCAGTTTTTTGGTCTCTTCCATCTTGCCTTGGGACAGCATGGTATAGAACCTTTCCACATCAACCATTCTCTATTCCTCCTTCAATATTGCTTCAATAAATCACCGTTCGCCCTGAGCCTGTCGAAGGGTAAACGGTGATTTGTGTAAAAGCCTATTAACGGTATACACCGGCTTTTTGATTATATTGACACATCTCGATTAGGGCTTCCAATTGAACGCCTTCGTGGGCAGACCCTGCAATAGAGAGCATAAACCCGCCTCCCTCCATCCCTTCTCTCAAACACCGGTCTACCTCTTTCCGGACCAGGGATAGGTCGGACTGGCAGAGAATCTGATTTCCATCCATATTTCCCAAAAGGACGAGGTCTTTTCCAAATTCCTTTTTGATCTCTTCCATGTTCATCCCGGCACCCGGCTCCAGGCCATGGATTCCTTTGATGCCCGCCTCCACAGCCATGGGAATATAGTCCCGTATATACCCTTCTGAATGCCAGAAGACAGGAACGGATATGGAGTCCACAATTCTGCGGTAGTAAGGGAAAGCCATCTCTCTGAAATCGGAGGGAGAAACGTATCCATGGTCTTTGAAACCCATATCATCACCCATGATGACGAAGTCCACGCCCATTTCCACGGCATACTTTGAGGTCTCGATAAACCACTCGGTCTTTAACTCAACGCTTTCCTGGATGAGCGCCCTTTTATCGAAGAGGGCATAGCAGAATTCAACGAGACCAAAAGCCTCAATGCTCAAACCGAGTGGGCCAGAATGAGAGAAGAGGGCAAAGGCATGATCGGAATAGTCCTTTTTCCAGTCATCCATCTGCTGGCGATTGTAACGTTGGTCAAGACTTAGTGGAGGTGAATATTTCTTGAGATCTTCCCGGGTGGCTACAGCGCCTCCCACATATCTGCCATGCTCCCATTTTCTGCCGAACTCATCGATTCCATTCCACCCGGCGTAAATAGCGCCGCCGAAGGATTCCTCTGGGGGAGGTGGATGGGGGGAATATCCCAGGCCTGTGGGCGTATCTCCGCACCATGACCGGCGGGCGATGACGAACACATCCACACCGAGCTGATTCCAAGCCTTTATCATGTCCCCCTGGGCAATGGTGCGAACAAACTTGGCCTCGATGGAATTGAAAAAAAGAGGAACCCTATCCGGTTCCTTGTGTTGTATCGTTGTGAGAACCCTTTCTCTTGAGTTCATAGAAGTTCTCCTTTTATCTGCCCTACTATTCATCCCTCACTTAAGGTGAAGAGTTTCCGCCGAAAGATTTCAGGTTAACCTTCCCAGTCCTTTTCACCTCGCCCCCTCATCTTCGCAAATCAATAATTGTCTGTTTAAATTTTATCTTTGCAGACGAGAGGGGTAACGTTAGCCCATCCTATTCCTAATAGGTGATAAAACTCGGCAAAATTGTAGCAATCTTGGGGAAAATCATCAGTATGATCGTAACGAGAATCAATGCTACCAGGAAGGGGAATATCCCTTTAAAGATGGACTCAAGGGGTACGTTAGGAGCAATTCCTTTAATGACAAATACGTTGACACCGACTGGCGGTGTGATCACGCCCATCTCTGCAAGGAGAACGATCATAACTCCAAACCAGATCGGATCAAAACCAAGCTTTATCACTAATGGATAAAAGATAGGGATGGTCAGCACTATGAGCGCCATGGAATCCATGAAAAAGCCGCCGATAAAGTAGATGAAGAGGACGATTGTAATAATGGCCATCGGGTGTATGGGGAGTCCCCCGAGCCATTCCGCCAACTCGAGAGGTATTCTCGATACTGCCATGAATTTCCCGAAGATGATTGCTCCGGCGATAATGAATATCACCATACAAGACGTTCGTAGTCCTTCTTTACCAGCGTCAAAAAATGACTTCCAGCTTAACTGTTTTCGCGCCAAACCAATAAGTAAAGCTCCTCCGGCTCCGATGGCTCCGGCCTGAGTGGGGCTGAACCATCCTAAAAAGAGACCTCCAATGGCTAAAAAGAAAAGGATGAGCGTTTCGGTCACCAGCGTAATTGCTCGCAGTTTCTCTTTCCGTGCCATTGGGGGACCGGGGGGGCCGATATGAGGCTTGCGCCAACATAGAAAGACAACGGTTGCGGCAAAAAAGATGGTCAGGAGGATTCCTGGTAATACTCCGGAAATGAAAAGCTTGCCTATGGATTGCTCGGTCATGATGCCATAGACTATAAAAACAGTGCTCGGCGGGATAAGGATGCCAAGTGTGCCGGCAGCCGCAACCGTGCCGGTGGCGAGCGTGTCATCATATTTGTATTTCTTCATCTCCGGAAGCGCGATCTGGCCCATCGTTGCGGCCGTGGCTGTGCTCGATCCACAAATAGCGCCAAAGCCTGCACAGGCAAAGACCGTGGCTATGGTCAGGCCTCCCCGAAGGTGGCCAACCCAGGTATAGGCAGCCCTATAGAGCCTTTCGCTGATTCCAGAAGCAAAGGCAAAAGTCCCCATCAGGATGAACATGGGGATCACACTCAATGGGTAAGATGAGAAGGTGTCGAAGATATCACGGCTCAAAACGGCAAGAGCCGCATCAAAGGTTGTCAGATAAGCAAAACCAGCTAATCCAACCACAGCCATGGCGAAGGAAACCGGCAATCTGAGAAGAAAGAGAACGATGAGAAGGCCGATACCGATGATGCCTATGACGACAGGGTTCATTTCTGTGCAATCCTCCCTAATGATTTAAGAAATTCCACCAGGAATATCAGGCAGACGGGAATACTGGCAAAGGCAATGCCATAAGCAAAGGGATAATATGGGATACGGACTGTTGCGCTCGTTTCGCCATACATTTGAAATGAATAACCGAGCACGCAAAGCTGCCAGACAATCAGACTGAAGAGGCCGAGCCCAATAAGAAAAACAAGGCTATTGATCACGGACTGAAGGCGCTTTGGCAGACGATTGATAAAAAAATCTACTCGTATATGCCTGCCAAGAATCAGCGCCATGCTCGCTGCAAAAGCAATGGCTACAATCTGGCATAGCATCACGATGTCAAGGGCGCCGAAAAGACGCCATTGAAAAACCTTGGCTCCCACAACATCAATACAGGTAATGACCATCATCACCAGCATCGCCATGAGCCCTATCCATTCACACAGACTGCTCAACTGGCGATTAAACTTTTCAAATTTATCTAACACGGAGATTTCCTCCTCAATGAGACTGCGATCATAATTAGCCGTTCTCCCTGAGGCTCTCGAAGGGCGAATCCTGCGTAGCGCATGAATCAGGATCGAAGTAAGAACGGATTTGCGTCACGGTCTCAAGGGTGGTGGGGCAGGGATAGCCCCTTGCCTCCACCACCGGGTTGTCATATGAAATGGCAAGTCATCCAAAAACCTCAGCCTTAACTTCCTCGTTCGAACACTTCCTTCTTCCAAAAGGTTGGAAAAGTCTTTCCATAGGGAGATGGTTATCTCCTCGGTCTTAACTCGGGAGGCCCGGCTGCTGAAGAAATACGAAGCGCTATCTGTTTTTTGGTCCAGAAATCAATGCGATCCCTGATGAATTTAATCCAGCCTCGCACCTCTGCTTCCGTGAAACCCGCCCCAACCATCTTTTTTACGTAAGCCTCAATGACCGGGTCAACAGCGGCTCGCCACCTTGCCGCCTCCTCCGTGGAAAGCTCAGAAAATTCTACACCCTTTTCCACCCCAAAGTCTCTGCCGACAAAATCTACGGCATTCCACATGGCAATGTATTGTTCCTTGTATTCCCCAACAAGGCCATCAAAGATAGGTTTGATGTCTGCCGGTAATTTGGCATAGCTGTCCTTGTTCATGATCAGATAAAATGGAAAGGGATTGGTGATTTGCCAGACAGATATTGTATATTTTACGACTTCGGCAAATCGGAACGTTCGAAGGGTTTCAAAGTTTGACGCCTCGCCATCGAGCACCCCTTTCGAGATCGCATCATAAACTTCAGGCATTGGCGTAGGAGCAGGGGTTCCGCCCAAAGCCTTAATCACGTCGCCAGCAACTCCGGGCGCTCTTATGGTTAACCCTCTGAGATCTTCCAGCCTGCGAATGGGTTTCTTCGATGTAGCAATGGCGCTGGGGGGAGACGTGTTCATCCAGAGCACTTTGACCGCATCAAATTCCTTTGGTCGAACTTGTTTGTAAAAATCATTCATCACCTGACCGCTTACCCATGCGCTGGGATAACCAAGAGGCAGCCCGATGGCTTCCATCACCGGCATGCGGCCTGTGGTGTAATAAACATGGGAATAGCCTATATCCCCCACCCCCCTTGACACAGCATCGAACGTCCCCACAGGTGCAAACAAAGAACCACCAGCAAAGAAGTCAACCTTCACCTGGCCGCCTGTCCGCCTTTCTAATTCACGGCAGAATTCTTCTAACAATGTGGATTGGCTTGCTGGCGCAGGAAAGTAAGTGGCCACCTTTAGCCTAACTGCCTGTGCATGAGCCATTCCCGAGAACAAGATAGATGCCAAAAATCCCACGCAAACAGCCACTCCCAGAACTACCCCCAATACTCTCTTCTGTTTCATTTGTAAATCCTCCTTTCTTAATGAATGGTTAAAGAGTGGATTAACGACCTATCTTCCCCGCCAACATTCCTTTGCCCTGATTGAGATCTTCCCTCTCTGCTCCGAGTTTGATAGAAACCTTTCTGGTAAAACTTACTAACCCTCGCTCCATATTCGAGCGTTCTGCATAGTGAACGTTATCTAAAATTTGTGGAGGGATTTTAACGAACCCTGCTTTTATTGTCAAGAAAAATCGTAAAGTCGAATTGCCTCACATTAAATGTTACCCAATGAGTTAGAGAAAAGGTATCGTTGACTCATGATTCATGTTACCGACAATCTCACCACCGAAGGGGGGATTGCCATGAGTCCACGAGCCAGAATGGAATATCTCGAAACCATTTACTTAAGATACAAAAGAGCCTCAAGGAAGAAAAAGACTCCATTCCCGCAAACATCTCCTCATCATTCCAAGAATCCACGACTGTATTACTCTATTTTAGGATCCACCGAAGCCTATCGGGTTCAATCTTCAGAAAATCCGGGGACATACTACCTGACACCCGGATGGATTGAAAAAGGGCAACCCCCTCTTTCCAAGTTCAGATCCTATGCCCAGTCATATGATGAGGAGACAGCCAAGTGGGTTCTCCATGAAGAGATGAAACATTATATTCGTATTGCTCTCATTGATACTGGCGTTTACCCCATGGAACTTTATCGTTCAGTGGCCAAGGAAAATGCCGAATTTCTTGGGGTCGTCTTTGAGGAACTCCAAGGGTCCCCTCAGTTATTTAGAGAATTGATCTGTGGCCCCCGGGAGAGAAACTTCCTTATATTAGAAAGGGGGCAATCCGTGCAGGAGGAGATGTTTCTTGACTTTTAATCTTCTTCATCGGGGTTTGAGGGAAAGCCGAGGGATAGGGGAAGACTGTAATAACAATGTCAATTCAATTTCGTGACCTAATCATTTATAGAAATAGAAATATGCCAGAAAAAAGACTATTAAACTATGAGACTATAGGGTTATGCGACTTCAATGGTCTTTGGGGAGTTCGCAGAGCTCGATGAGCACGCCGCTTGAGGATTTGGGGTGGATGAAGGCGACCTTTGTGTTGTGGGCTCCGGGCCTGGGTTTCTGATCAATCAGGGTGGCTCCCTTATCAAGGTAAGCTTTGACCTCTGCCTCTACATCCTCCACTTCAAAACAGATGTGATGGATTCCCTGTCCTTTCGTTTCCAGGAATTTCACCAGCGGGGAATCCGGCTCGGCTGGTTGAACCAGCTCGATGTTCGACTCCCCGATTTTAAAGAAACCCACTTTCGTCTTCTGAGCTGTTACCACTTCGACCCCTGAAAGGGTGAGGCCCATCACCTCCTGATAGAACTTAGCGGCCTCTTCAAGATTGTTCACGGCAATGGCAATGTGATTGATCTTTTTGAGCATCCTTTGACCCTCCTCATTAGAAAAATTCAGAGGTTATCAGAATATCAGGTGATCAGGTAGCGGATATCAGGACATCAGGGCATCAGGTGATAAAATTTCTTAGCTTCTATTTTCCTAGTATCCTGATACCCTGGTATCCTGCTTCCTGATTCCCTGGTAACCTGATTCCTTTTAAACTTTCACATTCTCCCGGATATATTTAATGATGTCTTCGGTAGAGGCGCCAGGTTGAAAGATCTCCCGGACACCGGCTTTTTTTAGCCCAGGGATATCATCAACCGGAATGATTCCGCCTCCGAAGACGAGGATATCTTCGGCACCTTTGTCTTTAAGAATCTGGACCACCTTCGGGAAGAGGTTGTTGTGGGCACCGGAAAGACTGGAGAGACCCACGATATCGACACTCTCCTGAATCGCGGCATTAGCGATCTGATCAGGGGTCTGTCGTATTCCGGTATAGATCACTTCCATCCCGGCATCTCTCAATGCCCGGGCAATCACTTTTGCACCACGGTCATGTCCGTCTAACCCGGGTTTGGCAACCAACACTCTTATTTTTCGAGGCATACTCTCCTCCCTTCCGAATTCGGATTTCGGAATTCGGAATGCGGAGTTTAAAACTAAATTTTATTCCGCATTCCGCAATCTGCAATCCGCATTTGGATTATCTTTCTCTGTATTCTCCAAACACATCTCTCAGTGTATCCGATATTTCACCCAGGGTGGCATAACCCTTGACCGCTTCTAAAATGGGTGGAATCACATTGTCCGTTCCCTGGGCTGCTTTTTTAAGAACAGCCAGGTCATCTTTCACTTTCGCATGGTCTCTTTCTTTTTTGACCCTTGCCAGTTTCTCTTTCTGATATTGTTCCACCTCTGGTTTGATACGAAGGATATCTCTGAGGGGTTCCTCTTCAACCTGGAACTGGTTCAATCCAACAACGATCCTCTTTTTGGTTTCAATTTCCTTCTGATATTGGTAAGCGCTTTCACCAATTTCACCCTGGATATAGCCCGATTCGATGGCTTTGATGGCTCCTCCCATGGCCTCAATCTTTTCGATATAGTCAACGGCCTTCTTCTCTATCTCATTGGTGAGGGCCTCCACAGCATATGACCCACATAGCGGATCGATCATGTCCGCGACCCCACTTTCATAGGCGATCAGTTGTTGGGTTCTTAAGGCTATCCTGACAGAATCTTCCGTGGGCAGGGCATAAGCTTCATCTCTTGAATTGGTATGGAGCGATTGTGTTCCACCCAACACTGCTGCCAAAGCCTGGAAAGCAACCCTCACGACATTGTTGTCAGGTTGCTGAGCCGTCAGCGAACAACCAGCGGTCTGGGTATGGAACCGTAGCATGCACGAATCGTCTCTTTTGGCCTTAAATCGTTCCTTCATGATTTTTGACCAGAGCCTTCGGGCCGCCCTGAATTTTGCAACCTCTTCGATGAAGGTATTGTGGCAGCAAAAGAAGAAAGCGAGTCTGGAGGCAAAGGAGTCCACGTCCAGGCCTGCCCGGATGGCCGCCTCCACATAGGCAATGCCATCTGCAAGGGTGAAGGCCACTTCCTGGACAGCCGTGCAACCTGCCTCGCGCATATGGTAGCCGCTGATGCTGATCGTATTCCATCGCTGGACATGGTCTTTGCAGAAGGCAAATAGGTCGGTCACGATTCGCATCGATTCGAGAGGGGGAAAGATGTAGGTTCCCCTTGCTGCGTACTCCTTCAAAATATCGTTCTGGATGGTCCCTTGAAGGATCTCGGATTTTACACCCTGTTTCTCAGCCACAGCGATATACATTGCCAGAAGGATGGCGGCCGTCGAATTGATCGTCATCGAAGTGGAAACCTTATCCAAGGGGATTCCATCAAAAAGAATCTCCATGTCTTTTAAGGTATCAATTGCCACACCAACCTTTCCAACCTCGCCATCTGATAAAGGATGGTCGGAATCGTACCCAATCTGCGTGGGAAGATCGAAGGCAACACTCAAACCGGTTTGTCCATGTTCCAGAAGATATTTGTATCGTTTATTCGTCTCTTCAGGCGTGGCGAATCCTGCATACTGACGCATGGTCCAGAGACGTCCTCGATACATAGTGGGTTGAACTCCTCGTGTGAATGGGAATTCTCCCGGGAACCCCAGATCCTTACAATAATCCAGGTCAGTCATGTCGAGAGGAGTGAAGAGCCGCTTGAGTTCAATATGGGATGTTGTTTTAAAAGAAGGTTCCCTTTCTGGAGATTTGGAGAGGACTTTATTCAAAGTCGTCTTTTCCCATCGCTCCATTTCTTCACGAATATTTTTAGACATAAATCACCTCATAAAAAAAGGGGACAGGCTACTTTTTTAAGGGCTTATTTTACACTTGAAAAGTATATTGTTGACATATATGGTTTTTTTTCTTTTAAAAAGTAGCCTGTCCCCTTTTTTTATCATAGCGGTATATTCCCGTGTTTTCGCCAGGGGTTGGTATCGACTTTCGTCTTCAAGATGTCCAGGGCCTGGATGATTTTGGGACGGGTTTCCTCAGGCTCAATGATCTCATCTACATACCCCAGCTCTGCCGCCTTATAAGGGCTGGCAAATTTCTCCTGGTATTCAGCGACCAGTTGTTGGCGCGTCTCCTTGAGGTCTTTCGCCTCTTTGATCTCATTTCGGAAGATAATATTGACCGCTCCTTCGGCGCCCATGACGGCAATTTCAGCTGTGGGATAGCAGTAGTTGATGTCTCCACGTATGTGTTTGGAGGACATCACATCATACGCTCCACCATAGCCCTTGCGGGTGATGATCGTAATCTTGGGAACAGTGGCTTCACAGAAGGCATAAAGAAGCTTTGCTCCGTGACGTATGATGCCCCTTGCCTCCATATCAATTCCTGGAAGAAACCCGGGGACATCGACAAAGGTGATCAGAGGGATGTTGAAACAATCGCAGAAGCGGACGAACCGGCCGGCTTTCACGGAAGAATCAGGGTCGAGCGATCCCGCCAGCCAGTTGGGTTGGTTGGCAATAATGCCCGCGGGCATTCCATTGAAGCGGGCGAAGCCGACGACGATATTCTTTGCCCAATCCTTCTGGACTTCAAGGAAATATCCATGATCGACCACTCCAAGGATGATCTTTTTCATATCGTAAGCTTTTTTGGAATCCTCCGGGATGACGGTTTTTAAGGATTCGTCCATCCGGTTGGGGTCGTCCGAACAAGGGATCACAGGTGGTTTCTCCCGGTTATTTTGAGGAAAGAAGGCAAGGAGTTCTTTGATGAGGCGAATGGTTTCCTCATCATTCTCTCCTGCGAAATGGGCCACTCCACTCTTTTCCATATGGACCTTTGATCCGCCCAAGAGATCGGAAGTGATGGGCCTTCCGTCCGGGGTCTCTGTTTTGCCTATGGCCGCCTTGATCACATCAGGGCCGGTGATATGCAGGTAGCTTGTGCCTTTGGTCATGAGGATGAAGTCGGTAATAGCGGGAGAGTAGACCGCACCTCCGGCGCAGGGTCCCATGATTGCCGATATCTGAGGGATGACACCGGAAGCGAGGGTATTTCTTAAAAAGATATAAGCATAACCTGCCAGGCTCTCCACGCCCTCCTGGATGCGAGCGCCACCGGAGTCATTGAGCCCGATGACAGGCGCGCCGGTTTTCATGGCATGATCCATCACCTTGCAGATCTTCTCTGCGAAGGCCATTCCCAGGGCTCCGCCAAAAACCGTAAAATCCTGAGAGAAGACATAGACGAGACGGCCGTTCACTTTCCCGTAACCCGTGACCACCCCATCCCCCCAGAACTTCTTGTTTTCCATTCCGAAATCATGACAGCGATGGGTGACAAACCTATCCAGTTCCACAAAAGTTCCAGGATCGAAGAGAAGGTCAATTCGCTCACGGGCGGTCAGTTTTCCGTCCTTATGCTGTTTATCTATTCTTTCTTGCCCCCCTCCCAGTTGGGTTTCAGCCCTTCTCTTTTCCAGTTCTTTTCGAATGGCTTCGATGGATCTCATAAATGGGTTCCCCCCCTTTAAAAATCAATGCAAATTGCAAAATTAGCATTGAAAATTGCAAATTCTCCGATGTTTCTATCTTTTCCTTATTGCTAACTTTTCATTTTTCAATTTGCACTTTTCAATGATCCTTGAGTTCTTCCGCTATTATCTTTTCCGCCAAAGAATAGGGATCGGTCCGTCGTTTCGTCAGATCATCGAGGATACTTTCCCATCCTCCGTCTTTCTCAATCTTTTGGATAAAACGGGACATAACCTCTGTCTCAAGGACTTCGAGAAAAGTGGCCTTTGCCCTTTCCCTCCACTTCCTTTCCAGGGTTTGGCCCTGTTCCAATACCTGTTTGTGGCGGTAAATGCCATAGACCAGTTCGAAAATTCCTTTTCCCAGGATGGCTTCGGTTTTAAAGATGGGAGGTTCCCAGCCGTCTTCTCTCTTCCGACCCATTTCGAGAACCATCCGAAGATCCCGTTCCACCTTCTCCGCCCCATCCCGTTGACATTTATTGACGACAAACAGATCTCCGATCTCGATAATCCCCGCTTTGATAGCCTGAATGTCATCTCCCATACCGGGGACGAGAACGACGATGGAGGTATGGGCGGTATTGACAATCTCCACCTCGTCCTGGCCGACGCCAACGGTCTCGACGATAATAATATCTTTGCCCATTGCGTCCATCACATTGACGATATCCTGAGTGGAGCGGGAAAGTCCTCCGAGGTTGCCACGCGTTGCAAGAGAACGGATAAAGACGCCTTCGTCTGTGGCATGGCGCTGCATCCGTATCCGGTCGCCCAGGATGGCTCCTCCGGTAAAGGGGCTGGTAGGATCAACCGCCACGATTCCGACGCTCTTTCCTTCCTTACGGAAGATATCGACCATCTTATCGACGATGGTGGATTTGCCTGAACCCGGAGGGCCCGTGATCCCGACAATATAGGCTTTTCCTGTGTTGGGATAAAGTTCCTTTAAGGCATCCATGGCAGTGGGGATCCGATCATCAATATCCCTCATCAGCCGGGAAGCCGCACGAATATCACCATCAAGGATACGCTTGGCTAAACTCATAGCGGGAATAAGGTAACAAATAAAATTGGAAGAAGCAACCGATAAAAATGAGGAGAGTTAAGAGTGAAGAATTTAGAATTAAGAGTTTAGAATTGAAATTCATAACCGATAACTCATTATAATTCATAACTCATAACTCTCAACTCATCATTCATTATTCTACAGGGCTCTGCCGGGGACGCCGATGTGTCTTGCAATTACGATTCGTTGAACTTCGGAAGTCCCTTCGCCGATGTCGAGAAGTTTCTGGTTTCGGTAATGGCGCTCGATGGCATACTCCTTCATCAGACCATATCCTCCATGAAGCTGAACGCCCTGGTAAGCGACCCGATGATACATCTCAGAGCAGTACATCTTTGCCATCGCCGATTCTTTACCGAAGGGACGGTGCTGCTCACACAACCAGCAAGCTTTATAAAGCAGCAGCCTTGCCAACTCAATCTCAGTGGCCATATCCGCCAGTTTAAAAGCATTGACCTGAAACGTGGCGATCGGTCTTCCGAATTGCTCCCGTTCGCTCGCATATTTGAGCGCCAATTCAAAAGCGCCCTGAGCGCCACCCAAACCCATGGCGGCGATGCTGAGCCTTCCTCCATCGAGGGTGGCGAGCATTTGATGGAACCCATCTCCCTGCCGTCCAAGAAGATTCTCCTTGGGGACTTTACAGTCCGTGAAGTAGAGTTCGCCGGTATTGGATGCCCTCCAAACCATCTTCCCATGCATGGCCTTCGTTGTGAAACCGGGCGTGCCGTTCGGGACGAGGATACAAGAGATTTCAGTCCGGCCGTCTGCTCTTTTTCCCGTGACCGCTTGAACCACACAGACTCTGCTCATATCAGTGGTGGAATTGGTGATGAAGATTTTGGACCCGTTGATCACCCAATGGTCTCCTTCCAAAACTGCGTTTGTTTTGGAGGCTCCCGCATCCGAGCCCGCATTCGGTTCGGTCAAGCCAAAGGAGGAGAGGGCCTTTCCCGCACAGAGCTCAGGAAGCCATTTCTGTTTCTGCTCCTCATTCCCGTAATAATAGATGGGAGAGATGCCAAGTGAGTTTCCAGCCGCGAGGGTTGCCGCCTGGGAGCCATCAATTCGTGCAATCTCTTCCACGGAAATGATATAACCGACATAACCCACATTGCTCCCGCCATATTCTTCAGGGACAAAGGGGCCGAACAGTCCGAGTTCACCCATTCGCTTTGTCAAATGGTAGGAAAATTCTTCTTTATCATCGAGTTCCTGGGCAACAGGAGCGATCTCCTTCTCGGCAAAGTTACGGACCATCTTTCGGAGCATTTGTTGTTCTTCGTTGAGATCAAAGTCGAGTGGCATAAAAACCTCCAAAGGGGTCGAGGAGGCAAGGGTTCAAGGTGTCAGGTTAAAGCCTTTCCTTGAACCCTCGAACCCTGGAATCCTTGGACCCTATTTTACGGGTTTAAAATATTTAATATCCAGAATGTTTCCTTCGCGGTCTTTTTTGGCTTTAAAAACCGCTTCCACAGGCATTCCGATAGAGACCTTCTCAAAATCAACTTCTCCGAGCCAGTGAACCAGCCCACCATCGGTTCCATCAATTCGGATGACGGCAACGATGGACGGGTCTTTTTTCTTTACACCATCAAAGGTTTCATAACATTGGGTGAAAGTGTGGACAGTTCCTTTCGTCCCCACTTCTACATAGCTTTCTTCCAATCGCGCGAAACATTTCTCACAATAGGTCCTTGGTGGGACATAGGTGATTTTACACACGTCACATCTTGCGCCGAAAAGCTTGCCAGCGATGATCTCTCTGAAAAACTTTTCGCCTGCTCTTCCCACGGTATAGATATAGTTCATCGGGATCTGACCTTCCCAATAGCCAACGTCTGTTGTCTTCTGAAATCTTTCAATCAATGCCATAGTCTCACCTCCTAAATTAGGAAATCCGAAATCCGAATATCGAAATCCGAAATGGTTCGACTTTGCTCACCATCCTGATCTTGTCGAAGGACAAATCCCAATTTTCAAAGACCCAATGTCCTAACCCTTTTTTGTTTTGATCATTTGAATTTTGGTCATTTGAGATTGTTTCGAATTTCGTGCTTCGAGATTCGAATTTTTTCTTTATTTGATTGGTTTAAAATATTTAATATCCGTAATCGATCCGGTTCTTTCCTCTGGCGGCTTCCACACGGCCTTCACCTTCATTCCACGATGGATCTTCCAGGGATCCACCTCGCCGAGATGGTGAAGAATTCCCATTCCTTTTGAGGCGCCATCAATCTCAATAATGGATAGGGTGATGGGCCGAGCGCCTCCTTTAATGTCAAGACGAGCGGCCTTCCAGTCCACATGCCCTATGATCCAGGTATTGACAATGCCTGTATCCTGAACGTAAACCCATTCGCCTGTCGGAACCCAGCAAAGTTCGCAGAACATTCTGGGCGGAATCAGTATACGATGACATTTATCACATTTCTTGGCGATGATCTTTCCATTCTTAAGTTCAGCGAGATACCGTCCGATCGCAGGGCCATTATCCCAGGCATATTTCAATTTTGGTTCCCACCTCGCAGAAAGAACCTTGCCTTCTAATATCTCCTCTGCACTCAGTTTCGTTGCAGTTCCTTCTACCATTTTTTCTGTTATTTCCATAGATTCACCTCCTCCTTACTTTCTCAATACCACGACGGTTCCGACCTGCATCAGGTCTCCCCAGGCATTCGCCACGCCGCAGGTTGGATTTCCCGGGACCTGTCGTTTTCCTGCAGCTCCTTTTAATTGCAAGTAAACCTCCATGATCTTCATCAAACCTGCAGCGGCAATAGGGTTTCCAACTCCCAGAAGTCCGCCTGAAGGAGAGGTTGGAAGGTTTCCATCTCTATTAAAGTGACCGTTTACCAGCATCTCAACCGATTTTCCCCGGGGAGCAAGCATTAGTCCTTCAATGTGATGGAGTTCTTTATAAGTGAAAGGATCATAAGGTTCTGCTACATGGATCTCTTTATGGGGTTCCTTGATGCCCGCCATTTTGTATGCCTGCCGGGCTGCCACTTCGAGATAATCCGGATAGTAGAGATCCCGGGTACACCAGTAAGCTGTATCCAGGCTCCAACCGCAGCCATCAATCCAAATCGGTTTCTCGGTGATCCGGCGGGCCACATGTTCAGCCGCCAATACAATGCATGCCGCACCGTCGCTCGTGGGGCTGATATCGAGGCGATTCACGGGCCAGGCCATGATCTCCGAGTTGAGAACATCCTGAACCGTCACCTCGCCGGGTATCTGCGCAGATGGATGATCCAATGCATTCTTCTTGTTTTTTACGGCGACCAATGCTATATCCTCTTTCCTGTAACCGTGCGTGGTCATAAATCGGTTCATTTCAATTGCGAAGATATAGATCAGGGTGGGGTAGAGGGGTTGTTCTGTGGTGTGGTCGAAGATGGTTAAGAATGCACCTGCAGGATGCGGATACGCAGAAGACATTTTTTCCTCTGCCACCACCAAACAGGTGTCAAACATTCCCGATGCCACATGAAACCACCCATGGATGGGTGAGAGAACCCCGGTGCCACCACCGACGAAGTGCCTCATGTAGGGTTTTCGGTAGGCTCCTGAACCATCGGAGAGATATTCGCCTTTCATGTGAACGCCATCAAAGGCATCAGGGGCTGTTCCATTGACGACACAATCTATGTCTGAAAGCTTCATTTCACAGGAGTCGAGAGCCATCTTAGTGGCCTCATAGGCCAGTTCCTTTGGCGTCTCCTGAGTGTTTCTATAAAATTTGGTTAGACCTGCTCCAACTATGGCAACTCTTCTCATTCCTTTCACCTCCTTTAATTGCTTAGAATAACTACAGTGCCAGTCGTTGTGGGAATACC
>Ga0194119_10001834_pt1 | contig 37674 bp, 37 predicted proteins | sample TA2MahC100mmetaG_FD_148620 | JGI IMG/M metagenome (GOLD analysis project Ga0194119, IMG submission 148620) | Freshwater microbial communities from Lake Tanganyika, Tanzania - TA2015018 Mahale Deep Cast 100m | ecosystem: Environmental > Aquatic > Freshwater > Lake | place: Tanzania: Lake... | reverse complement strand
GTCGCTACGCCGTGGCCCGAGATACTCACCCGGATCTATCGCGACTTTGCGGGTTTTGCCTTCGCCGCGGAGCGCGTTACGCCCGTTGGGGTCGCCGCCAACTGCCGGATTTAGGATAATCAAAATCACCGGAACATACCTGCCGCCTATGAGCGCCCGTACAGCCTTTCGGATCCGAATAAACTAAACCCACTCTATCGCCCAAATACGCGACCAAGCAATGGACCAGTCAGCTTGAACGGCTACCATGTCGAAGCTATTTGGGACAGTTATACCCTCTTCGAGCACAACTACCATTCACGGGTTCTGAGAAGGCCCGGGGACTACCGTCTAGAACTGCGCCTCACGCTTGGACGTCTCCACGATGCCATTCACTGTAACGCGGGACGAACGGACTTTGCGAGCGCCGCAACCGCCGCCGGGGACCCCTTATTCTACGCCCACCACGCCAATGTCGATCGCTTCTGGTGGGCTTGGCAGAAGAAACTAAAGGCTCTCCACGCCGACGGTGAAATTTATGCGCGGGCGGGAACAGACCTAGACAAGGTCCCTCATCTAGATTTTCTTACCGGTCACAATCACGGAGGCATTCTGGCGGCGGTTCCAATCGACAAGCAGCTGTACGAGTACGACGATCTACCTATCCCAATAGAGTTCGAGCATGTTAATGTTGCCGACCCCGAAAGCGGGGTCGTTGCTGACGGACCCTTGAACCAACTGAGCGGGAAGCAGAATATCGGGCTAGTCGTCCGAAACCTTCCAGCGGCGGACGCGCCGAGGGCGGTTCGGTTGGAGGCAATGGACTCTGACCCTCTCGAACTTGGCACTGGTGGAAAGGTATTTGAGAGCGAGGTAACGGATGCGGTCTTTCAGGTTGATGTCGCCAAGTTAGCCAGATTCAGGGGGAGACGGGTTACCGTGAGGGTCGAGGGCGCGGGCACAGTCTCGCCGCAAGCCCTCACGGTGTTGGTTCCAAAACAGTAGCCGGCTCCGAAGCCAACAACACCAGCGCCTCCAGCGCCCTCCCCTTCTGCTCCGGCCTCAGTATCAAATGCCGCCGCGTGCCGGAAGGGGACGGCGCGAAGGTCGTCGTCCCCTTCGAATCCACCTCCACAACCCCAGGCGGGGAGAGGTCGAAGTACCCGGCCTCCGGCCGCACGGCGTAGAGCGCCGAGGTCAGGTCCCAGGTCTGGCGGTCGTAGGGCATCTTCTGATACGCCGCGTAGGCGACTGGGATGGGGTGCCAGGGCTCGTACCGGTAGTCTTTTTGAATACTCGCCGCCGGATACTTCAGCGCGCTGCCGATTTCGAACCCGCTCAGCACCACCGGGCCGGGCCAGTCGACCAGCACCCGCTTGGCCGCCGGCACATCGATGCGCACGTTGTACTCCGGCTTGTCCGTGGCGAAGTCGCCGGCCATTACCGATACAAACGCCACCTTCTCGCGAATCAGCGCACGGCCGTCCAGCGGGCTCGCCGTGTCGGGTGCGGAGTCCAGAAGCCCCGCCAGGTTGTCGCTGAAGCCCACCTGAATCAACACCACTTTTTCCAGCGACGCCGCCAGCAGCTTCCGAAGCAGCGGGACCGCGGCCGGAAAGCTTGCGGGCATGCCGGCGCGGGCCCAGGCCGGCGCGCTCACGAGCATCGCATCCAGGTATTTGCGGTTCGCGCCATCGGTCCTCCGGGAGGCGGACGCTCCCACCGGAATCCGGCCCCGCCCATAGAACCGGTTGATCACCCAGGTGAACGGCGCGGCCGGCGGCGCCGGGTTGGTCAGCGTCACGCCGAGGATTTTGCACTCTCCGCGCGACTCCAGCGCGTGCAGCACCGACAGCGCCAACGCATCGTCAATGTCATTGGATCACCGGCCCGGCGGAAAACAGGCGCGGACCGGCGCGGGCTAAAAGCGCCGGTACCGGAACTTGACGGCGCAGGCCCGGAAATGACATAACAGTGCAGGCAAACCCATGCGCAGAAGAGACGTTTTCGAATCCGCCGCCCTGGCCGCGGCCGCATCCCTCGGCTCCAGTGCCGCGCCGGCCAAAACCGGCAAAGGCAAACCCGTTCTGATGAAGTGCGGCACCCAGCACGCTCACGACGACGACACGCTGACGACGCTCGCCGCCCTGGGCGTCCACAATATCTGCAGCGGCCTGCCGTCGCGCAGACTGGACGAGGCGTTCAGCGTCGAAGGCCTGACCAAACTGCGCGAGCACGTGGAGAAGTACGGCATCAAGCTCGACATGATTCCGCTGCCGCTCAGTTCCTCGCCCGTGGCGCGGGCCGAGTATCCGGCCATCATGATGGGCAAGTCGCCGGACCGCGACAAGGCGATCGACGACATCTGCACCATCATCCGCAACTGCGCCAAGGCCGGCATTCCGGCGGCGAAGTACAACATGTCCATTCTGGGCGTGGTCCGCACGGAGCCCACCAAGGGCCGCGGCGGCGCGATGTATTCGACCTTCAAATACGCCGAAGGGAAACAGGAGCCGGCGCTGACCGAAGCGGGTCCCGTCGATCCGGACGCCTATTGGGAGCGTATGACCTACTTCCTGGAGCGCGTTGTGCCCGTGGCCGCCGAGAATAAAGTCCGCATCGCCTGCCACCCGAACGATCCCGGCATGCCGGACGGCAAGAAGTGGCGCGGCGTCGTGCCGGTTTTAGGCCGCGTGGAAGGGCTGAAGCGCTTCGTCACGATCAAGGAAAATCCGTACCACGGCTTGAACTTCTGCCAGGGCACGGTGTGCGAAGGCCTGCAGAATCCGAACAAGGAAATTCACGACGTGATCCGCTGGTTCGGCACGCGCAAGAAGATCTTCAACGTCCATTTCCGCAATATCCAGGGCAAGATCGGCGACTTCCGCGAGACTTTCCCCGATGACGGCGACGTGAACATGATCGAAGCGATCCGCACCTATCGCGAGGTCGGCTACGACGGAATGATCATGCCGGACCACGTGCCGAAGATCAACGGCGATACGGGCGGCAAGCGCGCCTTCGCCTTCGCGTTCGGTTACATCCAGGCGCTGATTCAGATGATGAAGATGGAAGCCTAGCGAGTGTTTTCGCGGCGCGCCCTGCTGGCCGGCTCCGCACTGTTCGCGCAAACTTCCAAACCCACGGTGGCCATCCAGCGCTGCCGCACGTATGGCCATGGGCTGGACCCCACTTTGCGGCGCCTGTTCGACGGCGTCGGCGGTTTGCCACGCCTTGTAAAAGGCAAGGCGGTGGCCATCAAGATTCACCTGGAAGGGCCGGGCGGGCCGTGGCACTGGCCGAATCCGGAACTGTTACGCGTCACGCTTCTTCTTCTGGCCGAAGCCGGCGCGGCACGGCTGACTGTCTTTACGATGCGCCGCCCGGCCTCCCCGCTGATGGCGGTTTGGCCTTCGGGGACCGAGTTTCGCGTTCTGCGGCGGCAACCGGCCGGCAGCGTGCTCGTCTCGTTCGCCAAAATGCTGGAGCACTCGAAGACCGGCCTCGCTCTTTCCATGCGGAACGCGACCGACGGGACCACGCCGCGCGAGGTGGCCAACGCGCCGCCGATTCACCTATCCATCCTCGACGGTGTCGAAACGCTGGCCGGCGGCGAGGGCCCGTGGATCGCCGGCACGCGGCCCTGCCAACCCGGCTTCGTCATCGCCGGAACGAATCCGGTCCACGCGGATGCCGTCGCCGCCGCGGCATTGGGCTTTAACCCGCTGGCACCGCGCGGCACGCCGCCATTCGAAGACTGCGACAACTTCCTGGAGCTGGCTGCGGAGCGCGGCGAGCGCGACCCCGCCCGCATCGAAGTGGCCGGCGCGCAGATCGCCGATATCCGCTACTTCATCCGAAAAGCGTAAGGGCGCTGCTGCGCGAATCGATGGGGTGCCGGTTCTAGCGGATGTCCCATAGCCCAGCAGCCCGCCGTAGAGCGTCTGGGTTGTGGTTGCGCGTGTGACGAGAGCTCAGTTCCCTCGAGTAACCGCAGCCTTGACACACCGCGGCTCCGGCCCGTATCCTCGTATCAGAGTGCAACTGAGTTTCAAGAAGCGCCAATCGAAGCACGCGAGCGAACCCGATTGCCTCGCGGACCTCGAACGGGGACAGGACGCCGTTCTCGGCGATTTGAACGTTCCCGATGTTCTCCGTAAGCGCCTGATGGAGCTTGGCTTCTTCCCTGGCAGCCGCATCTCGGCCGCCGGTTGCGCACCTGGAGGCAATCCTCGCATCTATCGGATCGACGGTTCGGAAGTGGCGCTCCGCATTGAGACCGCGTCCCAGATTTTGATCCGGCGTACCGCCGCCGCTGCCGATTGAGCGATGGGCGATTCTTGCCATTCTGTGGCAACGGAGGCCGTGGCCGGCCAGCACTATGTCGCTCTGGTCGGCCCTCCGAACGCCGGCAAGACCACACTCTTTAACCGCCTTACCGGCCTGCGCCAGAAGGTCGCGAACTTTCCAGGCGTCACCGTGGAGCACCACATTGGCCGCGCCCGCGCCAATGGCGGCCGCGAAATATTCGTGATCGATCTGCCCGGTGTCTACAGCCTCGATGCGCAGTCGGAGGACGAACGCGTAACCGCCGATGTACTAACCGGCGCCAAGCCGGAGGTGGGCCGGCCGGACGCCGTCGTGTTGGTTCTCGACGCGACGAACCTGCAGCGCCACCTGCTGCTGGCCGCGCCAATTCTTAGCCTGGGTCTGCCGGCGCTTGTGGTTTTGAACATGGCCGACGACCTGGAAGCCCGGGGTGGCAGCGTCGACACGACCGCCCTGGCCGCGCAACTCGGCGCACCGGTGGCCCTGGTCAGTGCCTCCAAGGGAGACGGGGTCGAGAAGGTTTTCCAGTTTCTGGAAGGCAGCGTGGCCCGGCCCGCGGCTTCTGTCAAACGCGTGGAACTCCCCGTTTTGAACGACCTTCCGGGCTGCCGGACCTGGGCGGGCAAAGTCGGCAACAAAGCGAGCTACCGTCCGCCCGCGCCGCCCGTCTGGACACGCCGTCTGGACGACGTCTTCCTCCACGCGCTCTACGGACCCATCATCTTTATCATTGTCGTTCTGGCCGTCTTTGAATTGATCTTCAGCGGGGCTAAGCCGGCAATGGACGGCATAGAAGCGTTGATCGCCAGTTCCGGCGCGTTCCTTGGACAACTGATGCCGGAGGGAATGCTTCGAAGCCTGATCGTCGATGGCGTGTGGAGCGGCGTGGGCTCCGTGATTGCGTTCCTGCCGCAGATCCTGCTCTTGTTCCTATTTATCGGCATCTTGGAGGACTCTGGCTATCTGGCCCGCGCGGCGCTGATCGCGGACCGCACCATGTCCCGCGTCGGGCTGCAGGGGAAGTCGTTTATCCCACTCCTCAGCGCCTACGCCTGCGCCGTGCCCGCCATCATGTCCACGCGGACCATCGAGAATCCCCGAGACCGTCTGGCGACGATCCTCATCGCGCCGTTCATGACATGCTCAGCCCGGCTGCCGGTCTACTTGCTTGTCATCGCCGCGTTTATTCCCGATGAGCGCTTCGTAATTCCAGTTCTCGGGCAGCGCACGGCTGCGCTGGCGGGACTCTATCTCATCGGCTTTCTGGCTGCGTTCCTCACCGCGCACCTGCTTGGTTCCACCGTGCTCACCCACCAGCGCAGCACATTCGTTTTGGAGTTACCGCCGTACCGGATGCCGAGCGTGCAGTCGCTGGGACTGCGCTTGTGGGACCGGGCGTTCATTTTCCTCCGGCGCGCCGGCACCGTCATACTCGGCGTGCTATTAATCCTCTGGGCGCTCGCCAATTTCCCGCTTCACAACGGACAGCCGCCTCCGGTTGAACAGAGCTACGCGGGCCAAATCGGCCATGCCGTGGAGCCGGTGATCAAACCTCTCGGCTTCAACTGGAGGATCGGCGTCGGGCTGATCGCATCCTTCGCCGCGCGGGAGGCCATCATCGGCAGCCTCGGAACGATCTACGGAATCGAGAATGCGTCGGAAGAGAGCACCGGCTTGCAAGCCGCGCTTCGCACGGATCTGACGCCCCCCGCCGCCGCGGCGCTCCTGGTTTTCTTCGCCTTCGCCATGCAGTGCTTCTCTACCACCGCCATCGTCCGGCGCGAAACGGGCGGCTGGACATGGCCCGCCATTCAGTTCTTATATATGACGGCCTTCGCCTACGTGTCAGCCTGGGCCGCCTACACTGTGTTCTCCTAAATCTCGATTCGGCCCGCGCTCGCGCATGGGTGTTGCCGCAGGCCGGAATGCGGATGTTGGCAAGCCGGCGGAGCCGCACGAAGCGCTAAGACTGGGACTTTGCGGTGCCCAGAGGAATTTTTTTCGCGACTGAGTTCCGGTAACAGCTGCCCCGTTAGTCCCAGCGCCCCCGCCAAACGGTCCCAGTACGGTTTTGGGAGCGCTTTCGCCTCTCGCATGAAAAATCAGAGGCTTACAGCGGGTCGCGGATAGTCCGCCAGTCCCGGATTTGAAGTCTCAGCCCTTGCTGGAGAAGGCCTATTCGAATCGTCCGTTTGGGACTAAGCAATCGGAAGAACTATTTGCCGCCGCAGGCCACCCAAGCAAACTCTGGGCATGCGCAATTTACACGTTTTGACCTTCGGGTTCGTGTTGGCCGGCTCCGCATGGGCGCTGCCGACGTTCCCGACGACCTTCAACGATGCACTCGCGAGCAACGACCCTTCCGACGTAATCGGAAACGCCGATCACTTCGACATTCATAGTCTGAAGTTCGTCAGCTACAACGCCGGCACAAACACTATGCAGATCGATATCCGCTTCAACTTCGGCGGGGGCGCGGCGTTGAATCCGTTCACGGTCGGCAGCACGCTTCTCAGCGCCAGCGATCTGTTGTTCCGCGCTAGCAACGGCAATCAATACGCGTTTGTCGTAAATTCGCACGACGGGCTCGCCGCGGCCACCACCTATCGGATTCAGGGCACGCAGACCGCCCAGGCCGTGCTGGACCCCGATCCGGGCAACTACCGCCCGAGCGCCACCGTCTGGGCCAGCCCCACCGGCGCATCGCTCGTCGGCGCCGGCAGCAAGTCCATCTCCACCGTCAACGGAGTCTCCACCCACCTATTGGCTACGTTGAACGTCCAAATGAATCAGCAGATGCTCAACGATCTCAACGGAGGCTTTGACTTCTACTTCACCTCCGCCACCTGCGGCAACGACGAGATCTTCGGCTCGGTCGCAGCCGTCCCCGAACCGGGCACCTGGGCGCTTCTCGGCGGCGGCATGATCGCACTAGCCGGGCTGCGGCGCCGCAAGTAGTCGAAAAAGACTCGCGTGATAAAGTGGGGAGTGCGTTTCGGCGCACTCCCCACTTCGCCTTTCTTCCATGCACAACGTCATCATTATTGGCTCCGGCTGCGCGGGCAATACCGCCGCCGTCTACACCGCGCGGGCTTCGCTGAAGCCCATTGTTATTAGCGGCCACGAACCGGGCGGCCAACTTTCCATTACCTCCGAAGTCGAGAATTTTCCCGGCTTCCCCGAAGGCATTCTGGGCCCCCAACTGGTCGAGAACATGAAATTGCAGGCGCAGCGGTTCGGCGCCGAATTCCGCCACGGTTATGTGGAGGAGTGCGACCTGTCCCGGCGGCCGTTTCGAATCAAGATCGACGGCGCGTGGGAGGAGACCCGGACGCTGATCGTCGCTTCCGGCGCATCGGCACGATGGCTGGGCCTTCCGAACGAGCAAAAACTCATAGGCAAGGGCGTGAGCTCCTGCGCCACCTGCGACGGCTTCTTCTTTCGCGAGAAGGAGATCATGGTCATCGGCGGGGGCGACTCCGCCATGGAAGAGGCCAACTTCCTCACCCGTTTCGGCCGGCGAGTCACGCTGGTTCACCGCCGTGATCAGTTCCGCGCTTCCAAGATCATGCTGGACCGGGTCGTGGCGAACCCGAAAATCGAGATGCTGACGAACACGGTCGTCGACGACATCTACGACGTGACCAAGGGTACCGTGACCGGCGTGAAACTCCGGAATCTCGTCACGGGCGCGACCGAAGACCGCGCCGTGGACGGTTTTTTCGTCGCCATCGGCCATATACCGAACACCAAGTTTCTGGGCGGACAGATCACGCTGGACGAAGATGGCTACATCGTCTCGCAGGGCGGCGCGCGAACGAACGTCCCGGGCGTCTTCCACGCCGGGGATGTGCAGGACCGCACCTACCGCCAAGCGATCACGGCCTCCGGGGCAGGCTGCATGGCCGCCATTGAAGCCGAGCGTTTCCTCGAACACGAAGGGCACTGACGCCCTATGCGGCTAACGAGAAGGCAGTTCACTCTCGGGGCGTCCGCCGCCGCCCAGCCTACCCGGAAGCCGCCGAGCATTCTGTTCATCCAGGCCGACGATCTCCGCTTCGATGACATGAGCTCGATCGGCAACACGGTGCTCAAGACGCCGAATTTGGACCGTATCGCAGCCGGCGGCGTGCGGTTCGAGAACGCCTTTGTCACAACCGCGATTTGCTGTTGCAGCCGGGCCTGCGTGCTCACCGGCCAGAACATGCGGCGTCACGGAATCGAGGACTTCGCCAAACCGCTCTCGGCCGCCCAGATGGCGAAGACGTATCCGGTGCTGCTCCGCAATGCCGGATATCGGACCGCTTTTCTCGGGAAATTCGCCATCGGCGCGCCAAATCCTGGCATTCTGAATCTGTCGCTGCCCAAGGATCAATTCGACTTTTGGTACGGCTTCCCGCAGTCCATTAATTTTAAGCAGACCGTCAACGGCAAGGACCGCCACCTGACCCCCTTAATGACCGAAAAGGCGATCGAGTTTTTGCGATCCGTGCCATCGGATCAGCCCTTCGCCATGTCGCTCAACTTCAAGGAGCCACACGGTCCGTTCAACTATTTCGATCCCGGCCGCCCGAGCCGATACAAGGACGCCGCCATTCCCGCGCCGTCCACCCATACGAAGGAGGATTTCGAGGCGCTGCCCGAGTTCCTTCGCCGCTCGCTCAACGGCAACAAAGACGGCCAATGGCCGGCCGGTGCCGAAGAGAAGCGAGTCGCCGATACCCGAATCGACTACCACCTGGTCGCGGGCGTCGACGAGGCAGTTGGCAAAATCATGGCGGTGCTCGCCGAACTCGACCGCGATCGCGAGACCGTCGTGATTTTCACCTCCGACAACGGCTCCATGCGTGGCGCGCACGGGCTCACCGGTAAGTGGATCATGTTCGAGGAATCGATCCGCGTGCCTCTTGTCATTCGGGACCCCCGTTTGCCAGCCAGCCGCCGGGGCACTGTCCGGAAAGAGATGGCGCTGAACATCGATCTGGCACCCACCATACTCAGCCTTGCCGGCGTGCCTGCGGATCCCGGAATGCAGGGCCGCGACCTGTCACCGCTGCTGGCGGACCGGAAGCGGCCCTGGCGATCGGACTGGTACTACGAACACACTTACAATACGCCCCCCGCCCGCCTGCCGATTCCTCGAACGGAAGGAGTGCGAGGCGAACGATGGAAGTACGTACGGTATCCCGGCACCAAACCAGTCTACGAACAACTCTTCGATCTCGCCGCCGACCCGGTCGAGCGAAACAACCTCGCGGAAAAACCGGAGCATCGGAGCCTGCTCAGCCGCCTCCGGCGACGGTGTGACGAGCTACGGCGCGCCGCGGCGTAACCGGTGGCGGAGGCCTCCCAGCAGCAGGAAACCGCCGGCAAAACGCCCGCGCTGAGAATCAGTGGGATGTGAATTCGGTTGAAAGGTAGCAGCAAGCTGTGGGGACTGGAAAAGGCGACCCAACCGTTTAGCAGGCTTGCACACTCTCGGCGAGAGGCGGCCCCCGGAAAGAAGGGGCCGGTCACCGTTCTTGAGTTGCACATCAACCGCCACGCCTGTCGCGCGCCGGTTCGGAAATCGCCGGGAGCCGCAGCCTCTTGTCTTGACAATCTAGACAAGTTCATTTAGATTGTCTAGACAAATGCCCCCTGCGCAAAAATCAGACCTCCTCCAAGGCACGCTCGACTTGCTGATCCTGCAAGTGGTCTCGCTCGCGCCGCTGCACGGCTTCGCAATTGCCAAACGCATTGAACAGGTTTCCGGAGACACCCTTCGCATCGAGCACGGTTCGCTCTACCCAGCACTGTACCGCCTGGAAGAGCAAGGCCTTCTAAGCGCCCATTGGGCCCAAACAGGGCAGAACCGCAAGGCGAAATACTACGAACTCACGCGGGCCGGCCAAAGCCGGCTGGAAACAGAGCTGGACCATTGGCGCAAACTTTCGACCGGCGTGGAACGCGTGATTGCCAAGGCAGGGGCATAGAATGGGCTGGCTGCGGGCATTCTTCACGCGCAACCGGACCAACGAGAATATGAACCAGGAAATGCGCTTGCATCTGGACCTGTTGCGCCAGGAATATGAACAGGCCGGCCTGCCTCCGGCCGAGGCCCTGCGGGCGGCGCGGCTCCGTTTTGGAAGCGTGGCTTCGGCCCGGGATCGATGCAAGGACGAAAATGGCGTGGCGGCGATCGAATCGCTGCTCAGAGATTTCCGCCTCGGCGTACGCTCGCTCGCCGCCCAACCCGGCTTCAGCGCCACGGTCCTGCTCACGCTCGCACTCGGCGTTGGCGTGAATACGGCCATGTTCAGCGCTCTTCGCGGCATCCTCTATGAGCCGCTGCCGATCCCGAACCCGGACCGGGTGGTCAATGTCTGGGAAAACGACCGGCTTCGCGGTACGACCCGCGAAAGCGCATCGTATCCCGACTACGTCGATCTCCGTGAGCGGAGCACCAGCCTGTTCGAGCATCTGGCCGCCATCGAGTCGTCCGAGCAGACGCTGGGCGGCCGTGGCGAAGCCGAGCGCGTCACGGCCGCTCACGTTACGGCCAACTATTTCGCCGTGTTTGGGATGCGTCCTCAACTCGGACGGGTTTTCGGACCCGGAGAAACGGGCGTCGCGGTGCTGAGCCACTCGCTATGGCAAAGGAAATTCGGCGCCGCGCCGTCAGTGGTTGGCGCAAGGCTGGTTCTGGATGGTGCCGGACTCACGATCACGGGCGTGCTTGCGCCGGAAGCCAGCTTTTCGTGGAATCCGCGCGAGGTCTGGGTCTCGCTTGAGCGGCCGCAAGGGATGCGGCCGAGAGGCCGCCACGGCACACGTATCGCCGGCAGGTTGCGCGAAGGGGTGCCGGTCTCGCAGGCGCAGGCGGGCGTTACGGCGATTATGTCGCACCTCGAAGCACAGTATCCAGCGGAAAATCTCGGGCGCGGCGGAGTCGTCGTACCTCTACATGAGGATCTGGCTGGCGGCATGCGTCCAGCGCTGCGAATCCTTGCAGTTACCGTCGCCGGTCTGCTGCTAATCGCCTGCGCCAACATCGCGACGATTCTGCTTGCCAGAGCCTCCGCGCGGGCACCGGAGATGGCGGTTCGCGCGAGCCTTGGTGCGTCGCGAACGCGGCTGATGCGCCAGCTTCTAACCGAGTCGCTGGCACTCACTCTAGCCGGAGCGCTGCTTGGCGCCGGGGTCGCGTGGGTGTGCATCCGCCTGTTGCCGCTGCTAGCTCCCGAAGGCACACCGCTAATCGAACGGGTTCGTTTGGAAGGCTGGGCGCTGCTGGCGGCGCTGGGTATCGCACTTGGGGCCTGGGCGCTCTTCGGGATCGTCCCGGCGCTACGAACTTCGTCCATCGCCGCCAACCTCCGCAGCGCGGGGCGCAACACAGCAGGCCCCCGGTCCCACCGGCTGCTGCACGGCCTAGTCGTCTTTGAGATTGCTGTGGCGGCGGTGCCGGTGCTTGCGGCAGGCATCATGGCCAGCAGTTTCTGGAAGCTGCGGCAGGTGGACATCGGCTACGATCCGTCCCGCATCGAAACGGTACGCTTCTCACTCCCCGCCACGAAGTATCCGTGGCCTAAGTTTCCGTTTCGAGACTGGCCCGGCGTCCGCGCCTTTCACGAACGGCTCCGGGCGAATGCGGAAGCGTTGCCCGGTGTGACGGCGGTCTCCATCGCGCTCGCCTCGCCTGCCACGGAGAATTTGGACCACGCGCGTAGTCGTCGAGGGCCGGCCGGCGCCGCCTCCTGGGGAGCAAAAGGAAGCGCAGTACCGCGTGGCGGACCCGCGGTACTTGAACGTCACCGGAGCGCGGTTGCGCCGCGGCCGGTTCTTTGAAGCCACCGACGACGAGACCCATCCGATGACAGCCGTCGTCAACGAAGCCTTCCTGCGGGAGCACTTCCCTGGGGAGGAGGCCCTGGGCCGCCGAATCGTGGTCTTCGGGGCGCCGAGAGAAATCGTGGGCGTCATCGGCGACATCCGGTATGCCGGGCCCGGCGCTCCGGTGCCGCCCACAATGTATTTTCCTCTGCTCCAACAGCCGTGGCCGGAAGCCTCCCTGCTCGTCCGCACCGTATCGGACAACCCGGATTTCGGCGGACTGCTTCGAAGGGCCGTGCTCTCCGCCGATTCCGATATCGCGCCGTTCGAGGTGACGACCGTGGAAGACTCCTTGGCCCACGCATCGGCCCGCGAGCGTTTGGTGGTTCTGCTTCTGGCCGGCTTTGGAATGCTAGCGCTCCTGCTGGCCATCGTGGGCGTTCATGGGGTGCAATCCTACGTCGCCGGCCGGCTGCGCCGTGAGATTGCGTTGCGAATAGCCCTCGGCGCAGGGCCGAATCGCATCTTTTTCCAGGTGGCCGGCGGCGCGGTCGGAAGAGCCTGCGCGGGGGTCGTGGCAGGGCTCGCGCTATTCACCACCGCGACGGTTATCGGCGCCGGTTCGTTCCCAGGTCTCGCTCCGGATCTATGGACCTATACTGCAGTCGCCGCGCTTCTGATTCTAGCTGCGTTCAGCGGCGCCGCTGTGCCGGCCTGGAGGGCGGCCGCCGCCGATCCGTCCACAGTCCTGCGCGACGGCTGATTACAGGGCGCTGCGCTGGCGCTTGTAGGGATCCTTCAAGTACTTCGCGGCCTCTTCCTGCGCCCCTTGATTGTTGTCCCGCGTGCGTACCGCCAGGTTGTATTCATTCACGGCCCGCTCGCGCTGGCCGGTGATGTCGAAGATGCGTCCCAGGTTGATGTGGCTCCAAACCTCCGTCCATTTGGGCTCGATATCGCCGTTCAGAGTCTCGCGAAACTCGTTGGCGGCGGCCTGGTAGTTGTTCTGCAGGAAGAAGATTTCCGCCACGCGGTAGTGCGCCAGCGAACTGTTCCGGTTCACCTCCAGCGCCTTCTGGAACTCCTTCAGCGCCTCGGAGTGTTCGCCGATCTCCATGAACATCTCGCCGCGCCGGATCGCCACCGCGACGCGGGTGCCGGGCGACATCCGCAGGACCTTGAGCGCCGGGTCGATCTCCACCTTCTTAGGCTTGCCAAACGTCTCAACCAGAAATTCGGAGGAGGGTCCCGATACTTCGACGCGCTTAAACTCCGGGTTGCCTTCCGTCTCGATCTTCAGGTCCACCGGCATGCGGAACGTATCCAGATCCTGCTGAATTTTCCCCATGATCCGGAAACCCTTGCCGGTCCGGTACACCGTATACTCCAGCTTGAACTGCGGCGCACCGCTCGATTCGATCCACTGGAGAAAGAAAAAGCCCAGGTCCTGCCCGGCCAGGTCAGAGGCCAGTTTCCGGACATCGTCGGTGCTCACGGCCTTGTTGGCGAACTTGTCAGGCAATGCCTTCATCAACTCCTTAAACTTGTCGTCACCCAACACGTTGCGCAGCATTTGGTAGACCGCGGCGCCCTTGGCCGCGGTCGCCGCCCAGTACTCCGGCGAATAGTCTTCAAATCGCGCCGACTGAATCAACGGGGGATTGTCCACCGTTAATGCCTCCACGTACGTGTCCCGGACTTCCGACTCCATCGCTCCGGCCGACGCCGTCTGCTCGGTCTGCAAGAGTTCCGCGTAGCGGGCCATGCCGTTGGTGATCCACAGGTGGTTCCGCGTCGCGGGCGAGATGAGTTGCCCGTACCAGAGCCTCGACAGTTGATTCACCAGCAGGCGCGGATTGGCCTGCGTTCCGATGGCGGCCGGGGAGAGGAACAGCATCCCCGGCGCGGCGTAGCCGTTCGGCGCACCCTCTTCGGTTTCCATGAAAATCAGATTGGAGGAGGGTGCCAGGCCAAACTGGGTGGTCAGCATCGCTAGTATTTTTCCGGTCTCCTCGGCCCAGTTTTCGGCCGCCGCCATGGATCCGCCGCGGAAATAAAACGTCGTCGAAACCCCGCCGGCCGAAATGCGCTTTCCGTCGCCCTGAACAATCGCCAGCGAGCCGCCGAATCCGTCGCTCGTAAACGTCGAGGTGGTAGTTACCTTGCCTGCCTCCGGCCGCACTGTGTCGCCGCCGCCGCTGACAACTTTGTAGCCTTCCGGCGTGGTGATCACAAACTCGGACTTATAGCGGTCGGCTGTATATCCGGCCACCGGGAACCAGCGGGCGGGATAAGCCAGAAATCCGTACTCCGGGCGAATGGCGGCGAACTTGATTCCGTACACCGGAGATTCCTCGGCGCCTGTCAGCTTGCCTTCGTATTGAACAACGATTTCCTTCTCCGCGCCTTTCGCCAGCGCTTCGTCGAAGTTGACGCGGAAGTTATACTCCTGCGAATTCCGGGTCGAGTCGATCCTCGCGCCGGTTTTGTCGAATACTCCGATCACCGTGAGCGCGTTGTGCAGTTCGAACACCGCGGCCGTTACTTTATCGTCGATCGCGCGCAACTGGATCGTGGCCTTGGCCGCGATCGATTGGGTCCGCGGATTCACCTCGGCCACAACACGGACATTGGTCACGTCGATCCGGCCGGCCGCGCCGCGCGCTTGCCCTGGCGCTATCATCGCCGTCAGCGCCGCTGCCATCACTAACCCTCTGCGAATATTCAACATGTAGGAACTCTCAAAATTGGGTCACGTCAAGAATCGGGAGTAAATCCTGCCTGCGGCCACGCGAATCGGATCGTCCGGTCCCCGCAGCGATTCCGCAATGGCGGCGAGCGATCTCCGCATAGCCGTCTGCGCGGCTTCATCCGTCAGGAGTTGCAGAGCGGCCGCGGCGAGCCCGGGACCGTCCCCTTCATTTTGCATCAGTTCGGGCACGATCTTCCGTCCGGCGACCAGATTCACCATTGTGAAAAACGGAACGTTCACGAGCCACCGGCCCAGTGCCCAGGAGACTGGCGCTACCCGATAGTAGGTGACCATCGGGGTCCCCAGCAACGCAGCCTCCATTGCTACAGTGCCACTGGCGGCAAGTGCAAGGTTGGCATGGGCGATTGCATCCCATGTTTCCCCTTCAATCCATTGGATGGATGCCCGGGAAATCCGTTCCCGAAAATTTGACGCATCCGTCAACCGCTGGGATAGGCCCTTGGGTGACGCCAATACCGCCGACACGTCCAGTTCTTTCCGAATTTGATGAACAGCGTCGATAACATGCGGCAGGTGCCGCGTCACCTCGCCGGTCCGGCTCCCGGGCAATAGCGTAACCAGCGGCTTGGCGGCGTCCAGGCCGTGGCGGGCGAAGAATTCGTCCCTCGACAGAGCCGGCTTCGCCATCCACGCTAGCGGATGGCCGATGAACGTGGTCTGCGGCATCCCGTGGCGCGCGAACCACTCGGGCTCAAACGGAAATATGCAAAAAAGCTCATCCATGATCCGCCGCATAGCTTTCACCCTGCCTTTCCGCCAGGCCCACACCTGGGGCGCCACCAGATACGCTACCGGCACGCCGCGGCGCTTGGCCTGTTTGGCGACCCGGAAGTGGAAATCGGGGCTGTCGGTGAGAATCGCTACTCTCGGCCGCCGGGCCTCCATCGCCGCCACGAGCTTTCGAAACTCCCCGTAGATTCGGGGGAGATGCTCCAGAACCTCAACCAGCCCCACCACGGCCAGGCTTTCCGATTCGACGACCGCCTCCACGCCCGCCGCCCGCATTCGCGGCCCGGCGCAGCCAAAGAACCGGGCCTGCGGGAGCAGCGCGCGCAACTCCTCCACCATGCGCGCGGCGTACAAATCGCCCGATGCCTCCCCGGCGGAAATCAAAATATCCACGGAACCCAACTAGCCAGTCTATCGCTGGCTGATAAAATGGGGAAAGTAGCAATGCCTGCCTCCGCCGGTCTCACCGGCCCTCCCAAGACAAAAATAAGACTCGCCGAGTTCGTCGACCGGTTCCAATCCAGCCTGATTGTTGAGAACGTCTATTTCTCTTACGTCCTCTCCGGCGTCACATTCGGCGGCGAGGAGATGCGCGAGTACGTTACCGATCCAGTCAAGGCCATCCCGCCTGGCGTTCTGAAGCTGATCGGCAAGGTAGCCCTTTTCTTTGTGCCCTACCTGGAACGTCCAAGTCCGCCCAAGCGCAACGGCAAAGCCGACGATTTCAACACCGCCGAGTGCCTGATCACCTTGGAGCCGCCTGAACGAACGGTCAATCTACCGGCCGCCTACCTGGCGCCGTCTAAGCCCCACGAGGCCCACGCTCTGGTCTTCGGCGTCACCGACATGGATTCTTCGGACTATCACTATAATTTCTACTACTCCATCGCCAGCCTGATCTTCCTCGCCGAACCGGAAGCGACGCTCGCAGGCTACAGAAATATTCTGCGGGAAGAGCTGAAGGGCCGGGTTCACGGCGAGGTCGACGAGCCGGGTTGGAAGGCGAAGCTGAATCTTCTTAATAAGGAGTCCGGCATTCGGGGCGACACTAAACTGTTCCGCGAGTACGCCCGCCACAGCTTCATCGACACGCTGACTCTGTACCTCCACGGTATCTGTTGCGACATCGACGTCGAGCCCGGCCCTCGCCAGATCGCCAGCCGCCATCTCCGCAAACGCTTGCAATACCTGCAAGGGCAGTACGCGCCGCCCAAGGGATACGCGGTTTTCCCCGATGAGATTAAGAATTAACTGATCTGTTTCGCACACGCGCCATTGTCGATAAGCCAGTGTGCGGTTCCGGTTGGCTCTTGTGTCGACAGTGTTGGTCACGGCGGCGCCTGCAGTAAAGGTGTCTCCAGCGCTGCTGACGTACGCCTTTCAAGAGGGTGCGCCTACCATCCCAGCAACACAATCCCTCGCCGTCACGCCGCCGTCCGGCAACGTGGCTTTGCCCGTTACGGTCCGCTCGGGTGGCAGCCGCTGGCTGATTCTCTCCCCCGTGTCCGGTAGCACGCCGCTCACCGTCCGCGTCGCCGTCAACCCATCTACGCTGCCCATCGGGGTCTATAGCGAGGCCATCACGCTGAGCTCCGACGCCAGCGGCGAACCGGTGACCGTGCCTGTCACGCTCACCGTGCGGGGAGCGCCATCCGATATACGGTCCTCCCACACGTCGTTCTCCGTCAGTCACCGTCTGGATGCGCCTCGCCCCGAACCGGTGCAGACTTTTTTGACAACTACGGGTGGCCTGCTGTCGTTTTCCGCTGCCGTGACCGGGACCAAGTGGCTCCGGATCTCTCCTTCGTCCGGCGCGGTTTTTCCGGGCTTTCGAACGCCACTTACCCTCAGCGTCGACCCCACCGGCCTGGTCCCTGGAACTTATAAGGGAACGGCTGTGATTTCCTCGGCGGACGCCGTAACCAAGTCCACGCCGTTAACGGTCAACCTGGTGATTCAGCCGGGCGAACCGTCGGTGTCCGGGATCTGGCCGCAACGGGTGACCCGCGGTTCTCCGGATCTCACCCTGACCGTAAACGGCGGCGGGTTCTTCCCCAACACCTTGGTCCGCATCGGCACAACGGCGCTGAAGGCCGATGTGCTCGGCGCGAACGCCATGACCGTAGTGATTCCATCGAGTTTCCTCGCAAATCCCGGAACCGTCATCCTGACCGTCTCGAATCCCGACCCCGGGGGAGGCGCGGCCGCGCCAGTGGCACTGCACGTCATGCCGCCGGGTCCGATTCTCGGAGCGGTCGTCAACAGTGCGTCCCAGGCGGCGGGGGGCTTCGCGCCCGGCACGGTTGTCACGCTGTACGGAACTGGCCTGGGACCGGAGACGCTAACCGTCTTCGACAACTCGCGGCCACAGGTCCCAACTACGCTGGGGGGCACGCGGGTGCTGCTCGATACCCTACCCTTGCCTATCATTTATACGTCCCCGCGCCAGGTGTCGGTCGCTCTGCCGAATGTGATGGACACGCAGTCGCCATTCCAGCTTCGTGTTGAATACAACGACGTTTTTTCCGAACCGGTGAGCCTTGCCGCGGTGCCGGCCTCACCGGGCATCTTCACGGTAACCGGGGCAGGGGCCGGCCAGGCGGCCGCCATTCAATACAACCTGACGAAAGGGGATGTCGCGTTGAACTCCGACAAGAATCCCGCGTCGAAGGGCGACATTCTTGTTTTCTACGTCACAGGCTTGGGACCCTCCCTCCCAATTCCACCCGATGGGCTCATTCCGCAAGCCGCTTCGCGGTTCAGTGTTCCCGATGTCGCAGTCCGGGTGGGCGAAGTGACCGCCGAAGTCCTGTACGCCGGCGCTTCACCCGGTCTGGTGGCCGGAATTCTGCAGATCAACGCCAAACTGCCGGAAAACGTCCCGGTGGGGAAAGCCGTTCCGCTCACCGTCCGTCTCGGGACCGCCGCCAGCCAGGCCGGGGTGACCATTCATATTAAGTAGGCTGTAACAGTCCCGGCGCTGTGGCATCTATTCGCATGGAGGCCAACGCCATGAAAAAACTGCTCCTCGTCGCCACGCTCGCCGGTTCCCTGGTTTTCGGACAGGAAGACAAGCCGGTTGAAAACAAGGAACGCTCCGCTGAAAAACGGGCCACCGTTATCGGGACCGCCGCCGCGGCGGGGGCCGCCATAGGCGCGGCCGTCTCCAAGGACAACCGCGCGAAGGGCGCAATGATCGGCGCGGCCATCGGCGGTGTCGCCGGCCTGATTTTCGATCAGGTTTCAAAGAAGAAAGGCGAGACCGCTGGCGAACCGGCGGACCCGAAGAAGATCGCCGAGTTCATCGGCCAGTTGGCCGAGGCGCAGTAACCCAGCCGGCTGTATCCACCGGTAATCGCCAGAGGGTCCCACCGGCGGTGATGAACAGCGTCTTTCGGTCCGTCCCGCCGAAGGCGCAGTTGGTCACCTCATCCACCGGGACCGGAACGAACCGGAGCAGCTTTCCGGCGGCGGATAGCACGTAAATGCCGCCCTTAAAGCGATCCGCCGTTTCGTAGGGAAGGTGGGACTTGTTTAGGCCGCCCGCGACGAACAACCGGCCTTCCATGTCCATCTTGACGCCATCCGGTCCGCGACCGTCCTTCCAGTCATAGATGAGCTTCCTGCTCGAAGCCACCACCCCCCCATCGGCGCGCAGCGAAAACCGCCATAGCTTGCGCGCCCCTCCGATCTTGTTGTTATTGTTGTCGGCGACATACAGGTAGCGGTCGTCCGGGGAGACCAGGACGCCGTTGGCGCGCTCTACCTCCGCTCCCAAAACCTGGGCCACCTTGCCCGGCGCATCGATCCGGTAGACGCCTTCGACCGCAAGCTCCATGCCGTCGCGAGACCCGTAACGGGGATCGGAGAAGTAGATCCGGCCCCGCGAGTCAATGGTCAAGTCGTTGGGAGAATTAAATTTTTTCCCTTCGAACCGGTCCGCCAGGATTGTAATCGACCCGTCCTTTTCTGTTCGCGTCACCCGCCCGGCGCGCGGTTCGCAGGCCACCAGGCGGCCTTCGAAGTCGAAAAGCAGGCCATTGGCGCCGCCCGGCGCTTCCCGAAACACCGAGACCGACCCGTCGGCTACCCTTCGGGAAATCTTGCCGCCACCGGTAAAGTACAGCTCTCCGGCCGGGCTCCAGGCTGGTCCCTCGCCTGCGCCGACGCTTCCCAGGTTTTCTGGCTCCGCGGCAAAGAGCCCGCAGGCGCCGATAAGAAGGATTGATAGTCGCATGGTCCATTCATACTACAGCGGACCGGAAACCCGGCGGTTTGGAAGTTTGAGACAATGAAAGCGCCGCTACCCAGGATGCGTTTCCTTGCCGCTATCTCGCTGACTGCCTTCGCCGGCCTGGCGGTGCTGTTCGCTGCGCCTCCGCGCAAGCCGCTGGCCGCGGCCAAAAAGCCGGTGAAGAAGAAGGCTCCGGCCCGTGCCCGCCGAATCGTGGCCCGGACACCCATAACGACACCCGTGGTTCGCGCAGCAGCCAATGATGCGGTGGCCAAGTGGCTGGATGTGCCGGGCATTATGGAGAATCCGGCCGCCCTCGTTCCCTTTTTCGAGCAGCTCTACCGGATGCAGACCGGCCAACCGAGCGGCGTACTCCGGGTTTACCACTATGGGGATTCGCATACGGCGGCCGACGAGTGGTCTGGGACCCTCCGTTATTTGATGCAGGCGCGCTTCGGCGACGGCGGCAACGGGTTTTCCCATGCCGGGCGGCCCTGGAACGGCTACCGGCGCCTAGACCTGAAAAACTACAGCTCGAAAGGCTGGTACAGCGACGGTTTGAACGGCCGGGGCGGCGACGGGCTCTACGGCTTATCCGGCGTTAGCATGTCCACCGAGCGGCCCGGTGAAATGGTAAATCTGCAAACGGAGCTGGAGCACGCCGAATTTCACTACCTCCGGCAACCCGATGGCGGCCGGGTCGAATTGAGCGACAACGGCGAGTTGATCGAAACCGTCTCGACAGACGGACCGGCCGGGCCGATGTGCGTGAAATTGCGGCTCGTACCCGGAACCCATCTGTTGAGCGCCCGTACGGTCGACCGCAAACCGGTTCGCCTGTTCGGATGGGTCACGGAAAACACCCGTGGAGTGACCTGGGAGATGATGGGTATCAACGGCGCACAGGCTTCGATTGTCCACAAATGGGAAGACGCGGGGCTGGAGCCTATCTATCAGGACCGCCCGCCAGCCCTGATCGTGCTGGCGTATGGGACCAACGAAGCGCGCAACAAGGATTGGACGTTTGAGTCCTATCGAAACATGTTCGCCGCGCTGTTGGACAAGTACCGGCGGCTCGCGCCGGCGGCATCCATCCTGGTGATCGGCCCGCCGGACCACCACATCCGGACGCGGGCCGGCTGGGCGCCGCACGAGAAGATCGATCTGATTCTGGAGGCGCAACGGGCCGCCGCAAAGGAACGTGGCGCGGCTTTTTGGGATATTCGCGAGCGGATGGGCGGCAAGGGCGCCATGCGCCAGTGGGTTTACGCGGGCATGGCGCAGGGCGATTTTGTGCATTTCACCGGCCCAGGGTATCGCCTGCTGGGCGCCGCGTTGTATAAGGAATTGATCGGGCAATACGCGACCTTCGCACGCGTGCGGCAGGAAACCATGGAGCCGAAGACGGCCGCGCTCGCGGCTCCAGCGGCGACGAACGAATAGGAACTATGGACAGGCGGGCAAAAATCTTGGAAATCGTGCAAAAGGTATCGGGCAAGCCATTGTCGCCGGCGCCGGACGAGTCGTTGTTCGACTCCGGGCTGCTGGATTCGTTTGCACTGCCCGACATGGTGGGTGAACTGGAAAAGTCCTTCGGGGTAAAAATTCCAGACGCCGATCTTGCGCCACGCAAGTTCGATTCCATCGAACGCATCGAACGGTATCTTGAGGAGCACTCCCACTGAACGCGTTCCTAAAAGCATTTGGCTCCTACCTGCCCGAGCGGGTCGTGAGTAACGAAGAGATCGGCGCGCGGGTGGGCTGTGACGCCGAGTGGATCCGCAATGTCTCCGGAATCGACGAGCGCCGCTTCGCCCGCGAAGACGAGTCGGTGGTCGACCTGGCGCTGCGCGCGGCCGAGGACTGCCTGCAACGGGCGAAAATGAAGGCGTCCGACCTGGGAATGATCGTCGTTTCCTCCGGATCCTGGGACCGGCAGTTTCCCGGGCCGGCCGCTTCGGTCGCCTCCAAGCTTGGTCTCGCGGCGACGCCGTCGCTCGACGTACCCATGGCCAGCGCCGGCACGCTGTTCGGTATCTCGCTGGCGTCCCGTTTGTGCGAAGGGCTCGGCCCGATTCTTGTCATCGGCGCCGAGAAGATGTCCAAGATCGTGAACCGGGAGCCGATGGAACGGGGCGTCGCGATTCTGTTCGGGGACGGGGCCGGCGCCTGTTTGGTGCACCCGACCGAAGGCTTCGCGAAAGTTGTCGACTGTGGGCTCTATACCGATGGCGCCTACTCCGACGACCTGAAACTGCCGTTCGAATCGCCGATTGAAATGAACGGGCGCAGCGTGATTCTGCAGGCGTCCCGGAAGATTCCGCGCGCGATCGCCCAACTGCTGGAGCAGCAAGGCCGGAAGGCGGCCGATGTCGCCGTGTTTCTGATGCACCAGGCGAATCAGAATCTGATCGCGCGCGTAGCGCAGGCGCTGGAAGTGGCCGAGGACAAGTTCTACTCGAACATCCGGAACTTCGGCAACACGTCGTCGGCATCGATGCTGATCGCGGCGGCCGAATGGTCGCACACGCACAAGCTCGCGCCGGGAGAAGCGCTTTGTTTCGCGGCCTTCGGAGCCGGGTTCCACTGGGGAGCGCTGTTGGCGGAGGGTTCGGATTAAGCTCCGGGAGGGCTGCCTGTTGCGGTACCGGAAACTCTCGGCAATCTCTCTTTTCTCCGCCAGTGCGATGGGAGCGCAGCCAGTGCCCGCAATCCTTCGGCGAAGTGGGGATCTGGTGGGGCCCTCAGTCGCTTGAGCTTGAAGGGCCGGCATTTGCGTCGCCGACTTGACATGAAACAGGATTCAATAGCCGGAGGGGGACTTGTGTGCAGCCCAGAGCCAATCTCATTCAGCCCGTTAACGCGCGCGAACTTTGCATTGCTGCAAAAATGGCTCGCCGCTCCGCACGTGTCGATCTGGTGGAATGAGCGCTTCGATCTGGCCGACATCGAGACCAAGTTCGGCCCTCGTGTCGATGGAAAAGAGCCGGTCTACACTTATTTGATTCAACACGAGTCGCTGCCGATCGGTTGGATTCAATGGTATCGTTGGCGCGATTTTCCAGCGCACGCGGCGGAGATAGGCGCCGGTCTGGATTCGGCGGGAATTGACTTGGCCATCGGAGAAGTTGAGCTGACCGGCCGCGGGCTGGGACCTGGAGTAATCCGTGAGTTCAGGCGCGACTACATTTTCACGAACGCCGGCGTGGAAGCCATTTTCGCGGACCCTTCCGCCGCGAACCTGCGTTCGGTACGTGCGTTTCTGAAAGCGGGCTTCGAAGTTGTGGATACAATCCAACTTTCAGGAGAGGACTTTAGCCGCCACATTGTGCGGTGGCCTCGCCCGAGTGACCGGCCGATGTTGCCCGATGCCCGGTAGTGCCGCGCAAGAACGATCAAGCGCGTACGGCCGCGGAATCGTCCGGGGTGTCGCGTTTTCATCCCTCTGAGGCCTTCCAGCGCGACACACAAGTTGTTGAATGGCGCCCCCGGTATTTTAGCCATCGCCGTCGATGCCGGATGAGGAGATGCCAAGCTGAGCTTCAAACTTGGGAGCCCGCCCCGCGGCGGGCGAGCCCGCATGTGATCTCTATGGCGACCTGTTCAATCCCAGGACCGGCGCGGGCGGATTCGAGATCTGGGCGCCGGTAACCGGGACTGGAAAATAGCCTGTCTCGTGATGTGGCCACAAATCTGGCCCGCCTTAACCGCGAGCGGACCGCACCGACTTGCGGCTCTCAGCCATCAGCGACGAGTGGAACTCGTGGCTGCGAACCGATGCAAGCCACGGATCGCCGGCTAAAGTTTCGGGCGGGCAAACGAAGCCCTCTCGTGCCGCACGCCGGATCATCTCGACCGCGCTGTCCGCCGCCCCGATCCGCCCGTAGTGGCGGGCCAAGTAGAGCAACGCCTCCGGCTCGTGCCGAATGCCGGCCCCGTCCATGAGCGAAAGAGCGTCCTGCATCCGTTCTTCCAGAATCGCGAGCAGGGACCTCATGAGGACCGCAAGCAGGCCACCCATGCCGGGCTGCTCCAGCCGTTTGCGCAGGAGTTGGGCGGCCCGGCCGGACTCGCCCAGGGCGGCCCATGCGGCAGCGTCCATATAGTAGCCGGCGCGGCCGCCGTAACTTTCGAGCGCGCCAGGAAAATCACCCATCAGGAACAAGGTATGCGCCACGCTTGTGCTTACCGACGGATCCAGATCCATGGCGAGCCGATCGGCCTCTATCGACTCGCGCAAGAGTCCACAGTAGCGGAAGACCTGAACCAGACTCACCTGCGTTTCGGGTTCGCCCGGAAAGCGGGCGGCGCGCTCCCGGAGCCTTACGAGCGAATGGCGGGCCTGTCCGGTATCGATCTCGATCGGTGTGAGAAATTGATGGGCGCACGCCAAATCCGGGGCGATGGAAAGGGCCCGCCGGATCGCGGCCATCGCCAGATCGGGGCTCGTGGACGTGACCTTGCCGCTGAGCCAGCAGCAACGGCCCAACCAGGCCCAGGCCGGCGCGAAGAGCGGATTCTCAGCTAGACAGACCCACAGAAGGTCCCTCGCCGCCGTGAGAGATTCAATCGACCTGACACGGACCAAGTCCTTTGCCTTCACGAACCTCTCGTAGGTATCAATGGCGATACCGGGTTCGCCCTGGACGGTCAAGGTGAAACGGTAGCCGTGCCGCGAAACCGTCTGAATCGACTCCGGGCCCAGAATCTTGCGCAGGCTCACGATGCAATTGGTCAAGTTCGCCTCGCCGACATGAGTGTCCGGCCAGAGCGCATTCATCAGCGTGTCCTTGCCGGTCAGATGATCGGCTCTTCGTACCAGAAACAAGAGGGCGTCGAACGCCTTCGGAGAGATGGCAACCGAATGGCCCCGCCGCGATAGAAGGCGCTCGGTTGGATTGAGTTCGAAGTCGCCAAACCGGTACGAGGACCCAGTCTCCGTTTGAATTTTCTTTGGATCAACTTTGGATTTCATTAGGATTTGCGGCCCGCCAGCTTCGTACACTGCCGTCATGGATCAGAACAAAACACTCATCAAAGAGTACTTCGCCGCCCTGAGCGGAGGCCCGAAGCCGGCCGCCCTCGTTGCGAAGTACGTTGACGACCGCTCTCTTATGCAGCACATCGACGAAGTCGAGGCCGCGTTCCCAAACTATGAACTTCGGGCAGAAGACATGATAGCCGAAGGCGATAAGGTAGTGGTTCGCGGCGAGTTCCAGGGCGTTCACGCGGGGCCCTTCGCCGGTATCGCGCCCACCGGTGTTAGCGCGAAGGCCGGTCTCATCATCGTCTACCGTATCAAGGAAGGCCGGATCGTGGAGCATTGGCTGCAGTTCGACCTTTTCGGCTTGCTCAGTCAGTTGAAGTAGCTTAGGTGGACCGGATCTTTGCGCTACTGGTTTCCGCCGGCGGCGCCGGGCGGGCGATGGGATACTGATCTATGAATGGCCCAAATCCTGGACGGCAAGCGCGTCCGTGACGAAATTCTCGCAGGCCTTGCGCCGCGTATCCAGACACTCAAACGAAAACCCGGTCTTGCCGTCGTGCTGGTTGGGGACAACCCGGCCAGCCATGTCTATGTCTCCAGCAAGGTGAAGACCTGCCTGGAACTCGGCATGCACTCGGAGAAACTCACGCCGCCAGCCAGCATTGCGACCGGGGCGCTGCTCGATATTGTTCACGATCTCAACTCCAATGCGGACATCGACGGCATACTCGTTCAGATGCCGTTGCCGGCGGGAATCGATTCGCAGCGCGTACTCGATGCGATCGCGCCGGAGAAGGACGTGGACGGATTTCATCCGGTCAACGTGGGCAATCTTTCCATTGGCCGGCCCGGCCCGCGGCCATGCACACCAAGCGGAGTGATGGAACTGCTTCGCCGGTACCAGATCCCGTTGGCAGGCAAACACGCGGTCGTGGCGGGGCGCAGCGATATCGTCGGAAAGCCGATGGCCATGTTGCTATTGCAAGCGAACGCAACGGTCACGATATGCCACTCGAAAACGGCGGACCTGGAGGCGGAATGCCGGCGAGCCGATATTCTGGTGGGCGCCATCGGCCGGCCGGCTATGTTGACGCGAGCGCATATGAAGCCCGGCGCGGTGATGATCGATGTCGGCATCAATGAGGTCCGCGACCGAGAACAGGCCGCCGCTATTTTTGGCGAAGGAAGCGACAAGATGTCCGCTTTCGATAAGCGGGGCAGCGTGCTGGTGGGCGATATGCACCCGTATCACGCCGCCGAGGTCTCCTCCTTCTGGACGCCGGTGCCAGGCGGGGTTGGACCGCTAACGATCGCCATGTTGATGTCCAATACGGTCGACGCCGCTGAACGCCGCCAATGATTCTCGAAGTGGCATTGACCGGCGGACTGGCCACCGGCAAGGGCTTCGTGGGAGAGGTCTTCGAACGGCTCGGTTGCTACCGGATTGAAGCGGACAAGTTGGGGCACCGCGCGCTGGAATTGCACCGGGACGAGGTCGCGGCGCTCTTCGGATCCGCGGACCGGAAGGCGATCGCCGCGCAGGCGTTCGCCGATCCCGCCAAGCTCGAGAAACTCAACGCGATCGTTCATCCGGCAGTTGAGGCGCTTCGCCGGGAACGTATCGAAGCGATCCGGCAGGAGACGGACCAGGCGATCGTGATCTGCGAAGCGGCCATTTATATTGAAACGGGCGCGTGGCGCCGCTTTCACGAGGTGGTTCTGACCGTGTGCGGCCAGGAACGGCAGATCGAGAGGGCGATGGCCCGCTCCGGGTGGACAAGGGAGGAGACGGAAGCGCGGCTGGCTCGTCAATGGCCCGACGAAACCAAACGAAAACACGCAACCTACGTCATTGATACATCGGTGTCTTTTGCGGAGACGGAAAGACAGACCGTGGAAGTTTATAATCGTCTCAGAGAGCGATGAAACGTTTTCGTTACCTTCTTCTAGCCGCCGGCTTCGCGGGCGCCTTCTTCTATTTGACGACGATCGCCAAGGCCCGGTTCTTTCCGCCCAAGGAAACAGCCGGCGGCGGCGGCCAGTTGTTCGAGGAGGCGAAGGTGGTTCGCGGCGCCGGCCTCAGCGCCGACGAAGTGAACAACATCGACATCTATAAGCAGGCCCGCAACGCGACGGTCAATATCGCGTCGACGGTGTACCGGCGCGGCTGGTTCTCCGAAATTATCCCCTCGAAAGAGACAGGCTCGGGCTTCGTGATCGACGGCGAGAGGGGTCTCATTCTCACCAACAATCATGTGCTGGGTGGCAGCCAGAAGGTGGTGGTCACTTTCGCCGATCAGTCGAAGTACGACGCAGAGGTACTGGCCAAGGACCCGTCGAACGATCTGGGCCTGGTGCGCATCAACCCGCGAAAGAAGCTGGCGTCGCTACGGCTGGGAGAATCGGAGGGGCTCCAGGTGGGGCAGAAGGTTCTGGCGATCGGCAATCCGTTCGGCTTCGACGGGACGCTCACCACCGGCATTATCAGCTCGCTGAACCGATCCATTCGCGACGAGACCAATCGGGAATTAGAAGGTATGGTTCAGACGGACGCAGCGATTAATCCTGGCAACTCCGGGGGACCGCTGCTGGATTCTCAAGGCAACGTCATCGGAATCAACACAGCGATCTACGGGCCTGGCGGCAACATCGGAATCGGTTTCGCGATGCCGATCAACAAGGCCAAAACGATGCTCACCGACTTCCGCGCCGGCAAGGTCTACCGGCGGCCGTTCTTTGGCGTCCAAACAGTGCACGTCGCGGGCGAATGGGCGGAAGCGTTGCGGCTGCCCCCAGATGGCGGACTGCTGGTGCAGGTGGTCCAACGCGGTTCGGCCGCGGAGCGCGCGGGCATTCGAGGGCCGAAAGAGTTCGTGATCATCGGCAACTACGAGATCGGCGTTGGCGGCGACCTGATCATGGCCATCGATGGAAAGCCGTGCGACCGCCGCGACGCGGTCGCGCAGGCGTTGCAAAAGAAGCGCGCCGGCGACACGATGGAACTTACGGTCTTCCGCAATGGGCGCAGTATGCAGTTGACGATTACCCTGGGAGCGGCGCCCGACCAGGAGTTGTAGCCGCCTTCGCGGCGACGATCGCCTGTCCGGTGTGGCGCTGGGCGTGTTCGGCGATGTGCGCCAACAGGACGCCGAGCACGGTTTCCAGGCGGGCGCGGCCGATGTAACGCGGCGCGTCCAGTCCGGCCGGATCGAGTGCGGCCGCGAACACCGCGGCGGCTTCGTAGGAGGCGCGCACCCCGTCCAGCAACTCCCTCACCGGGGCGCCGGGCACGCTTTCCGCTTTCATGAACGCGATCTGGTCCGCCGATACCGAACCGTCCGTGGCGTAGGTCAACAGGCGTTCCGTGCTGCCCGCCAAATGCCGCAAGTGAAAACCCACGCTGCCCGCACCGAAGGGGTCCGCCCATAGTTCGGCGTCGCTGAGCGGAGCCGTCCATTTTTCCAAATCAGTTAATGAGAGCTCCAACGAACAGCACAACAGCCGCGGCACCGGCGCCAGCGCGGCGTGCCGGCCGGCCAGCCAGGGTTCGGGGCCGCCGGATACGGGTTCGAGAATCGGCATAGAGCACCAGCTTACTACGTCCGTTTTTAGCGGAACTCCACGGCCGTCAGTTCCTTCGTGGCAGCGATGTACTCCATCCGCACCCGCAGTTGCTGGACGCCGCAGGCGAACGTGTGGCCGCCGCCGGTAATGCGGATCCGCCCCGGTTGATGAACATGCAAAACGATGCCACCGGCCTCGGTTCGAACATGGGCCGCGGGCGGAGACGATTCGCAGTCGAACCGCACCAGTTCGCCTTCGGCCGCGGTGTCGCCCTTTAGCTCCGCCCAGCCGGGCGGTACGGTGACGGCCGGTTTCTTCGCGGCCACGGCCGGCGGACGGGCGCGGGTTAGCCTGTCCAGCCCCGCGGCCATTTGGCGTTCCACTGGATTCCGCGCGGCAAGCAGGCACTGCCGCGCCGCGCGGCGGGCTTCCTCCAGCCGCCCGGCTCGTTCTAGTTCCAACGCGAGCGAATGAAGAATCGGCGTGCTGCGCGGTTTGCCAGCGGCCGCGGCCTGCAGATGCTCGATCGCCCGCGCGGACTCGCCGCGGACGGAGGCGCGGACACCCAGAGTATGGTGCGCGTCGAAGTGATTGGGATTTAGCCGCACCACTTCCTGCAGCAGTTTCTCGTCATCCGTGAGCATGGCCAATTCGTAGATCACCCGCGGGGCCGGCTCGGCGGCCCGCAGCAGGCGAATAGCCTCCGCCTTGTCCCCATCGGCCAGGGCCAGCAGCCCCCGCTGCGCCGGAGACTTCGCCAGCTTGCGCGCCAAGGCCAACTGGCCGGAGGCTAAGGCGACCGCAACCTGCATCTCTTCGGTGTCCGCGGCTGTCATCTTCTCCGCGGCAGGCGCGGACGCTTCCGTCAGGTCCGTTCCGATTCGCAGCGAGGTCCACTGCATTCGGCGCGCGCGACCCAGCAGATCGTTCAACGAAAACCCGAGCGCGTCACGGCACGCCGCGGCCAGATTCACACCATCGGCCAGTAGGGCGAAAAAACGCGGGGCGTTGGGCTGTACGCCGCGCGCCGTCAACAGATGATGGACAACGGCCCAGCTCTGCGCATAAAACAGGCCCTGGCGGGAATGCCCATCGGTGGGTTCCAACGCAAACAACTCCTCGCCCATCCAGGTCTCCCGGCGCAACAGCGCTTCGTGGGTTCCAATAGTTTCGCCGATCAGCCAGTAGCCGTCATGCAGGCGGGCCGTGGAATAGAACTCGGCCAGCCCTTCCTCCAGCCACAGCGGACGCCGGGGGCCGGAATGTTCAAGAAATGCGTGCACCAGTTCGTGAGAGACCACCCGCTCACTCTCGCCCGATCCCCAGGCCACGACGACCCAATCCTCCGCTCCCACTCCTTGAAAGAAACCCGGCGCGCCGGAGCCCGGCCGGAGCGAGGTATAAAGCGTACGGTCCTGAATCAGCAGCACTCGGAGCGGCACAGGCTTCTTCACACCGCCGAGTAAGTCACGCATCCCTTCCAGGCGCACGGCTATCCGGCGTGCCACGGCCGGGGCCGCATCGGTTGCAATTTCGTAACCATCGCCCAGGACACGCACCCATTCTCCGGCAGCGGCGGGAAACACTGCGGCAGCAATGAGGGCAATAAACTTTTTCGATTGGACCATCCGCGCGTCTGCCCTTACGCTGGGAACGTGGTACCTATGGAAACGGAGTTTCGCACTCCTCAAGTATCGCTCTTACACCGCGTCAGCAGCATCGTCGCCAGCGAGAGAACCGTGGATGAAATGCTCGGGGAAATTATTGGTCTGGCCGTGCAAATCACGGGCTGTGACGCTTGCCTGGTTTATATGTTCGACCAGGACTCTGATGAGATCGTACTCCGCGCATCCCAAGTTCCACATACGTCAGAAATCGGATCTCTTCGAATGAAGGTCGGTGAGGGAATTACCGGTTGGGTGGCGGAACACAAAACAGTTGTAGCATTGGACGATAACGCCTTTCAGGACAAGCGATTCAAGAAGTTCGGAGCGCTTGTCGAGGATACCTATAGGGCCTTTCTTTCGGTACCGCTGGTCGCAGGCGGCGACCTGATTGGCGTGATCAATACGCATCACCGGGATCCGCATAATCATTCGACCGATGAGATCGCGATGCTCTCGTTCATCGGCGAGCAGATGGGCGGCGCGCTGGCTAAGTCCCGTTTGACCGACGAAAACTCCCGGCTGAAGGAAGAGACGCAGGAGATGCGGCGTAAGCTGGAGGAGCGAAAGGTCGTGGAGCGGGCGAAGGGTATCTTGCAACGCCGCCACGGGTTAACCGAGGAAGATGCCTATCTTCAGCTTAGGAATGAGAGCCGCCGGCTGCGTAAACCGATGAAAAGTCTGGCCGAAGCAATTATCTTTACCGAAGATCTGAACAAGCGGGCCTCGCCGGCCCAGTAAACTGGAGAGGTTGCGCCCTTTCGTTCCCCTGATTGCCAATCCTCATTTGGCAACAATCGCTTCTAACTTCTGGCCCCGGTTCCAGGAGCTTGACCAGGTGCCGGTGCGGGAACATCGCGTGCAGACCGAGCCGCAAGTGGCGGTTCGGGTTGTCGAGCAGCGTCCGTCCGGGCCTGTAAAGGGGGAGTTGATTCTGGTCCATGGACTGGAGGGCTCCTCGGAGGGCGGCTATATGCGAAGCATGGCCTGGAACGCGCTCCAGCGCGGCTACGCCGTCCACCGCATGAATATTCGCGGTTGTGGGGGCACCGAGGGCTGGTGCAACACACTCTACCATGCCGGTTTGACCAGCGATCTTCGTTTCTACATCGATCAACTTCAATCGGACGCGCCCGTAGTAGTCGCCGGGTATTCGCTGGGCGGCAATCAAACGCTGCGATTGGCAGGCGAAGGGCACGCGAAAGTGAGCCGGTTCGTAGCCGTTTCCGCGCCGATCGACCTGGCCGCCTGTGTCCGCGCGCTGGGCCGCAAAGCGAATTTCCTGTACCAAAACCGGTTCGTCCGGCGCATGCAGGACCGTCTGGAGGAGCGCCGGCGCCAGCAACCCGAGGCGTTCGACCCGATTTTCGAGCGGACCAACGTCCGGGCGGTGAGAACCGTATACGAGTTCGACGACCGCATAACGGCTCCGCACTTTGGCTTCGGCTCGGCCGGCAACTACTATACGACGCAGTCTTCCCAGAACGGCCTGGCAGCGATTCGTACGCCGACTCTGCTGCTCACTGCGCAGGACGATCCGCTGGTTCCGTTCGATGTCTACCGAAATCCGGCCATCTCCACAAACCCCAATCTGACTCTTTTGGCGCCTTCCCATGGCGGTCACGTGGCGTTTCTGGCGAAGGAACTGCCCCGCTTTTGGGCCGACGAAGCCATCCTGGACTGGTTGGATGGAACAAACGGGGGTCTGTAACCGTCTGTCCTAACGGCAAACATGGCGCGATCATCCACAGCCTCCTTCGGTGAGGCCACGCGTGTGGCTGTCGGAGCGCTGCGCTCCAGTAAGCTTCGCAGCTTCCTCACTCTGCTGGGGATCATCCTTGCGACGACGACTCTGATCGCGGTCATGGCCGTGATCCGGGGCATGGACGACTACATTGCCAACACCGTCGCCGACATGGGGGTGGACGGTTTCCGGATCCGGCGCATGGTGATGATCGGGCAGTGGGACCCGAAGAAGTTCCTGGAAATGCAGCGGAAGAACCCCCAACTGTCGCGAGAGGAGTACGACTTCGTTCGCACGCGGTCCACGATGCTGCGCGAAATCGGCATGGAAGTGAGCCGGATGGGGAACGCCAACTATTTGAACGAGCGGATTGAGGAACTGGAACTGCGAGGGGTCAGCGCAAACGTCGGCGTCATCACAAACACGCAGATTGCCAACGGCAGGTTTCTGACCGAATCGGACGACGCGCGCCACACCTTGACCGCCGTGATCGGCCATGAGGTGAAGGAGCGGTTCTTTCCGGCTACCGATCCGATCGGCAAGTCGATCGAGGTGATGGGCCGGCCCTTCACGGTAATCGGCGTGGCGAAGGAACAGGGCAGTGTTTTCGGCCAATCGCGCGACCGATTCATCATTATTCCGGTTGAAACGTACTTCAAGATGTACGGCGCGCGCACGGGCATTGGCTACGCTGCGCTTGCGCTAGACAGGAATCATCTGGAACGGGCGCAAGACGAGGTCCGCAGCCTGCTGCGCGCCTGGCGCCATGTGCGGCCGGGCGAATCGGACAATTTCGGTATCTTTTCGTCCGATTCCCTATTGTCGGCGTGGGATCAGATGACCGGGGCCATAGCGGCCACGGCTGTTGCAGTGGTGAGCGTCTTCATGGTTGTAGGGGGCGTCGTCATCATGAACATTATGCTGGCGGTTGTCACGGAACGGACCCACGAGATTGGCGTGCGAAAAGCGGTTGGGGCGCGCCGGCAGGACATCCTGAACCAGTTCCTTGTCGAATCGAGCGTGCTTTCCGGCACCGGGGGACTCATCGGCGTGATCATCGCCTGGATTGTGGCGATCATTGTCCGGAACACGACGGCGGTTCCGATGTCGGTGCCCGGGAGCGCGGTCCTGATCGCCGTTGGGCTATCTACGCTGGTCGGCCTGTTCTTCGGCATCTACCCGGCGCAGCGAGCGGCCAAACTAGACCCGATCGTGGCTTTGCGAGCGGAAAAATGACGAGACTTTGGTTTGGCGTTCTTCTCGCCTTCGACACGCTCCGGGCGCACAAACTGCGGGCGTTCCTAACGGTGCTTGGCGTCATCATCGGTACCAGCACGGTCATCGGAGTCGGCTCCATTCTCGCGGGGCTCGATTCGTCGATCACCAGCGTCATCCGGACCTTCGGTTCCGACAATCTGGTGATCAGCAAATTCGACTCGCCCATGAGTTTCGGGCCGCGGCCGGCCGACGAACGCAACCGAAAACCGCTGAGCCTGGAGAACGCGCTGGCGATCCGTGAGCGCGCCACGACGGTGCAGGCCGTGAGCCCATACCTGTTTCCAAGCTGGGGAATCCACAAGGCCCGATTCAAAGCCATCGACGCGTTTAACATCAACATCGCGGGCACCGACCCCAGTTATGTACTGAGCGGTGTGGAGATGCTCGAAGGCCGGTTCGTCAGCGACGTGGACAGCTTCCGGCGCATGCCAGTGGTGGTTCTCGGCGAGGACCTGGCGAAATCGTTCTTCCAAAGCACCAGCGGGCTGGGAAAGTGGGTGGAGATCGACGGCCATAGTTTCGAAGTGATTGGCGTGATGAAACGCCCGGCCCAATCGATGCCAGGGCAGGAAGACCGCCGCGCGATGTTTCCGTACTTCACGATGCGGAAAATGTTTCCGAACGCGAAGGAGCACATGATCGTCGTCACCGCCCTACCGGGCAAACTGGCGGCGGCGGCGGACGAAGTGCGCGCCATCCTGCGAATCGATCGTAAAGTGCCGCTCAGCAAACCGGATACGTTCTCAATCTCCACGGCGGAACAGATGATCGAACAGTTCCGGGGTGTGGTTGCGATGGTAGCCATCGTCATGGTGGTTCTCAGCTCCATCGGATTGCTGGTGGGCGGCATTGGCGTAATGAACATCATGCTCGTGTCGGTAACGGAACGAACCAAGGAGATTGGAACGCGCAAGGCGCTGGGCGCGCGGCGCATCGACATTGTCGTTCAGTTCTTAACGGAAGCCGTTGTGTTGACGCTTGTGGGCGGGTTCCTCGGTATCGGGCTGGGCTGGTTCATCTCGAAGGGCGCGCAGTTCGCATTCCCATCGTTGCCGACGGCGGTGCCGCTCTGGGCGGTGGCCGCCGGCGTGGCAGTGTCGGCCGGTGTGGGGCTGTTCTTCGGCATCTGGCCAGCCAACAAGGCGGCGCGGCTCGACCCCGTCGAGGCCCTCCGGTACGAGTGACGGAACAAACGCCGGGGCGGCATCGTAGATAACGATATGCATGGCGAACATAGCTCTCACCGCAATTCCTTGATCGGGCCTCTGATGATGATCACGGTCGGGAGTATCCTTCTGGTTGGACAGTTCATCCCCGACATGGGCTTCGACAAGCTCTGGCCGGTGGTCATCATCGCGGCCGGCGTGGCGACGTTGCTTTCAAGGCGATAAACTTGCCGGTGATGGACCGGCGATTGTTTCTCTCCTCCTCGGCCGCGGCAAGCGCCGCCGCCCAAGCAAAGACTCGTCGTGTAGGGTTGATTGGCACCGGCTGGTACGGCAAGGCTGACTTGCTGCGGCTGATTCAGGCCGCCCCCGTGGAGGTCGTCTCCCTCTGCGACGTCGATTCGCGAATGCTGGCGGACGCGGCGGAAATCGTGTCGCAAAGGCAGGCCTCAAGGCGGAAGCCGCGGGCGTTCGCAGACTATCGGGAAATGCTCAAGCAGAAGGACCTGGACATCTGCCTGATCGCCACGCCGGACCATTGGCACGCCCTGCCGATGATCGAAGCCGTGAAAGCCGGATGCGACGTGTATGTGCAGAAACCGATCGGCGTGGATATCGTGGAGGGCCAGGCGATGCTGGCGGCGGCCCGCAAGTACAACCGCGTGGTGCAGGTGGGAACGCAGCGGCGCTCCACCCCGCACCTGATGGAAGCGAAGGAGAACTTTCTCGATACCGGCGCCCTGGGCAAGATCGCTTTCGTGGAGACCTACTTTTACTACCACATGCGCGCCAAGGAAAACCCGCCCGACGAGCCGCCGCCGGCGCATTTGGATTACGAGATGTGGACCGGGCCGGCGCCCATGCGGCCCTACAACAAGCTGGTGCATCCGCGCCGCTGGCGCGCGTTCATGGAGTATGGCAACGGAATCGTCGGCGACATGTGCATCCACATGCTCGACATGGTTCGCTGGATGATGGGACTGGGCTGGCCGCGCAGCGTCTCCTCGACGGGCGGAATTCTGATGGATAAGGCGAGCAAGGCAAACACCACGGACACGCAATCGGCCACTTTCGATTTTGGAGGCGTGCAGGTTGTCTGGACCCACCGCAGTTGGGGTACGGCGCCGGATCCGAAGTATCCATGGGGAGCCACGTTTTATGGCGAAAAGGCGACGCTGAAGGCCAGTGTGATGGGCTACGACCTCCTTCCCGTAGGAAAAGGCGAGGCCATTCACAAGGACGTGAAGTACGAGTTGGAAGAGTACCCGGAGGACAAGACCGAGGCCGAGTTGGAGAAGCATGTCGCTCCCGCGATCCGGGGCCACATGCGAAACTTCCTCGCGGCGATCGACCAGCGATCGAAGCCAGTCGCCGACATCGAGCAGGGCCATATCTCCACAACCGCGTGCATTTTGGCGAATCTCTCGCAAAAGCTCGGCGGGCGGACGCTGGTCTGGGACCCGGCCACACACAAGGTCGCGAACGACAAAGAGGCCAACGGCTTGCTGGCGCGGCCGTACCGGAAACCCTGGACACACCCGGACCCCAAGAACGTCTGATCCCGCGCCGGTGCGATACACTGGTGTTTTCATGGGAATCAGCCGGATTGGACAGGTTCTGACGGCGCGCGAGATTCTTCAGCTTGTCGAGAAGGACATGCGCCGCGTGGAAGAAGTGATGCGCCTGGAATCAATCGCTTCGGTGGATGCGATTACGGCGATCAACCGGCATATTCAGGATTCCGGCGGAAAACGGTTGCGGCCGACGCTGGTTCTGCTTTCCACCCAACTATTCGGACCGCTGAACGAACAGTCGGTGCAGATGGCGGCGATCGTGGAGATGATCCACACAGCCACGCTTGTGCACGACGATGTGATCGACGCCGCGGAAACACGGCGGGGAAAGCCGTCCACGAATGCGTTGTGGGGCAACCAAACGTCGGTGTTGGCGGGCGATTGGCTCTACATGCAGGCGTTCCAATGCGCCGTGCGGGCGCGGAATTTCCGGGTACTGGACCTGCTGATCGGCCTGACGCAAATCATGGTTGAAGGCGAGCTGATTCAACTGGAGCGCATCGGCCGCATCGAAATTACCGAAGCGGACTACATGGAGTTGATCGATCGCAAGACGGCCAGCCTGTTTGGAACGTGTGCGCGGCTAGGCGCCATGGCCGGCGGCGCGTCGGAGAGCGACGAAGCGAAGCTGGGCGAGTTCGCCTGGAACCTGGGAATCGCATTTCAACTCGTCGACGATATGCTCGACTTTACTTCGCGGGAGACGGTATTGGGAAAGCCGGTCGGTAACGATCTGCGCGAAGGAAAAGTGACGCTGCCGTTGGTGTACGCGCTCCAGCGGGCGACGCCCGCCGAACGCGAATTAGTGGCCACGGTGCTGCGAGAACGCGAATACAAGACCGTGAGTTTCGACCAGATTATCGGCCTTCTGAAGCGCTATCAGGGGATTGAGCGCGGCAAGGAGCGTGCCGAGAGCTTCACCGAACGGGCAAGAACGTTGATCTCTACCTTCCCCGATTCGGCGTATCAACGCGCGCTGCACAGCGTGACGGAGTTGGTGACGGGCCGCGACCACTGAGCGCGATGAGCTACGAGATCACCGTTGCCGAGGTGGTGCGGCGCAAAAGCGAGGGGGAAAAGCTTTGCTTGATCGATGTCCGCGAGCCGGAAGAATGGGCCCTCTGCCGGATTGAGGGAGCGAACCTGGTGCCGATGAATACCGTGCCAGGGCGGCTGCAGGAGTTGGAATCGCAGGCGGATTCGACCCCGCTAGTGGTCTACTGTCATCACGGCGTGCGGAGCTTGAACGTAGTTCACTGGCTGCGCGCGCAGGGCGTTGAGAATTGCGTGAGCATGGCGGGCGGAATCGACCGCTGGAGCATGGAAGCGGACCGGGATGTGCCGCGGTACTAGCGGCGCTACGCTCTCATCTCCAGCCAGACCTTCACACACGCCACCCATAGAAGTTGCGCAACCAGCAGATGAATTACCTGCATCCAACCAGGCGCCGCGAGCGCGATGTTGGCCGCACCGAGCAGCACCTGCGTTCCCGCTAGCGAAACAGGCCAGTGCGAGACCTCTCGAACGCGCCGCCGCAGTGCGGCCATGCCGCCGATGAGAAATCCGGCCCCGGCTATCGCCAGAAACGGATGCACCGCTCGCAGACGGATCAAAAAGTGCTGACCGGCCGTTGCATCGTCTCGAATCTTGGACCATAACCCGCCGTCGAGCGCCGGCTTCACCGGAAAGATCGTGTCACCCAGGGCGGTCACGGCGCCCGTCATGTTAATCAGGACCAGGGCGCACAGCACCGCCATGACGAGCCGTTTGCCGCGCCGGTCTCCGTACTGCGCGGGAGGCACGGCTATGGCCGTCGCGCACGCCATTAGCAAAAGCGT
>Ga0194119_10001832_pt1 | contig 37707 bp, 36 predicted proteins | sample TA2MahC100mmetaG_FD_148620 | JGI IMG/M metagenome (GOLD analysis project Ga0194119, IMG submission 148620) | Freshwater microbial communities from Lake Tanganyika, Tanzania - TA2015018 Mahale Deep Cast 100m | ecosystem: Environmental > Aquatic > Freshwater > Lake | place: Tanzania: Lake... | reverse complement strand
AAAAGTGAGTCGGGCATTCTTATGCATGTTCATTCGGCTGATCTCCTGAGAGTAGTTGGTCGGTTCGCACCTCCAAGTCTCTCAGACTCAGTCCGAATGAACAGAAACAACCTATTGGGCCATCACACCTAGGCCTCGATGCAGGGTTCATCCGTCAAACTCAAGCTGGTGCTCGTCCTCGGCGGGCTCTACCTCCTGCTGGTGGTGCTGTTCAGCGCGCTGGGGGTCGTGCTCTGGGCCGACATGAAGGAGCACGAGCGGCTGGCCTTCGTCGGCATCCTGATGTCGCGCATCGAACTGTCCATCTTCATCATCCTCATCGCCTGGTTCGTGCTCGGCCTCATCGTCAGCGCCATCTACCGCGCCTACGCACTGGCGCCGCTTGCCCTGCGCGAGCAGGCCCAGGTCATGGTCGGCTCGAATCCCGGACTGCGCCTGCAGGAAATCGGCGCCCCGGAAATCCGCACCCTGGCGCAGGTGGTGAACGCGCTGGCCGAGCAGCGCGAGTCCCTGCAGCGCGACGTCGAGGCGCGCATCCGCGAGGCGAAAACCTCGATCGAGGAGGAGAAGAACCGCCTGGCGGCGCTCATGTCCGAGCTGACGCAGAGCGTCGTGGTGTGCAACCTCGACGGTCGCATCCTGCTCTACAACAACCGCGCCCGCCTCCAGTTCAAGGCGCTGGCGGAGGGCGAGCCGGCGGCCGCCGGCAGTGCGCTGATCGGGCTCGGCCGCTCGATCTTCGCCGTGCTCGAGCGCAACCTGATCACCCATGCGCTGGAAAGCATCCAGCAGCGGCTGGCGCGCGGCAGCCAGCAGCCGCTGGCGAATTTCGTCACCGCCAGCCGCGCCGGCCAGCTCATCCGCGTGCAGATGGCACCGGTGCGCGGCGCCGCGCGCGAGAGCGCGCCGGACGACGGGCGGGAGCGGCCCATCGCCGGCTACGTCCTCATGCTCGACAACATCACGCGCAACTTCGAGATGGAGAGCAAGCGCGACGCCCTGCTGCAGTCGCTGACGGAGGGCAGCCGCGCCTCGCTCGGCAACATCCGCGCCGCGATCGAGAACCTGCTCGACTATCCGGACATGGAGGCGCGGATGCGCGAGCGCTTCGTCGGCATCATCCGCGACGAGGTCGGCGCGATGGGGCAGCGGCTCGACCGTACCGTCAGCGAGTTTTCCGGCGCGCTCAAGGCGCGCTGGCCGCTCGAGGACATGCTGGGCGAGGACCTCGTCGCCGCGGCGCAGCGGCGCATCGAGAAGAAGCTCGAGTTGCCGACCAAGGCGGAGCAGGTGGCCGCAGGCCTGTGGGTCAAGGTGGACAGCTTTTCCCTCCTGCAGGGCGTGACCTACCTGGCGGCGCGGCTGCGCGACGAGTACGACATCCGCGAGCTGCGCTTCCGCATGGCGCCGGCCGGCCGCCTGGCCCAGCTCGACCTGATCTGGTCGGGCGCCGTGGTCGGCAGCCAGACGTTGCTCGCCTGGGAGATCGATCCGATGAACGTGGCGGGCGAGAACAGCCCGCTCACGCTGCGCGAGGTGATCGAGCGGCACGACGGCGAGATATGGTTCGAGCGCGAGAAGGCCTCGCACCGCGCCTTCATCCGCATGCTCCTCCCCGCCGCCGTGCCGCAGGAGTCCGTCGAGTCCGCCGTCCTCATGCATGCCGAGAGCCGGCCCGAGTACTACGACTTCAACCTGTTCCGACAGACGGAGGAGACGCGCGCGCTCGACGACCGGCTGCTGACCGAGCTGACCTACACCGTCTTCGACACCGAGACGACCGGACTGGAGCCCTCCGCCGGCGACGAGATCATCCAGATCGGCGCCACGCGCATCGTGAACGGCCGCCTGTTGCGCAGCGAGAGCATCGACCAGATCATCGATCCGCGCCGGCCGCTGCGGCCGGAGGGCATTCCCATTCACGGCATCACCGAGGACATGGTGGCCGGCCAGCCGACCCTCGACAAGGTGCTGCCGCTGTTTCACGCCTTCTGCGAAGACACGGTGCTCGTCGCCCACAACGCCGCCTTCGACATGCGCTTCCTGCAGTTGAAGGAGGAGTCGACCGGCATCCGTTTCGGCCATCCGGTGCTCGACACGCTGTTGCTCTCCGCCGTGATCCATCCCAACCAGGAGTCGCACAAGCTGGAGGCCATCTGCGAGCGGCTCGGCATCAACGTCATCGGGCGCCATACCGCGCTGGGCGACGCCATCGTCACCGGGGAGGTCTTCCTCAGGATGATTCCCCTTCTCAACGGGATGGGCATACGCACGTTGCGCGAAGCCCGCGAGGCCGCTGAACGGACCTACTACGCACGAATCAAGTACTGAACCGGAAACGAACGAAATGGAAGAACCCCTGCGCCAGACCGCCAAGAACGACTACCAGGCGATGTACAGCCCGCTGGGCAGCCTGATCCGCCGCCAGCCCGTCACCGTGCCGCTGGATGCCACGGTGCGACAGGCGATCCGCATCATGGACGAGAAGCGCATCGGCTCCATCATCGTCGCCGACGCCGATGGCCGGCTGCCGCTCGGCATCTTCACCCTGCGCGACCTGCTGCACCGGGTGGCGCTGCCCGGCTGCACGCTCGACCTGCCCATTGCGTCCGTGATGACGGCCGGCGTGATCACGGTCAAGCCGCAAACGACGGCCTATCAGGCGGCGCTCATCATGGGCCGCCGCGGCCTGCGCCACCTGCTGGTCGTTGACGAGGACGGCAACCTGATCGGCATCGTTTCCCAGAACGATCTCTTCGCCCTGCAGCGCACCGGGGTGAACGACGTCACCGGCAATATCCGCGAGGCCAGGGACCTGGCCGCGCTGCAGGGATGTTCGCGCGACATCCGCAGCATGGCGTCCACCATGCTCGGCCAGGGTGTGGCGGCCGACCAGCTGACCCACCTCATCTCGACGCTGAACGACCTGCTCACCCTGCGCATCATCGAGCTGACGCACGACGAGTTCGACCTGCCCCAGGTGAAATGGTGCTGGGTGGCGCTCGGCTCCGAAGGGCGCTACGAGCAGACGCTCTCCACCGACCAGGACAACGGCATCATCTTCGATCCGGACGGCCGGGACGTCGAGGCGCTGCGCAAGAGTCTGCTGCCCTTCGCCGAGTCGGTGAACCGCAAGCTCGACGCCTGCGACTTTCCGCTGTGCAAGGGCGGCATCATGGCGGGCAACCCGGAGTGGTGCCTGTCGCTCGACGAGTGGCGCGCGAGGTTCGCCAAGTGGATCCAGTCGCCCGAGCCGAAGGCCCTGCTGAACGCATCGATCTTCTTCGACTTCCGGCCCCTCTACGGGGACGAGGAGCTGTCGCACGAACTGCGCGACTGGCTGCTCGGCACCGCCGGCAAGGCGACCCTGTTCCTGCGCCTGATGACGGAAAATGCGCTGCAGTGCCAGCCGCCGCTCGGCCTGATCCGCGATTTCACCTACGACAACAACAAGGATTTCCCGCACACCATCGACCTCAAGATGTACGGCTCGCGCCCATTCGTCGATGCGGCGCGGATATTCTCCCTCGCCAACGGCGTCGCCATGACCGGCACGGCGCAGCGGCTGCGCGGGGCGGCCGAAGCCACCAACCTCGGCGCCGACATCGAGGCGATGATCGACGGCTTCTACTTCATCCAGCAGTTGCGCCTGCGCCACCAGCAGGACCTGGCGGCGGACGACGCCGGCGCCAACCGCATCAATCCGGACGAGCTGAACGAGCTCGACCGCCTCATCCTCAAGGAAGCCTTCAAGCAGGCGCGCAAGCTGCAGGACAAGCTGCGGCTGGATTACCGGCTATAGCGCCGTACCACAGCGACTGACTTTTGCATGGAAGCCGCGTAGCGGCTGAACCGACGTCACCCCTTTCCTCGGGAAAGGGGATGGGGGATAGGCCTAAAAACTCCCGCCCGTCGCGGAGAAAAGGCGGTCGCGCAGCTGGATCAGGCGCGGGCCGATCTCGTCGAAGATGCGGCCGCGCGTCATCTCGAAGGGCGGACCGGCGCAGGTGAGGGCGAGGATCTTCGACTGGTCGCGCGAGATCAGCGGCACGGCGACCGAGCAGACGTCCTTGTTCCATTCACCCAGCGAGACGCAGAAGCCGTACTTCTGGTAGTCGCGCGCCGCCTTGTCGAAGCTGGCGCGGAAGCCCTCCCAGTCCTCCTTGCGTCCCATCTTGCGGTGCTCTTCCAGCATCGCCTCGCGCGATTCCTCCGACAGGCCGCAATGGTAGGCGCGGCCCAGGGCGGTCATGCCGTAGGGCACGCGCGCGCCGACTTCCAGGCGCATCTGGAAGGTCGGGTTGCCCTGGCAGACTTCGAGGAAGACCATGTAGGGATTGTCGCGCGCGGCGAGGCAGACCGTGGCGCGGGCATAGTCGGCGAACTCCTGCATCAGCGGCCGCGCGATGGCGCGGATGTCCTGGCTGGCGAGGAAGGAATAACCCAGCGCCAGCACGCCGGCCGAGAGGGAATACTTGCCCGACTCGGGTGAGTAGTTGAGGTAGCCGAGCTGGGTCAGGGTGTAGGTCAGGCGCGTCACCGTCGGCTTGGGCAGGCGCGCACGCTGGGCGATCTCGTTGTTGCCGAGCACCGGGTGGCGCGGCGTGAAGGCGCGCAGGATGTCGAGGCCGCGCGCCAGCGCGGTGACGAACTGCCGGTCCTTGTCCGGCTTGGCGGCGCGGGGCTTCTCGGCGGGCGTCTTGCGCGCGGTTCTGGCCATGATCATTCCTCCGGCAGGATGACGATCTTGCCCTTCACCTGGCGGTCGAGCAGGCGCTGCATGGCTTCCTGCGCCTGCGCCAGCGGGAACCGCTCGCTGACGACGGGCTTGACCTTGCCTTCGGCGAACCAGGCCATCAACTGCCGCATGTTGCGCACGTGGCCGTGCGGGTCGTGGCGCACCGAGTCGCCCCAGTACACGCCGACCAGCGACCGTTCCTTCAGCAGCGCCAGGTTGAGCGGGATCTTCGGGATCTCGCCGGCGGCGAAGCCGACGATGAGCAGCCGGCCGCGCCACGCCATGGCGCGCAGCGCCGATTCCGTGTAGCTGCCGCCGACGGGGTCGTAGACGACATCGACGCCCTTTTCGCCGGTGAGGGCGAGGGTGCGCTTGCGCAGGTCTTCCGTCGTGTAGTCGATGGTCTCGTCGGCGCCGAGCCGGCGGCACAAGGCCAGCTTGTCCTCGCTCGAGGCGGCGGCAATCACCCGCGCGCCCATCGCCTTGCCGATCTCCACCGCCGCCGCGCCGACGCCGCCGGCCGCACCCAGCACCAGCAGCGTCTCGCCCGCCTGCAATTTGCCGCAGTCCTGCAACGCATGCAGCGAGGTGCCGTAGGTCAGCACCAGCGCCGCTCCCGTGGCGAAATCCATGTTCTCCGGCAGGGGCATGATCTTCTCGGCGGCGACGACGCATTCCTCGGCAAAACCGCCGGTGCCGGGAAAGCCGATGACCCGGTCGCCGGCCTTCAGGCCCTGCACGCCTTCGCCGACCGCCTTGACCAGGCCCGCCACCTCGGCGCCGGGCGAGAAGGGCAGCGGCGGCTTGACCTGGTAGAGGCCCTGCACCATTAGCGCGTCGGGGAAGTTGAGCGCGGCCGCCTTGACGTCGATCACCGCCTGGCCGGGGCCGGCCTGGGGCGAGGGCACGTCCTGCACAGACAGCTTGTCGAGCGGGCCGCACTCGGAGCAGACAAGCGCTTTCATCGTTTCTCCGGCAGCGGAGTGGGGTTGCGGTCTTCCAGGATGTCCTCCATGCGCAGGCGCACCGCCTGCTTGATGCGCGCATGCGGGATGATATAGAAGCGCTTCGCCGCCACGGCGTCGAACACCGCGCTGGCCATGTCGTCAGCGGTGAGGCGGCCGGACTTCACCGCCTGGTCCATGCGCGCATGGTAGGCGGCGGAGGCGGCCGAGGGCGGCGCCGCGCTGCCGAAGCGCTCGGGCCGGTTGCGCTCCGAGTTGTGGATGGCGGTCGGCACCCAGGCCGGGCAGAGCACCGAGACGCCGACCTTCGCTTGCTGCGCGGCAAGCTCGGCGTACAGCGTCTCCGACAGCGTCACCACGCCATGCTTGCTGACGTTGTAGGCGGCCATGGCCGGCGTGGACAACAGGCCGGCGACCGAGGCGGTGTTCACGATGCGGCTCTCGTCCGTCTGCGCCAGCATGCGCGGCACGAAGTGATGCACGGCATGCGCCACGCTCCACAGGTTCACGCCGAGGATCCATTCCCAGTCGGCGGCGGTCTGCTCCCACGACAGCCTGGTCAGGCCGACGCCGGCGTTGTTGCAGAGCAGATGCACCGCGCCGAAGCGGCTGAAGGCCGCGTCGGCCAGCCTTGCGATGTCCTCCTCGCGGCTGACGTCGATGCGCAGGGTGAGCGGCGCCTCGTCCGTCGCCGGCAGCGCGCGCGTGGCTTCCTCGAGCTGCGCCGCGTTGATGTCGGCCAGCACGAGGCGCATGCCCTCGCGCGCCGCGCGCTGCGCCAGGGCGAGGCCGATGCCGCTCGCCGCGCCGGTGATGACGGCTGTCCTGCCCGTGAATGCGTCCATGCCATCCTTCTCTTTCCAAGAACCGGGCGAGAAGATAACATGTCGACAAGAAAAACGAAATCCTGGTTCGCATAGCGAAACTATTGGCCCAATAAGGGGAGCGGTCTAATGGAAAGGGAGGGCGCCTGGCACCTCTACCTGATCGAGTGCCGGGACGGCAGCATCTATACCGGAATCGCCAAGGATGTCGCGGCGCGCTACGCCGCGCACGCCAGCGGCAAGGGAGCCCGCTATACCCGTTCGCATCCGCCGAAGCGCCTGCTGGCGAGCGTCGAATATCCCGACCGATCGTCAGTGCTGAAGGCAGAGTGCGCAGTCAAATTGCTTTCTCCTGACGCCAAGCGCGCCTACGCCGCAAGCCTGGCCACCTCCGCCGGGCGCGCGCCCGAGTCCGTTCTGAAGATTTCGGAGAGGGTGTCCCTCCCGCTCGACGAGATCCAGCTGCATGCCATCCGCGCCCAGGGGGCGGGCGGCCAGAACGTCAACAAGGTTTCCAGCGCCATCCACTTGCGCTTCGATGTCGGCGCCTCGTCGCTGCCCGATTTCTACAAGGAGCGACTGCTGAAATTGAGCGACCAGCGCATCAGCCGCGACGGCGTGGTCGTCATCAAGGCGCAGCAGTCCCGCAGCCAGGAAAAAAACCGGGAAGAAGCGCTGAAGCGGCTGCAGGAACTCATTGCCGGCGTCGCCGTAACGCCCCGGCCGCGCAAGCCGACCCGGCCGACGCGCAGTTCGCAGAAGAAGCGTCTCGACAGCAAGACCCGGCGCGGCGCGGTCAAGGCCCTGCGCGGCAAGGTCAGCGAATGATTCTCGGAGGGAGACAATGGGCATGCGGGTGAATGTCGTCGTGGCCGATCTGGAGGATGCCGGGGCGATCATCGAGTCGTCGAAGCCGGTCGAGGAATGGAAGGGCTTCGAGGCAAGAGGGCTCGACCAGGCCAAGTTCGCCATGCTTCATGCCCTGCTGAGTGGCGAGTTGTTCGACGAGGCGCTGGCCGAATGCGGACCGGTCTATGCGGCCGACGAGGATGGCCCGTGGCTCATGAAGCTTCCTGGCGACTCCGTGGATCGGCTTGCCCGGCTCGAAGAAGAGGCGCTGGATGCCATCGGCGAGGAGCTGGCCGCGACCGAGGCGTTCGAAGAGGAGGGCTGGCCCGTCGATGAGGTCAAGGACCTCGTCGCCACCCTGGCGGACCTGGCGGGCGTGGCGAGGGCGCAAGGCTGGGCGATGTTCGTCTGGATGACGCAGGACGACGTCGGCGCGCCGACATGAAATCTCTCAGCGGACTGGACGGCGGCTTCCTCTCCCTCGAGACGCGCGAGACGCCGATGCATGTCGGCTCGCTGCACCTGTTCGAGGTGCCCACCGGCTACCGCCGCGATTTCTACGCCGAGGTGCGGCGACTGATCAACGACAGCCTCGACATCGCGCCGCTGTATCGCCGCCGCCTGGCGGAAATGCCGCTGCATTTCGCCAACCCGGCCTGGGCCGACGGCGGCGAAGTCGACCTCGATCGGCACGTGCTCCGCGTCAAGGTGCCGAAGCCCGGCACACTGCTCCAGCTCGAGCGCTGCGTCGCGCGCATTCACGCCGAAGTGATGGACCGCCGGCTGCCCTTGTGGGAGGTGCATGTCTTCGAGGGCCTGAAGGGCGGCCAGGCGGCCTTCTACATGAAGGTGCACCACGCCGTGCTGGACGGCGCCGCCGGCGTGGCGCTGGCCCATGCGCTGTTCTCCGCGGTGCCCGGCGCGGCGAAGCCGGCGCCGGCCCGGCGTGCCGGGCCGGCGCGTGCCGAGCGGCCGGGCATCGTCAGCCTGGCCGGCGCCGCCCTGCGCCACGACGCCGCCCAGTACGTGAAGCTGGTGCGCCACCTGCCCGATGTCGTGCGGCTGCTCGTCGGCATGCTGAGAAGCCCGGGCGAGGGCGAGGGCGCCGCGCCGCTGCGGCAGAACTTCGCCTTCGGCCCGAAGACGCCGCTCAACGTGTCCATCGGCGCCGAGCGCGGCTTCGCCGCCGTGTCGATACCGCTCGACGAGGCGAAGCGCATCGCCGCGAGCCAGGAGGCCAAGCTGAACGACGTCGTGCTGGCGCTGTGCAGCGGCGCGCTGCGGCGCTACCTGTCGCATCGCGGCGGCATCCCGAAGAAGCCGCTCATCGCCGCCATGCCGATTTCCCTGCGCGAGGCGGGCAACACCGAGTTCACGACCCAGGCCACCCTGAGCCTGGTCAGCCTGGCCACGCACATCGCCGACCCGCTGCGCCGCCTGCGCGCGATCCGCGACGCCGCCGGCGCCATGAAGTCCGCCGCACGGCGCGCCCGCTCGGTGATTCCGACCGACTTTCCGTCCATCGGCGTGCCCTGGCTGGTGGGCGGGCTGGCCGCGCTGTATGGCCGCAGCCGCCTCGCCGGCGCCATTCCGCCGATCGCCAACCTCGTCATCTCGAACGTGCCGGGCCCGCCGGTGACGCTGTACGCCGCCGGCCTGCCGATGCGCGCCTACTGGCCGCTGTCCATCGTCGAGCACGGCCTCGGCCTCAACATCACGGTGATGAGCTATGCCGGCTCGCTCGATTTCGGCATCGTCGCGGCGCGCAGCGCGGTGTCCGATCCGCGCAAGCTGGCGCAGGCGCTGCGCGAGGCGCATGCCGAACTGCTGGAGCGCATCGCGCCGCCCCCTGCGGAAAAGCACGAACGCGTCGTTAACAGAAAGAAGGCGGCAACCCGAAGATGACCCGGAGGAGCAAGATGCACCCCACCCATCACTGGTACGACTTCGCACTGCTCGAGGCGCCCGGCTTCGTCCGGCTGGCGCTGGAAGGCCGCGCGCCCTGGGAATTCGGCGCCTCGCTCGCCGCCAAGCCGCTGCTCGGCCTGGCGCCGAAGGGCGACGGTCATCCGGTGCTGGTGTTCCCCGGCCTCATTGCGCCGGACCTGAGCACGCTGCCGCTGCGCCGCTTCCTCAAGGGTCGCGGCTATGCCGCCGCGCCCTGGAAGCAGGGCTTGAACCTCGGCCCGCGCGACGGCGTCATCGAGGCCTGCCTGGAGCGCCTGCGCGAACTCTACGAGCTGCATGGCCGCAAGGTCAGCCTGATCGGCTGGAGCCTGGGCGGCATCTACGCGCGCGAGCTGGCCAAGGTCTATCCGGACGCCGTGCGCCTGGTCATCACCCTGGGCACGCCGTTCACCGGGCACCCCAAGGCGACCAACGCCTGGCGCCTCTACGAGCTCGTCACCGGCCACAAGATCGGCGCGCCGGAAATCCACGAGCCGCTGCGCGCGGCGCCGCCGGTGCCGACCACCTCGATCTTCAGCCGCAGCGACGGCGTCGTCGCCTGGCAATGCAGCCTGGAGAAGCCCGGGCCGTTGCACGAGAACATCGAGGTCGAGGCGAGCCACCTCGGCATGGGCATGAATCCGATGACCTTCTACGCCATCGCCGACCGACTGGCCCAGCCCGAGGGCGAGTGGAAACCCTTCGAGCGCAGCGGCGTGCTGAGCCTCATCTACCGCGATCCCGCGCGCAAGGGCTGGTTCTGAATGCCCGCGGTCGAGGTCAGCGGCCTGAGGATCGAATACGAATCGCTCGGCAACCCGTCCGATCCGGCGATCGTGCTCATCATGGGGCTGGGCATGCAGCTCGTCGCCTGGCCCGACGCATTTTGCGAAGGGCTGGTTGCGCGCGGCTTCCGCGTCATCCGCTTCGACAACCGCGACTGCGGCCTCTCCGGCAAGGTGCGCCTGAAGAAAAAGCCGAACGTGCTGCTGGCCTTCGCCTCCGCCTGGCTCGGCCTGCCGGTGCGCGCGCCCTACACGCTGGGCGACATGGCCGCCGACACCGCCGGCCTGCTCGATGCGCTGAAGATCGAGCGCGCGCACATCGTCGGCGCCTCGATGGGCGGCATGATCGCCCAGGTGTTCGCGGCGCGCTACCCGCAGCGCACGCTCAGCCTGACCTCGATCATGTCCTCGAGCGGCAACAGGAAGGTGTCGCGCGCCAAGCGCGAAGCCATGCAGGCGCTGCTCAGCCGGCCGCCCGACCCGAAGGACGAGGACAGCGTGATCGAGCACCTGGCCGGCGTCTTCGGCGTCATCGGCAGCCCGGGCTACCCGGCCGAGCACGGCGAACTGCGCCGGCGCATCGGCCGCAGCGTGCGCCGCGGCTACGACCCGGCCGGCACGGCGCGCCAGTTGCTGGCCATCCTCGACTCCGGCGACCGCCGCCGCCTGCTGGCGAAGATCGAGGCGCCGACCCTGGTCATCCACGGCGCCGACGACCCGCTCGTGCCGGTGGAGGCGGGCAGGGACACCGCCCACCACATCCACGGCGCGAAACTGAGAATCATCCAAGGCATGGGGCACGACCTGCCCCTCGCACTGCTGCCGGAACTCGTCGATTCCGTCGCCACGCACTGCCGCCAGGCGCAAACGCGCTAGACTCGCGGCTGAGTCTTTTCCACGGACGAGGGAAGTGAAACAGATCATCCACGGCGCCGACGGCACGCCGGGCTCCATGCGGGTCGAGGAAGGCGCGCGGCCGCAGGCGGGGCCGGGCGAGATCCTCATTGAGGTGGCGTTCGCCGGCATCAACCGGCCCGACGTTCTGCAGCGCTCGGGCCGCTATCCGCCGCCGCCGGGGGCCTCACCCATCCTCGGCCTGGAAGTCGCCGGCACGGTGGCGGCGCTGGGTGCGGGCGTGACGGAATGGAAAGTCAGTCAGCGCGTCACGGCGCTGGTGCCGGGCGGCGGCTACGCCGAGTACTGCACGGCGCCGGCGTCGCATGCCCTGCCGGTGCCGGAGGGCCTCGACCTGGCACAGGCGGCGGCGCTGCCGGAGACCTGGTTCACCGTCTGGGCCAACCTGGTCGACCTGGGACGATTGAGGCCGGGCGAGCGCCTGCTGGTGCACGGCGGCTCGAGCGGCATCGGGCTCACCGCCATCCAGCTCGCGCGCCACCTCGGCGTCGAATGTTTCGTCACCGTCGGCAGCGAGGAGAAGGCGCGCTTCTGCCGCGACTTCGGCGCCCACCACGCCATCCATTACCGCGAGGCCGATTTCGCCCAGCAGGTGAAGGACTTCACCGGCGGCGCGGGCGTCGACGTCGTCCTCGACATGGTCGGCGCGCCCTACCTGCAGAAGAACCTCTCGGTGCTGCGGCGCGACGGCCGCCTGGTGCTGATCGCCTTCCTCGAAGGCTCGAAGGGCGAGTTCGACCTGATGCCGGTGATGCTGAAACGCCTCACCATCACCGGCTCGACCATGCGCCCGCGCAGCGTCGCCGAGAAGGCCGCCATCCGCGACGCCTTGCTGAAGCACATCTGGCCGGAGATCACCGCCGGGCGGCTGCTTCCGCACATCCACGCCGTCTTCCCGCTGGCGCAGGCGGGCGAGGCGCACAAGCTGATGGAGAGCAGCGCCCACATCGGCAAGATCGTGCTGCAGGTGAAATCGTGAGCGAACTGCAAATCGATGTCGTCTCCGACGTCGTCTGCCCCTGGTGCTTCATCGGCAAGCGGCGCCTGGAGGCGGCCCTGCGTGCGTTGAAGGATGAGCGGCCGGAAGTGGTGCCGCGCATCCGCTGGCTGCCGTTCTTCCTCAATCCCGACACGCCGGAGGCGGGCGAGCCCTACCGGCCCTTCCTCGAGCGGAAATTCGGCGGGCCTGAAAAACTGGCGCAGATCTGGGCGCAAGTCTCCGAAGCCGGGCGCACGGCGGGCATCGACTTCGCCTTCGAGCGCATCGAGCAGCGCGCCAACACCCTGAAGGCGCATCGCCTGATCCACCGCGCCCAGCAGTCGGGCGACGCCGATGCCCTGGTCGAGCGGCTCTTCGCCGCCCAGTTCCTCGACGGTCGGCACGTCGGCGACGCCGCCGTGCTGGCGCGCCTGGCCGCCGAGTGCGGCGAGGACGAAGCGGCGACGCTGGCCTACCTGAGCAGCGACCAGGATGCCGCCGCCGTTCGCGCCCAGTTCGAGCGCGCGCAGCAGATGGGCATCGGCGGCGTGCCCTTCTTCATCCTTGCCGGACGCCTTGGCGTTGGCGGGGCGCAGCCGCCGGAGCCGATGCTCGGCGCCCTGCGCCAGGCCCTGCAGGGCGCCTGAATCGCCCCGGGATGCCCCGGATTCATCAAAAAAAGCTTGATTTATTGCCGCGTTACGGGTTCAATGCCGGCATTCGCTCGGACTCAAGCAGCAAATGACGGTACGCAACTGCCATTTCGGTTCTGGGTACACGAACGAACCGTCGGGCAGTCGCCCTTCATTTTTTTAGGATAGGAAATATGGCAACAGGTACAGTCAAGTGGTTCAACGATGCCAAAGGCTTCGGCTTCATCACCCCGGACAATGGCGGCGAAGATCTCTTCGCGCATTTCTCGGCGATCCAGTCCAGCGGCTTCAAGTCTCTCAAGGAAGGCCAGAAGGTCTCCTACGACGAGGCCACCGGCCCGAAAGGCAAGCAGGCGGCGAACATCAAGCCCCTGTAAGTCTCAGGCACGAATTGAAAAACCCCGGCAAGCCGGGGTTTTTTTTCGCTAGCGAATCACGCTGAACAGGTTGGAGAAACTGTCCGTCCAGGGGCGGAAGCCGGGCTTCGCCTTCAGTTCCTCGCCGTCGTTCATCACCAGCGGCAGCGCCCGGGCGCGCTCCGGGCTCATGATCAATACCCAGTCCGATCTGCTGCAGAAGTCGTTGTCATCGACGTTCTCCAGTTCATAGAGCAGGGCCGTCTTGCCGTAGTGCTGCGCGGCGGCGGCCATCACCGGCCGCAGGTCGAGATAGCGGTTGGTGATATGCACGGCGAGGATGCCGTCGGGCCGCAGATGGCGCAGATAGATGCGCATCGACTCGAGGGTGAGCAGGTGGGCCGGGATGGAGTCGCCGGAGAAGGCGTCGATGGCGAGCAGGTCGAAGCCCTGGTCCGGCTCGCGCTCCAGCATCAGGCGGCCGTCGCCCAGCACCGGCACGATGCGCGCGGGCGAATCCGACAGATAGGTGAATTCGCTGCGCGCCAGATCGAGCACCTGCTCGTTGATTTCGTAGATGCGCATCTCGTCGCCGCTGCGCCCGTAGGCGGCCAGCGTGCCGGTGCCCAGCCCGAGCATGCCGAGCTTGAGGGGGCGGTCCTGCGGCAGGGCGAACAGGGCGCGGCCGACGCCGGACTCATGGCAATAGTAGGTGGCCGGCGTGCGGCGGTGCTCGGGCGCCAGGAACTGCTCGCCGTGATTGATGCGTCCGTGCACCATGACGCGCTTCGGTCCCGCCGGGTCGTCGTGTCTTTCCGAGACGCGCAGCTGGCTGTAGAAATTGCGTACGACGACACGGTAGCCGTCGACGAATTCCCTCGATACGTCGGCGAGCCGCCAGCCGTAGCCGCACAGGGCGACGAGCAGCAGGATGCGCCAGACCGGCTTCAGCTCGCGCCACAGCACGATCGTCACCAGCAGGGCGCAGAGGAACAGACCGATCGGTAACTCGAAGTAGGCGTTGAACACCGCCGGCGCGACGAGGCCGACGAACATGCCGCCCAGCGCACCGCCGAGCGAGAGCATCAGGTAGAACAAGGTCAGGTGGCGCGGGTGGGGTTTGCGGCGCACCAGCTCGCCGTGGCAGACCATGCAGAAGACGAAGAGCGCCGCGGAGATCAGCGCGATCATCGCCGCGACGTCCATGCCCTCGTCCAGCATGGCGTCCATGCCGAAGAAAGCGAAGGGCAGCGCGGCGAGAAAGAGCGGCCGCACGTAGTAGCGCGGCGCGTCGAAGCAGAGGATGAAGCTGAGCAGGTAGAGGGAGAGCGGCAGCACCCAGAGGAAGGGCACCGGCGCCACGTCCTGCGTCAGGTGGCGCGTCATCGCCAGCAGGAGCGTCGAGGCCGTCATCGCCAGGCCGGCCCAGAGCAGGCAGTCGCGCCAGGACGGGCGCGGCACGTCGGTCGCGCCGGCGCCGTGCACCGTCTCGCGCTCGGCCGACACCAGGCGCCATGTCCACCACGCCGTCGCGGCGCAGGCGGCGACAAAGGCGGCATAACCGGCCGACCAGGTCCACGACTGGCCGCGCAGTTCGAGGAAGGGTTCCACCAGCACCGGATAGCTGAGCAGCGCCAGCATCGAGGCGAGGTTGGACAGGGCGTAGAGCCGGTAGGGCATGACGCCGGCGAAAGCGCGCGCATACCAGGCCTGCATCAGCGGGCCGGTGGTCGACAGCAGCAGGTAGGGCAGGCCGACGGCGAAGGCCAGCACGCCGAGCACGCTGAGTGTGGGGTGGGCCTGCGCCGTCTCCGTCCACGACGGGTCGGCCGCCACCGGCAGGGTGGCGAGGCTGGCCAGCAGCAGCGCCACGTGCACCAGGGTCTGCCTGCGCGGCGCCAGCGTCTCGTGCAGCCAATGCACGTAGAAATAGCCGAGCAGCAGCTCGGCCTGGAAGAACACCATGCAGGTGCTCCACACCGACGAGGAGCCGCCGAACCAGGGCAGGATCATCTTCGCCACCATCGGCTGGATCTGGAACAGCAGGAAGGCCGAGAGGAAGACGGTGACGGCGAAGAGGGGCATGGATTCCGATGAATTGGCGGTGGCCGCCATCCTAATGGAAATGTCCCGGGAAGTGTTTATGATGTCGTGGAAAAGTCATAGTCTCCATGACACGGCGGAGGGGCCATGAAAACTACCTGTTTTCTCGCTGCGCTGGGCGCCGTCGCGACGGCCGCCGTGGCGGCCGACCTGCCTCCCGGCGACTGCCGGAGCCCGGCGGCGCGCACCGATCTGTCGTCCTGCGACCTCTCGCGCGCCAAACTGGCCGGCCGGGATCTGCGCGGCGCGCGCCTGGCCGGCGCCAAGCTGGAGAACGCCGACCTGCGCAAGGCGCGCCTCGACGAGGCCGACTTGCGCGGCGCCAACGCCAAGTGGGCCAACTTCACCGGCGCGCGGATGAAGGGCGCCGACCTGCGCAACGCCGACCTGTTCCACGCCACCTTCGACGAAGCCGACCTCGACGACGCGCGCCTGAACGGCGCCTACCTGTTCGGCTCGAACCTGATCAACACCCGCGCCGTGCGGGCCGACTTCGCCGGCGCCCACCTGAAGGACATCCTGATGGAGGGCATCGATCTGTCCGGCGGCTCGCTGCGCGGCTGCTACAGTTTCCGCGGCGTGTTTTCGGGCGCGAAGCTGGTCGGCACCGACCTGTCGGGCGCCGACCTCACCGGCGCCGCCGCCGAGAACGCCGACTTCACCGGCGCCAAGCTCGTCGGCACCAAGCTGCTGGGCGCCACCTTGCGCTTCGCCGTCTTCAAGGATGCCGACCTGTCGGGCGCCGACCTGGCCAACGCCGACGTCTGGAACGCCGACTTCGCGCAGGCGCGCAACCGCCCGGCTTCGGTGCAGGAGGCGCTCATCGAACCCTTCGTGGTGCGCGAGCGGCGCTAGGGCGTGATTTCCGAGAAGTGACGCAGGGCGGCGAACTCGCCGACGTCCTTCTCGGGCTGGCGCGTGTCGGGGCGATAGACGGCGAGCAGGCGGGCGATGCCGGCCGCGCGCGCCGCGCGCAGCACCGGCAGGCTGTCGTCGATGAGCAGAGTGCGCGCCGGGTCGTACGGCAGCAGGGCGCGCAGCGCCGGCCAGAAGGCCGGGTCCTCCTTCGGCAGGCCGACCTCGTGCGAGGTGACGAGGAGATCGAAATGCACCCGCAGCCCGGTGCGCGCCATCTTCAGCGACAGGCTCTTCCGGTGGGCGTTGGTGACGAGCGCGACGCCCTTGCCGGCGGCGCGCAGCGCTTCGAGAAAGCGCGGCACGTCGGGATGCACGGCGATGAGATGGGCCACTTCCTCCTTCAGTCGCGCGATGTCGAGCTGCAGCGTGCGCGTCCAGTAGTCCACGCAGTACCAGTCGAGCGTGCCGGCCTTGGCGCGGTAGGTGTCGACGAGGCGGCTGCGCGCCTCCGCATGCGGCAGGCCGTGCCGTTCGGCGTAGCGCACCGGCACGTGCTCCTGCCAGAAGTGGTTGTCGAAATGCAGGTCGAGCAGGGTGCCGTCCATGTCGAGCAGGACGGTGTCGATCGCGTCCCAGTCGACCAGGCGGTTCGGGCGCCGGACGCCGCTCACGCTTCGGCAGTCAGCAGCGAGGCGCCGAGGAGGGCGCGCCGCCTGAGCCAGGGGCTGGGGCGGTAGCGCGGGTCGCCGCTCCCCTGCTGCAGGCCCTCGAGGATGGCGAGCACGGTGCGCGCGCCGACCGAGTCGCCCAGGGCCAGCGGGCCCTTCGGATAGCCGAGGCCGAGCATCACGGCGCGGTCGATGTCCGCGGGCGTGGCGATGCCCTGCTGGGCGATGTCGCAGCCGATGTTCACGATGTGGGCGACGACGCGCTGGGCGACGAGGCCGGCGCTGTCGCGGATCACGCCGACCGGCACGCCGTCGGCGGCGAAGAGGCCGTGCGCTTCGTCGCGCGCCGCCGCCGCGGTGAGCGGCGTCGTCATCAGCGTGCGGCGCTTCTCCAGGCCGAAGAGCGCGTCGATGGCGACGGTGCGCGCCGGATCGAGCCCTTCGCGCGCGGCGCAGGCGCTGGCGTCCTCGCCGAGCGGCGTGACGACGATCAGGTCGCCGTCCTGCGGGGACTGACTTTTGCCGAAGCTGCCGCCGAGGCGCTGCACCAGCTCGGCGACGCGCCGCGCCAGTTCCGGCCGCGCCGGGCTGATCCACACCCGTTGCGGCCGCGCGCCGGGCGCCGCGGCGTCGGGGAACGTCTGCTGCTTGCCGCCCGCGTAGCTGTAGAAGCCGCGCCCGCTCTTGCGGCCGAGCAGCCCGCCGGCGAGGCGCTGCGCGGCCAGCGCCGAGGGGCGGTAGCGCGGCTCCTCGTAGTACTGGCGGTAGATCGATTCCATCACCGGGTGCGAGACGTCGAGGCCGGTGAGGTCGAGCAGCTCGAAGGGGCCCATGCGGAAGCCGCCGGCGTCGCGCAGCACGGCGTCGATGACATGGAACGCCGCGACGTTCTCGCCGAGCAGGCGCAAGGCCTCGGTGACGTAGCCGCGCCCGGCGTGGTTCACGATGAAGCCGGGCGTGTCCCTGGCGCGCACCGGCGCGTGCCCCATGCGATGCGCCAGTTGCGTCAGCGCCTCGCCCACCCACGGCTCGGTGAGCAGGGCGTCGACCACCTCGACCACCTTCATCAGCGGCACCGGGTTGAAGAAGTGGTAGCCGGCGACGCGGCCGGGTTGCTTCAGCGCGGCGGCGATCTCGGTGACGGAGAGCGAGGAGGTGTTGCTGGCGAGGATGCAGTCTTCGGCGACGACGCCTTCCAGGTCGCGCAACAGCGCGCCCTTGGCCTCCAGCTTTTCGACGATGGCCTCGATCACGATCTGGCAGTCGGCGAAGGCGTCGAGTGCGGCCGCCGGTTCGATGCGGGCGGCGGCGGCCGCGGCGGCCTCCGTCGTGACCTTGCCCTTGACGGCAAGTCCCTGGAGGGTGGCGCCGATCGCCTCGCGCGCCGCGGCGGCGGCGCCGGGGGCGAGATCGAACAGGCGCACGCGGATGCCGGCCTGGGCGGCGATCTGCGCGATGCCGCGGCCCATGGCGCCGGCGCCGGCGATGCCGAGCGTGAGAGCGGGGGAGTCGATGTCGGGTTTCATGGCGGTCTGCGTCGGGGACGCCGAAGTATATGTCACGATTGAAGCGTCGGGGCTCTTCCATTACCATCGGCGCATCGAAACGATGCAGAGTGGAGGTGAGCGATGTACCGCAAAGTGCTGTTGGCCTACGACGGTTCGCAGAGCGGACGCAGCGCGCTGCTCGAGTGCGCCGACATCAACAACTTCCTGCATGCCGAGATCCACCTGCTGGCGGTGGCGCCGCTGATGGCCGGCCTCTACCTGACCGAGGGCTTCGTGCCGGACAGCCTGCAGGACGAGGAGAACCGGCGCTTCCGCGAGATCCTCGAAGAGGGGCTGAAGCTGCTCGCCGAGCGCGGGGTGACGGCGCAGGGCCACCTCGTCACCGGCGAGCCGGTGGACGAGATCTGCCGCATCGCCGGGGAACTGGGCGCCGATCTCGTCGTCGTCGGCCACCGCCGCCACGGCTTCTTCATGTCGCGCTGGTGGAAGGGCTCGGTGGGCGCTTCCCTCATCGAGGACGCGCCCTGCAGCGTGCTGATCGCGATCGGCAGGTAGGTCCGGCGCGGGCGCCCGGCCTAGCGCCTTACCACAGGCGCCACCAGGGCTCCTTGCGATCGAGGCCGCGCTTGTTGTAGTAGTCGCTGCTGGGGAAGTTGGTGCGCATGACGCGCTCGGCGTCGTCGCGCAGGTCGGTGAGGCCGAGCGCGTCGTAGGCCTTCACCATGATGAAGAGGGCTTCCTCGCTGGCCGGTGCGCCGGGATAGGTCTTCACCGCCGTCTGGGCGCGGTTGGCGGCCGCGACGAATGCGCCGCGCCGCAGGTAGTAGTGGGCGACATGGACCTCGTGCGAGGCCATGGCGTTGATCAGGTATTTCATGCGCGCCGTGGCGTCGGCGGCGTACTTGCTGCTCGGGTAGCGGGCCACCAGTTCCTTGAAGGCCTCGAAGGCTTCGCGCGCCGCCTTGGGGTCGCGCTCGGTCAGGTCCTGCATGCTGATGTAGCCCAGGATGCCGAGGTCCTCGTTGAAATTCACCAGCCCCTTCAGGTAGTAGGCGTAGTCGACGTTCGGATGGTTCGGGTGCAGCTTGATGAAGCGGTCGCAGGCGGCGATGGCGTTGGCCGGCTCGTTGGCCTTGTAGTAGGCGTAGGCGATCTCGATCTGCGCCTGCTGCGCGTAGCGGCCGTAGGGGTAGCGCGCCTCGAGGATCTCGAAGTACTTGACGGCCTTGTCGTAGGAGCCGTCGCCCATGGCCTCCTTGGCGGCGGAATACAGCCGGTTGGCCGACCAGCCGGCGGTCTCGTCCTTCAGCTCCGGCAGCAGGCCGCAGCCGCCGATCAGCAGGACGAGAATTAAAGCTAGACTACGCATGTGAAAGCCTCGAATTCGAACCGCGCCGATTATATCCCACCGCCGGCGCAAGTCCTGGAGATTCCCGCCGAATGCGCCGGCCTGCGCCTCGACCAGGCGCTGGCGCGCCTGCTGCCGGAGCATTCGCGCAGCCGCCTGGCGGCCTGGGTGAAGCAGGGAAAAGTCAGTGTCGACGACACGGCGGCCGACGCCAAACGCAAGGTGTGGGGCGGCGAGCGCATCCGGCTGGAAGCCGTCGCGCCGCCGGAGGCCGGCGCGCGGCAGCCGGAGGACATTCCCCTGGCGATCCTGCACGAGGACGCGCACATCCTGGTGGTGAACAAGCCGGCCGGGCTGGTGGTGCACCCGGGCAGCGGCAACTGGCAGGGCACGATGCTGAATGCGCTGCTGCACCACGCGCCGCAGCTCGCCGCCATCCCGCGCGCCGGCATCGTGCACCGGCTCGACAAGGACACCAGCGGCCTGCTCGTCGTCGCCAAGACGCTGGAAGCGCAGACCGATCTCGTGCGCCAGCTCGCCGCGCGCACGGTGAAGCGCCACTATCTCGCGCTGGCGCATGGGCGCGTCGCGCGCGACGGCGCGGTCGACGCGCCCATCGGCCGCCACCCGGTGAGCCGCACAAAGATGGCCGTGGTCGGCTCCGGACGCGCCGCGCGTACGCACTATCGCGTGCTGGAGCGCTTCGCCCGCGCCACGCTGCTCGAATGCGCGCTGGAGACGGGACGCACCCACCAGATCCGCGTGCACATGGCCGAGATCGGCCATCCGCTGGTGGGGGATCCGGTGTACGGGCCGCGTCGCAAGGCGCCGGCGCCGCTGGACGGTTTCGCGCGCCAGGCCCTGCATGCCTGGCGCCTGGCGCTCGCGCATCCGGCGACGGGCGAAGTGATGGGCTGGGAGGCGCCGCTGCCGGAGGATATGGCGCAGTTGCTCGAATCGCTGCGGGCCGAAGCGGCATGACGGACTGGATCGTTCCCGACTGGCCGGCGCCGGCGAATGTGCGCGCCCTCGTCACGACACGCGCGGGCGGCGTCAGCATCGGCCCCTATGAATCGATGAACCTCGCCACGCATGTCGGCGACGATCCGGCGGCCGTGATGGAGAACCGCCGCCGCCTGCGCGCGCATCTGCCGGCGGACCCGGCGTGGCTGAACCAGGTGCACGGCCGGCGCGTCGTCGATGCGGCCGGCGCCGCATGCGGCGTCGAGGCCGATGCCGCCTTCTCGCGCCAGAAGCACGCGGTGTGCGTGGTACAGACGGCCGACTGCCTGCCGCTGCTGCTGTGCGATGACACCGGCTCGGTGGTCGCCGTGGCGCATGCCGGCTGGCGCGGCCTGGCGGGCGGCGTGATCGAGGCGGCGGTGGCCGCGATGCAGGTGCCGGCGCAAGGCCTGCTGGCCTGGCTTGGTCCGGCCATCGGCCCGCGCGCCTTCGAGGTCGGCGCGGACGTGCGCGAGGCTTTCCTCGCGCATGCGCCCGAGGCAGCGGCCGCCTTCGTGGTGAAAGAGAACGGCAAGTGGCTGGCCGATCTCTATCGCCTGGCCGGGCAGCGCCTGAACGCGGCAGGCGTTTCGCGCGTTTTCGGCGGCGGCTGCTGCACCCTCAGCGAGGCGGAGCGCTTCTATTCCTTCCGTCGCGACAAGGCCACCGGCCGCATGGCCTCTCTGATCTGGCTCGAATGATGGACAGAAAAACGCATCTCGACTCGGCCGCCATGGCCCTGATGGTGGTGCTGTGCGCCGCCTGGGGCCTGCAGCAGGTGGCGATCAAGGTCGCCAACGCCGGCATCTCGCCGGTCTGGCAGGCCAGCCTGCGCTCGATCGGCGCGGCGCTGCTGGTATGGGGCTGGGCGTCGTACAAGGGCATCCGTCTCTTCAGCCGCGACGGCACGCTGGGCGCGGGCCTGTTCTCGGCGGCGCTCTTCGCCGGCGAGTTCGCCTTCATCTACTGGGGCCTCAACTACACCGCCGCCTCGCGCGGCGTGGTGTTCCTGTATACGGCGCCGTTCATGATCGCGCTCGGCGCGCACTGGTTCCTGCCGGGGGAGAGGCTGCGGCCGCTGCAATGGCTGGGCCTGGCCTGCGCCTTCGCCGGCGTGCTGGCCGCCTTCGGCGAATCGCTCGGCCTGCCGACGAAAAGTCAGCTCCTGGGAGACGCCATGCTTTTCCTCGCCGCCGTGCTGTGGGCGGCGACCACGCTGGTGATCAAGGGCAGCGTGCTGGCGCGCGTCAGTCCGGCCAAGACGCTGTTCTACCAGCTCGCCGGCTCGGCGCTGGTGCTGCCCTGCGTCTCGCTGGCGCTGAATGAACCAGGCGTCGTCGCGCTGACGCCGCTGGTGCTGGCGAGCCTGGCCTACCAGACGGTGCTGGTGGCCTTCGCCAGCTATCTCGCCTGGTTCTGGCTGGTGGCGACCTACCCGGCCGGCCGGCTGGCGGCATTTTCCTTCCTGACGCCGATCTTCGGCGTGCTGGCCGGCGCGCTGCTGCTCGGCGAGCGCATCGGCCCCGTGCTGGCCGCGGCCCTCGCCCTGGTGGCGCTCGGCATCTGGCTGGTCAACCGGCCACCCAGGGCGGCGTGACGCGCCGCGTATAATCCGCGCACATGTCGATTCTCGGCTGGATCATCGTCGTTTCCCTCGCCGGCGGCGCGCTCTCGGTGCTCGCCGCGGCGCTGTTCGCCCTGACGGCGCGCGGCGGCTGGGTGCCGCACCTCATCAGCTACGCCATCGGCGCGCTGCTCGGCGCGGCCTTCCTCGAGGTGCTGCCGAATGCCGTCGAGGCGAACGGCGACGTCGGCAAGGCCACCGCCATCGTGCTGGCCGGCATCCTCGGCTTCTTCGTGCTGGAGAAGCTGGTGCTCTGGCGCCACTGCCACGACGACCACTGCGAAGGTCACGAGACGGGGGCGGCCGCGCACGACCACGGCCGCAGCGGGCTGCTCATCCTGGTGGGCGACACCTTCCACAACTTCGTCGACGGCGTGCTCATCGCCGCCGCCTTCATGCAGGACGTGCGCCTGGGCATCGTCACGGCGCTGGCCATCATCGCCCACGAGATCCCGCAGGAAGTGGGCGATTTCCTCATCCTGCTGCACTCGGGCTATTCGCGCCTGAAGGCGCTCGTCTTCAACCTGCTCTCCAGCCTGGCCACCCTGGTCGGTGGCCTGCTCGCCTACTTCGCCCTCTCGGCGGTACAGGGGGTGGTGCCGGTGTTCCTTGCCCTGGCGGCGGCGAGCATGATCTACGTCGCCGTGGCCGACCTGATTCCCGGCCTGCACAAGCGCACCGAGCTGCGCGCCACCGTGCAGCAGGTGCTACTCATTGCGGCCGGCATTGCCACCATCCTGCTGGCGCACCTCCTCGTCGGCCATCACGACTGAACGGCGTCGGCGGCGCGCCGGCGTGCCGACCAGCCAGAGGAAGAGGGCGAGCGGCGCCAGGCCGTAGAAGAAAAAGCTCAGGATGCCGGCGGTGACGCTGGTCTCGGTCAGCGCCACCATCAGCACCACGAACAGCCAGCCGATCGCGACGATGTACATGACGCGATTCTATCCCCGGCGGGCGCATTGACAGGGGGAATGGTGCGGTGCAAAATCCCTGCTCCAATCCGATGGTCGGCCCCCGATTCGGCTCATGCCGTCCATCCCAGGGAGAAGCGGCAGATGTCCGGTAACCCACAGCCCGAAGCGGCTGCCATGCAGAATTACCTTCAGGCCGGGCAGGCGTTCGCGCAGGGGTTCATGAACGTTATCGCGCAACAGCAGAACGCCGCTCCCCCCGTTCCCCGGAACGAGGCCCTCGTCCGCCTGCAGCGGGAGTTCGCCGAGCGCCATGCGGTTCTCTGGCAGGCGATGCTGCGGCGCGGGCAGGAGGGGGCGGGGGCGGCACCGCTGCCGGAGGTCAAGGACAAGCGCTTTGCCGCGCCGGCCTGGTCGGAGAGCTCGTATTACGACTATCTGCGCCAGGTCTATCTGCTCAACGCCGAATTTCTCGGCCGCCTGGCCGATGCGGCGCCCGTCGATGCGGCCGCGCGCGACAGGATGAAGTTCTTCACGCGCCAGTTCGTCGACGCCATGGCGCCCTCCAACTTCGTCGCCACCAACCCGGAATTCATCCAGACCGCGCTCGCCACGCAGGGCGCCAGCATCACCGCCGGCATCCGGAACCTGATCGCCGACCTGCGCAAGGGCCGCATCTCGATGACCGACGACGACGCCTTCGAGGTCGGGCGCAACCTGGCGGCGACGCCGGGCCAGGTGATCTTCGAGAACGAGCTGATCCAGCTCATCCAGTACGCGCCGCAGACGGACAAGGTGCGCGAGCGCCCGCTCGTGATCGTGCCGCCCTGCATCAACAAGTTCTACATTCTCGACCTGCAGCCCTCGAACTCCTTCGTCGCCCATGCCGTGGCGAACGGCATCGCGGTGTTCCTCGTCTCCTGGCGCAACCCGCAGGCCGAGCTCGGCCACCTCGGCTGGGACGACTACGTCGAGCGGGGCGCGCTCAAGGCGCTCGCCGTGGCGCAGGAGATCAGCGGTGCCGACAAGGTGAGTGCCCTCGGCTTCTGCGTCGGCGGCACCATTCTTGCCGCCGCGCTGTCGGTGGCGAAGGCGCGCGGCCAGGACCCGGTGGCGAGCCTGACGCTGCTCACCTCCCTGCTCGATTTCTCCGACGGCGGCGAGGTGACGCACTACGTCGACGCCGCCTCGGTGGCGGCGCGCGAGGCGGCGATCGGGCAGGGCGGACTGCTGCGCGGCGCCGAGCTGGCCTCGGCCTTCTCCAGCCTGCGCGCCAACGACCTCATCTGGCAGTACGTCGTCGGCAACTATCTGAAGGGCGGCAAGCCGCCGGCCTTCGACCTCCTGTACTGGAACGCCGACAGCACCAACCTGCCGGGCCCCTTTGCCGTCTGGTACCTGCGCCACCTCTACCTGGAGAATGCCCTGCGCGAGCCGGGCCGGCTGGCCATGTGCGGCACCACGGCGGATCTGTCCCGCCTCGACATGCCGGCCTACCTCTATTCCAGCCGCGAGGACCACATCGTGCCCTGGAAGAGCGCCTACCTGTCGCGCGGCATCCTCGGCGGCGAGACGACCTTTGTCATGGGCGCCTCGGGCCACATCGCCGGCGTCATCAACCCGCCGGCCTCGGGCAAGCGCAGCCACTGGCGCAGCGACGCCCCCGCCGCCACGGCGGAGGACTGGCTGGCGACGGCGACGGAATACAAGGGCAGCTGGTGGCCGCATTGGATAGAATGGCTCAGGCGCTTCGCCGGCGCGGAGCGCAAGGCGGGCAAGACGCCCGGCAACCGGCGTTACCGGCCGATCGAGGCGGCGCCGGGAAGATACGTCAAGGAGAAAGCCTAGTCGCGCATAGGGGAAGCGCGGCGGGCCGTACAAGCAAAAATCCCCATCAAGCAAAGGAGAGTTGATCATGTCGAGAGTGGCACTCATCACGGGTGGAATGGGCGGACTGGGCGAAGCGATCTGCATCAAGATGGCGGCCCTGGGCTACAAGGTCGTGACGACCTACAGCCCGAGCAATACCAAGGCGGGCGACTGGCTCCAGCAGATGAAGGCGCAGGGTTTCGATTTCCACGCCTATCCCTGCGACGTCGCCGATTACGATTCCTGCAAGGGTTGCGTGGACACGGTGGCGAAGGAGCTCGGACCGGTCGACGTGCTGGTGAACAACGCCGGCATCACGCGCGACATGACCTTCAAGAAGATGACCAAGGGGGACTGGGACGTGGTCATGCAGACCAACCTCGACAGCGTCTTCAACATGACCAAGCAGGTCATGGACGGCATGATGGATCGCGGCTGGGGCCGCGTCATCAACGTTTCCTCGGTGAACGGCCAGAAAGGCGCCTTCGGCCAGACCAACTATTCCGCGGCGAAGGCCGGCATGCACGGCTTCACCAAGGCGCTGGCGCTCGAGGTGGCGAAGAAGGGCGTGACGGTGAACACCATCAGCCCGGGTTACATCGGCACGAAGATGGTGATGGCGATCCCGCAGGAAGTGCTCGACTCGAAGATCCTGCCGCAGATCCCGCAGGGGCGTCTGGGCAAGCCGGAAGAGGTGGCGGGCCTGGTGGCCTACCTGGCCTCGGAGGAGGCGGCCTTCCTCACCGGCGCCAACATCTCGATCAACGGCGGCCAGCACATGTTCTGATGCATTTCCCGGCCACCCCGGCTCGGGCGGCCGGCCTTACGGTTTTTAGTTGTCAATGGGAAGCACTGCGATGTCGAAAAGGGTAGCGCTCGTCACGGGCGGCATGGGAGGACTGGGCACGGCGATCTGCCGCGCGCTGGTTGAGGACGGATTCGTCGTGGTGGCCAACTGCCTGCCCGGCTTTCCGCAGAAGGACGAATGGCTGGCGCAGAACCATGCGGCCGGCTTCGAGTTCCACGCCGCCGAGGGCAACGTGGCCGACTACGCGTCCTGCAACGAGATGGTGAAGCGCATCGAGTCCGAGCTCGGCCCGGTCGACGTGCTGGTGAACAACGCCGGCATCACGCGCGACAACATGTTCCGCAAGATGCAGTCCTCCGAATGGAACGCGGTGATCGACGTGAACCTGAACAGCGTGTTCAACGTCACCCACCAGGTGCTGCCCGGCATGGCCGAGCGCGGCTGGGGCCGCGTCATCAACATTTCCTCGGTGAACGGCGTCAAGGGCCAGTTCGGCCAGGCCAACTATTCCGCCGCCAAGGCCGGCATCCTCGGCTTCACCAAGGCCATCGCCCAGGAGGTGGCGCGCAAGGGCGTGACGGTGAACGCCATCGCGCCGGGCTACGTCGGCACCGACATGGTGATGGCGATCAAGCCCGAGGTGCGCGAGCAGATCGTCGCGCAGATCCCGATGGGGCGCCTGGGCAAGCCGGAGGAGATCGGCAAGCTGGTGGCCTACCTGGCATCGGAATACGCCGGTTATATGACCGGATCGACGCTGTCTATCAACGGCGGACTGCACATGTGCTGACGCGGGAAGGGCCCCCGGTGCAGAGGGGCTTTCTGCGTATAATTGTCAGAGGGGGAGAACCATATGGCCGAGCAAACCCGACTCATCAAGAAATACCCGAACCGCCGTCTCTACGACACGCGGACGAGTTCCTACATCACGCTGGCCGACGTCAAGGAGCTGGTGCTGAAGAACGAGGAGTTCCAGGTCGTCGACGCCAAGAGCAGCGAGGACCTCACGCGCAGCATCCTGCTGCAGATCATCCTCGAGGAGGAAACGGCCGGCATGCCGATGTTCACCAGCGACCTGCTCTCGCAGATGATCCGCTTCTACGGCAACGCCATGCAGGGCATGATGGGCAAGTACCTCGAGGGCAACATCAAGGCCTTCGCCGACATGCAGGGCAAGCTGCAGGAGCAGGCGCGCGCCATGTACGGCGAGAACAACCCGGCGAGCAAGGACCTCTGGGCGCAGTTCCTCAACTTCCAGGGCCCCGCCATGCAGAGCATGATGGGCGCCTATATGGAGCAGTCGAAGAACATGTTCATGCAGATGCAGGAGCAGATCGAAAGCCAGACGCGCAACATGTTCTCCGGCTTCCAGTTCCCGAATTTCGCCGCGCCCGGCGGCAAGCCGGGAGAGAAGAGAGACGCCGCGGAAGAGCCGGCGCCCGAGAAGAAGTAAGCGCAATTTCCGCGGCCACGCCCCCGCCGCGACCCCCGACAGAATGCCCCGCAAGAAAACCGCCCAGCCCAAGGTTGGGTTCGTCTCCCTTGGCTGTCCCAAGGCCACCGTCGACGCCGAGCACATCCTGACGCGCCTGCGCGCTGAGGGCTACGCCATCGCGCCCGATTACGCCGGTGCCGACCTCGTCGTCGTGAACACCTGCGGCTTCATCGACGCCGCCGTGGCCGAGTCGCTCGACGTCATCGGCGAGGCGCTCGACGAGAACGGCCGCGTCATCGTCACCGGCTGCCTCGGGGCGCGCGAAGACGTGGTTCTCGCCGCCCATCCGCAGGTGCTGGCCGTGACCGGCCCGCACGCCACCGAGCAGGTGATGCACGAGGTGCACAAGCACCTGCCGAAACCGCACGATCCCTTCGAGGACCTGGTGCCGCCGCAAGGAATCAAGCTGACGCCACGGCACTACGCCTATCTGAAGATTTCCGAGGGCTGCAACCACCGCTGCACCTTCTGCATCATCCCCTCGCTGCGCGGCGACCTCGTCAGCCGTCCCATCGGCGAGATCCTGCGCGAGGCGGAGAAGCTGGTCGAGGCGGGGGTGAGGGAACTGCTCGTCGTCTCGCAGGACACCAGCGCCTATGGCGTCGACGTCAAGTACCGCACCGGCTTCTGGGGCGGCAAGCCGGTGAAGACGCGCTTGTACGAACTGGCGCAGGCGCTGGGGGAACTCGGCATCTGGGTGCGCCTGCACTACGTCTACCCCTATCCCAGCGTGGACGACCTCATCCCGCTCATGGCCGAGGGCAAGATCCTGCCCTATCTCGACGTGCCCTTCCAGCATGCCAGCCCGCGCATCCTCAGGCTGATGAAGCGGCCGGCGAGTGCCGAGAACGTCCTGGCGCGCGTGCGCGCCTGGCGCGCCGCCTGCCCGGAACTGACGATTCGCAGCACCTTCATCACCGGCTTTCCCGGCGAGACCGAGGAGGACTTCGAGCTGCTGCTGCGATTCATCGAGGAGGCGCAACTCGACCGCGTCGGCGCCTTCGCCTATTCGCCGGTCGAGGGCGCCGAAGCGAACAAGCTGCCCGATCCGGTGCCGGACGCGCTGCGCGAGGAGCGCCGCAGCCGCCTGATGGAACTGCAGGAGGACATCAGCACGCAGCGCCTCGAGCGCAGGATCGGCCGCGAGATCGAAGTGCTGGTCGAGGAGGCGGACGAGGAGGGCGCCGTCGCACGCAGCCAGGCCGACGCGCCGGAGATCGACGGCCTGGTGCACATCCCCGACGGCGAGCATCTCGCGGTCGGCGAATTCGCCCGTGTGCGCGTCACCGACTGCGACGTGCACGATCTCTATGCCGAGGTGATCGAGTGAGTATCGTGGCGCGCCTTTCCGGCATCGTCGGCGCCGGCGCGGTGCTGAGTGGCGGTGACATGGATGCCCATCTCACCGACTGGCGCGGCCGCTTCAGCGGGCGCGCGCGCTGCGTCGTCAAGCCGGCCTCGACCGAGGAGGTCGCCGCCGTCGTCGCGCTGTGCGCGGAAGAGCGCATTCCCATGGTGCCGCAGGGCGGCAACACCGGCCTCGTCGGCGGCGGCACGCCGCGCCACGGTGGCGACGAAGTGGTGATCAACCTCTCGCGCATGCGCCGCATCCGCGAGATCGACGCCGCCAACAACACCCTGACCGCCGAGGCCGGCTGCCTGCTCGCCGAGGTGCAGGCGGCGGCGGAGGGCGCCGACCGCCTGTTCCCGCTCTCGCTGGCGGCCGAGGGCAGTTGCGAGATCGGCGGCAACCTCTCCACCAACGCCGGCGGCGTGGCCGTCCTGCGCTACGGCAACATGCGCGAACTGACGCTCGGGCTAGAGGCGGTGCTGCCCGACGGCCGGATCTGGCACGGTCTGCGGGGGCTGCGCAAGGACAACACCGGCTACGACCTGAAACACCTCTTCATCGGCGCCGAAGGCACGCTCGGCATCATCACCGCCGCCGTGCTGAAGCTCTTCCCGCGGCCGCGCCGGCGCGCCACCGCCTGGCTCGCCGTGCGCGACCCGGCCGCCGCGGTGGAACTGCTCTCGCGCCTGCGCGGCGCCTGCGGCGAACGCGTCACCGGCTTCGAGATCGTCGCCCGCCCGGCGCTGGAACTGGTGCTCAAGCACATCCCCGGCGCGCGCGATCCTCTTGCCCATGCCTCGGCCTGGACCGTGCTGGCGGAACTCAGCGACACGCTGGCGGATGTCGATCTCGCCGGGACGCTGGAAGCCATCCTCGGCGCCGAGATCGAGGCGGGCCGGGTGACCGATGCCGCCGTGGCGCAGGACCTCGCCCAGCAGCAGGCCTTCTGGCGGTTGCGCGAGAGCATTTCGGAAGCGCAGCGCATCGAAGGCATCAGCATCAAGCACGACATCGCCGTGCCGGTGTCGCGCATCGCCGAATTCATCGCGCGCGCCGACGCGGCGCTGGAGAAGGCCTTTCCCGCCGTGCGCATCGTCACCTTCGGCCACATCGGCGACGGCAACCTGCATTACAACCTGTCGAAGCCGGAGGCGGCGGCTAATGCCGAATTCATCGCCCAGACGCCAGAGGCGAACCGCATCGTGCACGACCTCGTCGCCGAACTGGGCGGCTCGATTTCCGCCGAGCACGGGCTGGGACAGCTGAAGCGCACGGAGATACTGCGCTACAAGAGCGCCGTCGAAATGGACCTCATGCGCGCCGTCAAGCGGACGCTCGATCCGCACGATCTGATGAATCCGGGCAAGCTGCTCTGAGAGGGGCGGGGCGCTTTACAAGGCATGCCTGCCTCCGTATAATGCGCGCTCCTCTGTGGGGGTATAGCTCAGCTGGGAGAGCGCTTGCATGGCATGCAAGAGGTCAGCGGTTCGATCCCGCTTACCTCCACCACCAGACACTCAGACTTTCGAGTTTCACCTCGGGTCCCCATCGTCTAGAGGCCTAGGACATCGCCCTTTCACGGCGGTAACCGGGGTTCGAATCCCCGTGGGGACGCCAGCAAAAACAACGGCTTGCAGCGATGCAAGCCGTTTTCTTTTCCGCATCCGACAGGCGATGCTGGTATCGTTACGGCATCCTTCCTCAAGGTCCAACAGGAACCGCGCCCATGACCCCCAGCGCCATCGTGCAGTACCTCGACCAGTACGTGGTCGGACAGGACGAGGCGAAGAAGATCGTCGCGGTGGCGGTCTACACCCACTACCGCAAGATCGCCAAGGCGCTCAACGACAGGCTCGAGATGGTGAAGAGCAACGTCCTGCTGGTCGGCTCCACCGGCACCGGCAAGACGCTCATGTGCGAGACCCTGGCGCGCGCGCTCAAGGTGCCCTTCGTCACCGCCGACGCCACTTCTCTCGCGCAGACCGAGTTCGTTAGCGAGGAGATCGACGCCATCCTGCATCGTCTGCTGGAGCGCACCGGCGGCGACGTGGCACGCGCGCAGCACGGCATCGTCTTCATCGATGAGGTGGACAAGCTGCGCGGCCTGAGCGGCCAGGCGCGCGGCGCCTCGGGCGAGCGCGTGCAGCACGCCCTGCTCAAGATCATGGAGGGCGCCCCGGTGCGGCTGAAGGACGGCCAGGTGATCGACACCGCCAACATCCTCTTCATCTGCGGCGGCGCCTTCGTCGGCCTGCGCAACATCATGGCCAAGACGCACACCTTCGGCTTCATCGCCACCACCGGCGCCGACGACCAGCGCATCCTCGAGCGGCTCAACGCGCGCATCAAGCCGACCGACCTCAACGAGTTCGGCCTCATCCCGGAGTTCTCCGGCCGCCTGCCCATCGTCGCCAGCTTCCAGGACCTGACGCGCGACATGCTGGTGCGCATCATGACCGAGCCGCGCCAGGCCATCTACCGGCAGTTCCGCGAGATCCTGGCGAGCGACGGCGTCGCGCTCGAGGTGGCGCCGCCCGTCTTCGAGCAGATCGCCGACCTCGCCATCGAGTACAAGGCCGGGGCGCGCAGCGTGCGCGGCATCTTCGAGGAGATGATGACGCCGGTGCTCTATGCCGTGCCGGACAATTCGGCCATCAAGGGGGTGAAGATCGGCTCGCTGTTCGAGCCGGCGCGCTTCCTCGACGCGCAGGGCGGGGCGATTCGGGCATAATGGGGCTCATCACGTGAGCCACCGCCACCGGAGTGCCAGCCCGCATGGACCGCACCGAGCGCTTCTACCGCATCGACCAGCTGCTTAACGAAAGGAAGGTCGTCCCCTTCTCAGTCCTCGAAGAGAAGCTGGAAGTCTCGCGCGCGACGATCAAGCGCGACCTCGAGTACATGAGGAACCGCCTCAACGCACCCATCGTCTGGGATCGCGAGGCGGGCGGCTACACCTTCGCCGGGCGCGAGGGCGGCGCGGCGCAGTACGAGCTGCCCGGCCTGTGGTTCTCGGCGCAGGAGGTGCATGCGCTGCTCACCATGCAGCACCTGCTCATGAACCTCGACAGCGGCGGCCTGCTCGGGCCGCACATCGCGCCGCTGCTCTCGCGCCTGCGCGCGCTGCTCGGCACCGCCGACGACACCACGGAAGAAATCCACAAGCGCATCCGCATCCTCGGCATGGCCGCGCGGCGCCTGGCGCTCGACCACTTCGCCGTGGTCGGCTCGGCCCTGCTGCGGCGCAAGCGCCTGCTCATCGCGCATTACGTGCGTGCGCGCGACGAGACCGTCGAGCGCGAGGTGTCGCCGCAGCGGCTGGTGTATTACCGCGACAACTGGTACCTCGACGCCTGGTGCCACCTGCGGAACGACCTGCGCAGCTTCGCCGTCGACGCCATCCGCCGCGCCGAGAGCATCGAGCAGCCGGCGCGCAACGTGCCGGAGAAGACGCTCGATTCCGTGCTCGGCGCCGGCTACGGCATCTTCTCCGGGCGCAGGGTGCAGTGGGCGAAGCTGCGCTTCACGCCGGAGCGGGCGCGCTGGGTGTCGATGGAGCAGTGGCACCCCAAGCAGAAGGCGCGCTTCGACAAGGACGGCAGCTATCTCCTCGACGTGCCGTACTCCGACAGCCGCGAGCTGGCGATGGACATCCTGCGCCAGGGCGCCGGCGTCGAGGTGCTCGCCCCGGCCGCGCTGCGCAAGGAAGTCGTGGCGCAACTCAAGGCGGCGCTCGACCGGTACTGACTCTCCGCCCCCCCTCTCCCGCTGGCGGGAGAGGGGCAGGGGGAGAGGGTCGGGGAGAGGGGCTCACGCCCTGAGCCTGCCCGCTCCTTATCCTGACCGCCAGGAAAGGAGGAATGCCATGAACGCGGATCTGATCGTCTTCTGGGCCACCACCGGCCTGTCTCTGCTGGCCATGCTGTTCTCCTGAGGAAGGCTACAATGGCGGCCATCCATGAAGACCGTCGACCGCCATGTCTGGCAGCGCTTCTGGGCCATCGCCGCCCCCTACTGGCGCCACGAGGAGAAATGGCAGGCCTGGGGCCTGCTCGCGCTGCTGGTGCTGCTGCTGCTCGGCCAGACGCGCTTCGCCGTCCTCTTCAACGAGCAGACCGGCGAATTCACCTCGGCCCTGGCGGCGCGCGACGCGGAGCGCTTCTGGGACGCCATCGCTTACTGCCTCGGCCTGCTCGCCGTGGCGGTGCCGATCTACGCCTTCTACTACTTCGTGCGCGACAAGCTCGGCATCCGCTGGCGGCGCTGGCTGACCGACCGCTTCCTCGCCAGCTACTTCAGCCGGCGCCACTACTACGAGCTGAACGCCAGCACCGCCATCGACAACCCGGACCAGCGCATCGCCGAGGACATCAACACCTTCACCCAGCGCTCGCTCTACTTCCTGCTCATCCTGATCGGGGCGATCCTGCAGCTCGTCGCCTTCAGCGCCGTGCTCTGGTCGATCTCGCGCGTGCTGGTCTATTTCCTCGTCTTCTACGCCATCGTCGGCACCGTGGTGACCCTGGCGCTGTTCGGCCGGGTGCTGCTCGGCCTGAATTTCATGCAGCTCCGGCGCGAGGCGGATTTCCGCTTCGGCCTGGTGCGCGTGCGCGAGAACGCCGAGTCGATCGCCTTCTACCGCGGCGAGGCGCAGGAATCGCGGCAGGTGCGGCGCCGCTTCGCCGCCGCCTTCGACAACTACAACCGGCTCATCCGCAGCCAGCTCTTCCTCAACCTGTTCCAGTACGCCTACGGCCTGCTCACCATCGTCCTGCCCAGCGCCATCATCGCCGGCGACGTGCTCTCCGGCGAGCTCGAGGTCGGCGCCGCCGTGCAGGCGGCCGGCGCCTTCGCCGCCGTGCTCACCGCCGTCTCGGTGATCATCGAGAACTTCGAGAGCCTGAGCCGCTTCGCCGCCGGCATCGACCGCCTCAACACCTTCACGCGCGTGCTGGAGGCCGAGCCGGCCTGCCGCGCCGGCAGTCCCAGCCTGATCGAATCGGCGGAGGGCGAGCAGCTCGCGCTGGAGCGCGTCACGCTGCTGACCCCGGGCGGCGAGCGCACCCTGGTGAAGAACCTCTCCGTCGCCGTCGCGCCCGGCGAGGGCCTGCTCATCGTCGGCGAGAGCGGCAGCGGCAAGAGCTCGCTGCTGCGCGCCATCGCCGGACTCTGGTACCGCGGCAGCGGCCGCGTCGTGCGCCCGCGCGCCGAGGACATCCTGTTCCTGCCGCAGAAGCCCTACATGATCCTCGGCTCGCTGCGCAGCCAGCTGCTCTATCCCCACCAGGAGCGGCCGCTGCCCGATGCGGAGCTGCTGCGCCTGCTCGAGCGGGTGAACCTGCCCGACGTCGCCGAGCGCTTCGGCGGCCTCGACGCCGAGCGCGACTGGGAGAAGGTGCTCTCCATCGGCGAGCAGCAGCGCCTCGCCTTCGCCCGCGTCCTGCTCTCGCGGCCGCGCTACGTCATGCTCGACGAGGCCACCAGCGCGCTCGACGCCGCCAACGAGGAAAGCCTCTACCGCCAGCTCGCCGCATCGCAGACCACGCTGGTCAGCGTCGCCCACCGCGCCGGCATCCTGAAATACCACAGACATGTGCTGGAGCTCCTCGGCGACGGCGAGTGGCAGATTCATCCCGCACAGGGCTACGACTTCAGGCATTGACTGCGCAGGCGCAGGGAAAAGTCAGTCGCCGCAACACGGCGGACGGGCGTCACTGCGCTGCGTAGGCGAGCGCCTCGTTCAGGGGGAGCACCTGCACCTTGTCGTGCAGCGCGTAGGAGCGGTTGCCGGGGTAGATCACCCACAGCAGGTCGAGCGCGAGGTCGGCCAGGGCGTGGCGCATCGATGGCGTGAGCTGCGGCGCGTCGGCGCGTTTGATCTCGATGCCGAGGCGGCGTCCCTGCTTGATGAACAGCCCGTCCAGTTCCGCGCCGGTGTGGGTAGCCCAGAAACAGGCTTCGTCCGGTTCCAGGCCGCGAATCAGCTCCTCCATGACGAAGCCTTCCCAGGACGCGCCGCATTTGGGGTGGGCCAGCAGGGCGCTGCGCGCGTCGATGCCGAGCAATTGGTGGAGCAGGCCGGAATCGCGCCAGTAAATCTTCGGCGCCTTGACCTGGCGCTTGCCGATGTTCTCGTGCCACGGCTGCAACTGGCGGACGAGGTAGCTGCCGCTGAGGAGATCGAGGTAGCGCCGCACGCTGCTTTCCGAAATGCCGAGCGAACGGGCCGGTTCGGCGGCGTTCCAGATCTGGCCGTGGTAATGCGCCAGCATGGACAGGAAGCGCAGCGTCGCAGCGGGCGCGAGGCGCATGCCGAGCTGCGGCAAGTCGCGCTCCGCCAGGGCGAGCAGGAACTGCCGGCGCCAGGCTCCGCTGTCGGCCTGGGTGCGCGCCAGATACGAGCGTGGGAAGCCGCCGCGGAGCCAGAGCGTCTCGGCGGCCTCCAGCCCGGTTTCGGCCAGGCTGAACCCGCCGGTCTCGATCACCTCGATGCGTCCGGCGAGGGACTCGCTCGATTGGCTCAGCAGGGCGGGGGATGCGCTGCCCAGCACCAGGAAGCGGGCCGGCGTATCCGGCCGGTCCGCCAGCACGCGCAGCACCGGGAACAGGTCGCCGGAGCGCTGGATTTCGTCAATGACCACCAGGCCGGGGAGCGGCGACAGGGCGGTCATCGGCTCGGCCAGGCGGGCCAGGCTGATCGGGTCCTCGAGGTCGAAGTAGTTGGGTGAATCGGGCGCGACGAAGCTTCGCGCCAGCGTGGTCTTGCCGACCTGGCGCGCGCCGACGAGGGCGACGACGGGACTGCGGGACAGGGCCCGCTCGACCCGCCGGCGCAGGGATTCACGAATGATCATGGCAGGCAATATACCATGAAAATCATTCAGTAACTAATGGAATTACATGGTAGATAACCTGCGGCGCCGTTTCATGCCCGACGCGGCCGCCAGCGCGCTCGACGCCGCCAACGAGGAAAGCCTCTACCGCCAGCTCGCCGCATCGCAGACCACGCTGGTCAGCGTCGCCCACCGCGCCGGCATCCTGAAATACCACAGACATGTGCTGGAGCTCCTCGGCGACGGCGAGTGGCAGATTCATCCCGCGCAGGGCTACGACTTCAGGCATTGACTGCGCAGGCGCAGGGAAAAGTCAGTCGCTGTGATGCGGCGAATGGGGGCTGCTCCGGCCAAACCAGACGTCAACTAGCAGGCGCGTCAAATTCAGCTAAGCATCGCTAACCTACCGCCCACCCGTAGTTTGCGTCTACAAGCATTCGAAATGGGTGTATCTTTTATCATCCAGCGATGAGTCTTGGAGCTGCGCTATACGGCCATGACAACTCTTCTGATCGTCGACGACGAGTCCGCCAACCTCGCAGTGCTCTCCAACGTGTTGCAGCCGCACTACCGGGTACTCGCCGCCAATTCCGGCGCCCGAGCCCTCGAAGTCGCGGCAGGTGATCCGCGCCCCGACCTGATCCTGCTCGACGTGATGATGCCGGACATGGACGGCTTCGGCGTCCTTGCCCGGCTGCGCGCCGAGGCGGCGACGCGCGACATCCCGGTCATCTTCGTCACTGCCCTGACGGATGAGATCAACGAGGAGCACGGCCTGCAACTCGGCGCCGTCGACTACATCGCCAAGCCGATCAAGCCGGCCATCGTGCTGGTCCGCGTGGCGGCGCAGCTGGAGTTGAAGCAGGCGCGCGACCGGCTGGCCGACGAGAACGCCTGGCTGGAGGCCGAGGTGGCCCGCCGCCTCGACGAGATCAGCGCCATCCAGGAGGTCGGCATCCACGCCCTGGCCGAACTGGCGGAGACCCGCGACCCGGAGACCGGCAATCACATCCGCCGCACCCAGGAATACGTCGCCGCCCTGGCTCTCCAATTGCGCGACCACCCCCGCTTCCAGGCGTCCCTGGCCGGCAACGCCATCCCGTTGCTGAGCGCCTCGGCGCCGCTGCACGACATCGGCAAGGTGGGCATTCCGGACCATATCCTGCTCAAGCCAGGCAAGCTCGACGAGGGCGAGTTCGCGATCATGAAGACCCACGCCAAACTGGGCGCCGACGCCATCGAGCGCGCCCTGCGCCTCAGCCGCCGCCCGGTCGATTTTCTCGACACGGCGCGCGAAATCGCCCACTGGCATCACGAAAAATGGGACGGCAGCGGCTACCCGGACGGCCTGGCAGGCGAGGCCATCCCGGTCTCCGCCCGCCTCATGGCCCTGGCCGACGTCTTCGACGCCCTGATCACGCCACGGGTCTACAAGCCGGCATTCTCTTTCGATGAGGCCCGGCGCATCGTGGCCGAGGGCCGCGGCCGCCATTTCGATCCCGACATGGTCGATGCCTTCCTCGCCGGATTCGAGACCTATGCCCGCATTGCGGCCTGCCATGCGGACGCCCCGCCGGAGACTTGAACCATGCCTTTGCACCGCGTCCTGATGGCCCGCCTCCTTGCCGTGTGCCTTGCAATGCTGGCCGCCGCCGCCCTGGCCGAAGCGCCGCCGGCGCCCATCCGGGTGGGCAGCGTGGCGGACTACCCGCCCTACGCCCAGACGGACGAACAGGGTCGCCCGACCGGGTTCTCGGTCGACCTGATGCAGGCCGTGGCCCGGGAGATGGGCCTGCCCCTCGCCCTCTCGACGGGCACCTGGGACAGCCGCTGGCAGGGGCTGCTCTCCGGGCAGCTCGACGTCCTGCCCTTCGTGGCCCGCGCGCCGGGGCGCGACAAGCAGGTGTACTTCGGCGTGGTCCATACCGAGACCTTCGACGCCTTCTTCGTGCGGCGCGGCAGCCCGGCCATCGAGGACCTCACGGGCGCCCGTGGCAAGCGCATCGTGATCATGCGCAACGACGCCGCCCATCACGAACTCCTGGCGCGAGGATTTAGCGACGAGATCGTGGCGGTGGATACCGTTCCCGAGGGGATGAAACTCGTGGCCGGGGGGCAGCACGACGCCTTCCTCGGCCCCAAGATCGTCGGCCGCATGACCATCAACAAGCAGCACATCGCCGGTCTTGAAGCCGGCCCGCCGATCCCGGACTACACCCGCCGATTTTGCTTCGCGGTGCAGAAGGGCAACCGTGAACTGCTGGAAAAACTCAATCAGGGCCTCCTGATCGTCAAGACGAGCGGCGAATACGATCGCC
>Ga0194119_10001827_pt1 | contig 37746 bp, 36 predicted proteins | sample TA2MahC100mmetaG_FD_148620 | JGI IMG/M metagenome (GOLD analysis project Ga0194119, IMG submission 148620) | Freshwater microbial communities from Lake Tanganyika, Tanzania - TA2015018 Mahale Deep Cast 100m | ecosystem: Environmental > Aquatic > Freshwater > Lake | place: Tanzania: Lake... | reverse complement strand
ATTAGTTTAGTTTTTTTCCTAATCTATTGGGCATTTTTAATTGGCGGAGAAAAATTAGCAGACCGTGGCATTATCTCTCCTTTCATTGGAATATGGATTGCAAATATTCTGTTAGGAATACTTGGTCTATTCTTATTGATAAAAAGTGCACGTGAAAAGGTTACACTCAATTTTGATTTTATAACAAACTTAATTCCAAAATCTTGGAAGGCACCAGAACCTGAAAATGAAAATTCTTGATAAATATTTAGTGAAACAATTTATTCAATCGATTTTGTTTGGACTTCTTGCTTTCGTTATGATATTTGTAATAATCGATATGATGGAAAATTTAGATGACTTTATAGACCAGAATGTACCATCCGTTTTGATTGTTCAATATTATTTCGTTTTTATACCAGAAATAATCCGATTAATGATTCCCGTTTCTATTTTGCTTGCTTGCTTATTTACAGCCGGCAAAATGGCAAACCAAAACGAGCTTACTGTAATTAAAGCAAGTGGAATAAGTCTGTATAGATTTATGGTTCCATTTATAATTACAGCATTTATCATAAGCATAATGACTGTTTTTATTGGAGGGTATTTTGTTCCTCTTGCAAACAAGCACAAGGTATTTATAGAACAAACATACATGAAAAAAGGAATTGTATATTTTGGAAGCAACATTTTCTTTCAAGACACCAAAAATAGACTGGTGTCAATCAACTATTTTGATATTTCTTCTGAAATTGCAAATCAGATAAGTATTCAAGAATTTGATTCAAAAGATAGAACTAAGTTAGTTAAAAGAGCTGATGCTTTAAGAATGAAATACGATACTACAAAAAGTCTCTGGATTTTAATGGACGGCATTGCAAGAAAATTTATCGATTCTACTGAAACAATTGAAAAATTTGTTTCACTAGAATTTATGGGATTAAACTTTACGCCACAAGATGTTATCAAGAAACAAAGAAAACCAGAAGAAATGACACTTGCAGAATTATCAGAATTTGCAAAAGACCAGCGCAGAACCGGTAATGATCCAACAGCAATTTCTATTGAGTATCAATCAAGAATTGCATTTGCATTTTCAAGTTTAGTGGTTGTGCTATTTGGACTTCCTATTTCTGCCAATAAAAGACGGGGCGGGCTCGCACTTCAGTTTGGAATAAATTTATTGATTACTTTTTTCTATTTGGTATTTATGAAGATCAGTCAAGCATTTGGCAAGAACGGAGTATTTAATCCACTAATTACTGCATGGGCTGCTAATCTTATTTTTTTAGCTGGTGCATTTATAAATATTAAACGAACGCTTAAATAGATTTTCTGTTTTAAGTAAGACGCACCTTTTCAACCTCAACACCAATTTTTACTTCTAACTAAATATAATGCTAATTGATTTTTTCAGTTTTTTCCATATTTACAAAACCAAATTGAGGAGTTGGCTGAGAATCAATTTTTATTTCGCCAAACCTTGATTCAAATTTGTCAATATTTTCTTTTAAAGCTCTCATTAGCATTTTAGCATGTTGAGGAGTTGTTATAATTCTTGAAAGTACTTTTGCTTTTGGTACACCGGGAACAACTCTAGTAAAATCAACCACAAATTCTGCTGGAGAATGAGTAATAATTGCAAGGTTTGAATAGATTCCTTCAGCTTCCTTTTCGCCAAGTTCAATATTTATTTGCTGTGGTTTATTCTCATTATTTTGATTCATATATCTCTCGCATTGTAATTTTTTTTTCAGTAAAAAACCCACAACCCGAATTATCAGATTGTGGGTTTATATCAATTTATAAATTTTTATCTGTATTGATCAGCTTTATCAAATGCTTCTTTTGACTTTTGTGCGTTGCCAAGGTTAGCATAAATCTTACCAAGCAGTTCCCAAATGGCTGGTTCGTTTGGAGATTTTTCAAGATATTTTTCCATTAATGGTAATGCTAACTTAAATTTATCTTTGTATGAATCATCAGTCTTACCTTGAGCTTCAGCTTCTTCTCTAATTTGTGTTCCCCAACGAACATAAACTACACCTAAATTATATATTGCATTTGTGTATTCTGAGTCAAGTTCAATAGCCTTTTTGAATTGTTCTTCTGCAGCTGGAAAGTCTGCAGCATTTAACAATAATACTCCATAATTATATTTATAGAATTTATTTTGCGGATCCCGTTCAACACCTTCCTTAAAGGCAGTCATTGCTACATCAAGCTTATTTGCTGCTATATATGCATTAGATACTCTTAATAAAATTTCTCCGTTTGATGGATATTTTAATTTTCCATCCTCTAATACTTTTATCGCTTTATTATAGTTCTCTAATGCTTGAACACTATCAGATGCAACTTTTGAGGTACGATAAGTATCCATTAATAAATTACCTTTATCAGTATAAATTTGTCCAAGTAATGCGTAAGCTTCAGGAGTGCTTCCAACCTTAATCATTTTATTTAATGGCTCAATTGCATTATCAATTTGATTTAAGTTAATATACACATAAGCAAGATTTTCATAAGTCACTGCTGAATCTGGTTGGCACAAAATAGCATTATTGAAATTATTTGCTGCTTTATTAAAAAACATCTTGACACTATCTTCGGTTGATGCTTTAGTTGCGTTGTTGAAAAAGGAAACACCTTTATTAAAATTGGTTGCCCAATAATAATTTTTTGATTCTTTTATTTGTGGTTCAAATTTCTTGCTTGATTTCAGAGAATTATTAAAAGATTCTATCATTTTGGGAATGTTATCTTCTTCTCCATAAAGAAAACCTAATAAATACCAGCCTTCATCATTAGCCGGATTTTTTTCAACATCTTTTAATAAGGATTCTTTAGCTTTTTCGTATTGTTTTTGATTGATATAGAGTTTAGCTCCGGTCAATTCAGCTGATGCACATTGAAATGCAGTTATCCCTAATACCATACCTAATATGCCAAATAATATAAGTGCTCTTTTCATTTAAGCTCCTAAGTTGATAAAAATACAATTAAATTCACCGAAAAATAACCATTTTCGGATAGGTAAGTCAAGGTATTATATGAGCTTAAAATATATATAAATTGAAGAAGTGTGAATCCTTTAAATTGATTTTAGAACATTAAACAAATATTTTTGAATGCAAAGGAGAAAAAATTTTGAAATCAGAAGAGATTATCCGTGGAGTTCCAAAAGTCCAGCTTCATGATCACCTTGATGGCGGCTTAAGACCTAAGACAATAATTGAACTTGCAAAGGACTTGAAATACAACAAACTTCCAACAAAGGACCCCGTTGAATTAGCTGAATGGTTCCATAGAGGTGCAAATAAGGGAAATTTGGTTGAATATTTACAAGGGTTTGAACACACATGTGCAGTAATGCAAACGAAGGACGCCTTATTTAGGATTGCTTATGAAATGATTGAAGACATGAAGAATGATGGCGTATGTTATGTGGAAACTCGTTTTGCCCCGGTTTTTCACAAACAAAAAGGTTTATATCATGAAGAAATTATCCAAGCCGTTCTAGATGGACTAGATAAAGGGAAAAAAGATTTCGGTGTTGGATATGGTTTGATTTTATGCGGAATGAGAAATATGAAAAACACACTCGAAATTGCTGAGCTTGCTGTTGATTTCAGGAAACAAGGTGTAGTTGGATTTGATCTTGCCGGTGAAGAAGGAGGTTTCCCTCCTAAAAAACATCTTGACGCATTTCAATACATTAAACAAAAAAATTTCAATATAACAATCCATGCCGGCGAAGCATTCGGTAAAGATTCTATTTGGCAAGCAATTCAAATTTGCGGCGCACTCCGCATCGGACACGCAACAAGATTAATTGAAGATATGGCATTCGATAAGGAAGGACATATTGTAGCACTAGGAGAACTTGCACAATATATTTTAGATACACGTCTTCCATTAGAGATATGTCTTTTAAGTAATGTTCATACCGGTGCAATTGATAAATTAGAAAATCATCCGTTCATTAAACTTTACAAAGAAAAATTTAGGGTCTTTCTTAATACTGATGATAGATTAATGAGCGACACTACTCTTACTAAAGAATATGTTACTGCTACCGATTATTTTGGATTGAATTTAGATGATATTGAAAAACTTAATATCAATGCAATGAAATCTTCATTCATCCCTTATAAAGAAAGACTGCATTACATCTATAAAGTTATCAAACCAGGATTCCAGAAAATGAGGGATACTCTTCTTTCACTTAAAGTATAGGACTATGGCAAAACAATTATTTAAAAACTATTCATTTAATTTCGATAAAAACGAAAGAAAAATTTTAATTCAATTTTGTAATTCAGTATTAAAACAAATGAATCAGGACGAAAAATTTTTTTCAGACGTTCGTGCATTCAATTCAATTGTTGATAAATTGAAATCTTCAGATGATGAAATAAAATTCACCAAGGAAGAAAGAACAAAACTTGTATTTAGACTTACTGAAAATGTTGAACATATGAATAAAGAAATAAAGAAGAGCGGATTTATTAAAAGATGGCTCTATAAATCTGCTTTTAAGCAATACAAAAATCTATTGGATATTCATTTTAAAAATTAATTTTTCAATTCTACGTTTTTTGTAGACTCAATTTAATTGTTCAGAAGGAAGATGATGGGAACATTAATAAATACGATTAAAGCCCCGACTGGTAAAAACTTAACATGCAAAGGTTGGATTCAAGAAGCTGCTATGCGAATGTTGATGAATAATCTTGATCCTAACGTTGCAGAAAGACCTGATGATTTAATAGTGTACGGAGGCTCTGGAAAAGCTGCTCGCAATTGGGATGCTTATGAAGCAATTATCATTTCCTTAAAAAATTTAGAAAATGATGAAACACTTTTAATTCAATCTGGAAAACCGGTTGCAATTTTCAAAACACATGAGAATGCCCCAAGAGTAATAATTTCGAATTCAATGCTTGTTCCTGATTGGGCAAATTGGGATGAATTCCGCCGACTTGAGCAGCTTGGATTAACTATGTATGGACAAATGACAGCCGGAAGCTGGATCTATATTGGAACACAAGGAATACTTCAAGGCACATACGAAACTTTTGCAGAATGCGCACGAAAATATTTTAATGGTTCGCTTACTGGTAAATTTTTGTTAACTGCTGGACTTGGCGGAATGGGGGGTGCACAGCCACTTGCGGCAACTATGAACGGTGCAGCATTTTTAGGTATTGATGTTGACAGATCAAGAATCCAAAAACGACTTGATACGGGTTACATTGATTTAATGACTGACAATTTGGATGAAGCACTAAAACTAATTCTTAATGCAAAGGAAACAAATCAAGCTTTGTCTGTTGGTCTTGTTGGAAATGCTGGAGAAGTTTTGTCAGAAATTTTGAAAAGAAACATTACACCTGATATTATAACAGACCAGACTTCTGCCCATGATACACTGAATGGTTATGTGCCAATGAATATGAAATTGGAAGAAGCATTTGAACTCCGCAAAATTAATCCTTCAAAATATATTGAACTGTCTAGAAGAACTATTGTTGCTCATGTAAAGGCAATGTTAGAGTTCCAAGCACGAGGTGCAGTTGCATTCGATTATGGAAATAATATTAGAGGCGAAGCAAAAGAAAATGGAGTAGCAAATGCTTTTGATATTCCGGGATTCGTTCCAGAATATATTCGTCCTCTCTTCTGCGATGGAAAAGGTCCGTTCAGATGGGCTGCTTTATCAGGTGATCCAAAAGATATTTATGAAACAGACAAAGCTGTGATCGAAACATTTCCAGATAACAAAGCACTTATACGCTGGATAGAAATGGCGCAACAGAAAGTTCACTTTCAAGGATTACCAGCTCGTATATGCTGGCTCGGATATGGTGAACGCTCTAAAATGGGAAAGATTTTTAATCAGCTTGTTGCAGATGAAAAAGTAAGTGCGCCAATTGTAATTGGCAGAGATCATCTCGATTGCGGTTCCGTCGCATCTCCAAACAGAGAAACTGAAGGAATGATTGATGGAAGCGATGCTATTGCAGACTGGCCGATATTGAATGCCTTATTAAATGCAATTGGAGGGGCAAGCTGGGTTTCAGTTCATCACGGAGGCGGCGTTGGGATTGGCAAATCAATTCATGCCGGGATGGTTGTGGTTGCAGACGGTACAAAAGAAGCGGAAGAAAGACTTGAAAGAGTTTTAACTTATGATCCAGGAATGGGTATTGTTCGTCATGCAGATGCCGGATATGAACAAGCTATAGAAAATGCAAAAAGATTTGATGTAAAAATTCCGATGATGAAATAATTGTCATTCTTTGCTTAGTCGTTAGTACTGAATTATCGTGGATTGATTTTATTATAAACTGCCACATATCAAACCTCTGCAAAAGGTAGAAAATGTGGTTTATATCAAGAATAAATAAAAAGGTGAAAAATGAAAGTATTAATTGCAGACAAATTTCCAGAGAATCACATTCAAACATTAAAAGAGAATGGAATTGATGTAGTCTATGAAGCAAAAGCCGGTGAAAATGATTTAGCAAACTTTGTTAAAGATGCAGAATTTATTGTTGTTAGATCAACAGTTGTAAATCAAGCAGCGATTGATGCCGGTTCAAATCTTAAAATTGTTATTCGTGCCGGATCAGGCTACAACAACATTGATGTAAAAGCTGCATCAGCAAAAGGAGTAGCAGTAGCAAATACTCCCGGTAAAAACTCTATTGCAGTAGCAGAACTTGCAATGGGTTTAATTGTTTCACTTGACAGAAGAATTCCGGACAACGTAAAAGACTTTAATTGCAGCGTTTGGAATAAAGCAAAATATTCTAAAGCAGAAGGAATTTTTGGAAAGACACTTGGAATTATTGGCGTTGGTAATATTGGGAAAGAGATTGCAAAACGTGCACAAGCATTCGGAATGAAAGTTATTGGTTATGATGTTATCAAAACAGAAGGGATTGGAATAGAATATTCTGACAATGTTGAAAAATTAATTGCTGCATCTGACGTGATAACATTGCATGTTCCGGCAAATCCTCAAACTAAAGGGATGTTTGACGAAAAATTACTTGGACTAATGAAAAAAGGTGCGATGCTGATTAATACTTCACGTGCAGATGTTATTGATGAAGATGCACTAATTAAAGCAGTTAAGGAAAACGGGATTCTTGCCGCTGTTGATGTTTTCAAAGGGGAACCGGAAGGTAAAGACGGAGCAGTTACTTCAAAACTACAGAACATCGATGGAATCTATGTAACTCATCATATTGGCGCTTCTACTGAACAAGCACAAGATGCTGTTGCCGAAGAAACTGTAAAAATTATTCTTGAATTCAAAAATACTGGGAAAGTGTTAAATAAGGTTAATTAGTATAAGGCAAATTTGATTGTCAGTCTGTCCATTGGACTCCGATGGAGAGCATATCCACTTTGGCTTGCCAAAGCGAGACTGGTTGAAGGCTGACAATATATTTAGATTACACTTCGCTAAATCCGTCTTAGACGAATAAACTCAGTGTGACTTTTTTTTAGATTTACTTAAACAAACTTAATATCAAAAATATCAGTAATAATTCCGTGATAGTAAAGCAATTTAAATAAGTCTTCCAATGCTTCAGTTTCATTAGGAGTTAATTCATAATATACAGTGCTAAAATTATTTTTGATGTGCTCTTTTACTGCAGCTGGGTAATCAATAGATTCAAATATTTCTTAAAGGGAATCTTCAATCACTGCATCAATTTCAATTATAAGTAAATTAAATTTTTCGATTGCTTCTTTATCTTGGGAAGCAAAAACAAAATTGACATAAGGCAAATCCAACATTTCTGCAATTTGATCTGAAAAACTTAATCCCATACCATATTCCCAAAAAAATATATTTTCATCTCCAACAACAAGAGTATTTTGTTCCTTATTAACTGCTTGTTTTGTATCAAGGGATATTTCAACATCAGAAGAAAATCTTTCCTTAAAAAGTATCTTACTAAGTATAACTTCATTAATTGATACATCACCGCGAAGAGAAATTTGACCTAGCTGCCGATTATCATTTTTGGATAAATAGAAATATGAATTTGATAATAAACCATCGAAGGAGATTCCAGCTTTGTTGGAAACAAAAAATGTTTTATGCTGACTTAGTTCCAAACTTGGAATCAATCCGACTGCCGAAGTATTTTCTTGAAGCGAAGTTGCAATTAATGAAGCTTCTTTAAATATTATTTCAACATTGTCGTAATTTTTAAGAGATTCCGCAAAAATTATAGAATAAATATTTTTAGGTAAGATTAATTTCATTAACAATCCCCATAAATAAAAAAGCCGCTGTTGGAAGCGGCTAGATTAAAAGTAAAACTATTTTGCGTTTTTGTCTTTAATACGAGCAGCTTTCCCAGAAAGTTTTCTTAAATAGAATAGTTTTGCTTTTCTAACTTTACCTTCACGTACAATTTCTATTTTAGCGATTTTAGGTGAATTGAAAGAGAAAATTCTTTCAACACCAACACCGCTAGAAATTTTTCTAACTGTGAAAGTTTTATTTAAAGCTGCGCCTCTAATATTAATCACGTCGCCCTCATAAGGCTGTACTCTTTCTTTATCGCCTTCAATAACTCTAACATGAACACGAATGTGATCACCAGTTTTGAATGCCGGGAAATCAGATCTCATCTGATCAGCAACTAGCTCTTTTAACTTATCCATTTTTACTTCTCCAGTTTATTTATTTTTTTCCATTTTTCTGTTAAAATTTTTGATTGTTCTGCTTTCCATTCTCTAACATTTTTCTCGTGCCCAGAAAGAAGAACGTCTGGTACTTTCAATTCTTTATATTCTGCTGGCCTTGTATAATATGGTGCTTCAATTATATTTCCATCCATTAGAGAATCATTTAATGCAGATTCGCTATCATTCAATACTCCAGGTAAAAGTCTAACAACAGAATCAATAATGACAAGAGCAGCTATTTCTCCGCCGGTTAATACATACATTCCAATTGAGATTTCATCTGTTGCAAATTTCTCTCTAACGCGGTCATCAATACCTTTGTAATGACCAGCAATGATCATTATATTTTGCGCGAGCGACCATTTATTAGCAATAGACTGATCATAAAATTTTCCTCCTGGAGTTGGAAAAACAATGTGATCATATTTTCTTTCGCACAAAAGTTTTTCAATACATTCAAAGAACGGTTCCGGTTTAAGCAGCATCCCTGGTCCGCCGCCAAAAGGTTTATCGTCAATTTGCTTATGTTTATCATGTGCATAATCTCGAAGATTGTGCACAATTATTTCAACTTTTTTTCTCTCTTGAGCTCTTTTAATAATGCTTGTATTAAGAGGACTAATAAGAGAATCTGGAACAGCAGAAATTACATCAATTCTCATCATCATAAAGTAAATCGCAGTCGGATACTAATTCTAATCTCTTCTTTTTTATATCAATATTTTTAATGTAATCTTTAATTGCCGGAATCAAAATTTTTTTGTGTTGAGAATCTTCAACTACATAAACATCATTAGCTGGTAAAATCAAAACATCAATAAGTTCACCAATTCTTTTATTGTTTCGATTAACTTCGCATCCAATCAAATCATGAATAAAAAAAAGATCTTTTTCTAATTTAACACTGAAATTATCATCAATAAAAATTTTCTTGCCAACAAGAATCTTTGCATCTTCACTTGTATCAAACCCTTGGAATTTTAAGGTAATTCTCCCGTTAATTTCTGATACATTTTCGACAATAAATTCTTTCCTATTGCCGAAGAACTCAATAAAAGCACTTTTTAAGCGAAAAAATCTCTCATTGAAATCGGAATACGAGTCAATTACAACGTCCCCCTCAGAACCTTGAACAGCTACAATCTCTGCAATTAAAAAATATTGATCCACTAATCATTAATAATTAGTCTAATATTTTCAAAATGGCACGTTTACCATCTTTAGCAGCAATAGCAGTAAGCAATGTTCTCATCGCTTGTGCAGTTTTACCTTGCTTGCCGATTACTTTACCAACATCATCGGCACCAACTTTAAGAGTAAGCTCAACAGTCTTATCATCTGGAGTTACTTCTTCAAGAGTAACATTATCAGGATGATCAACAAGGTGCTTTGCGATAAATTCAATAAATTCCTTCATGAGAGTACCTATATTTTGTGAATAGGGTACGTAATTAAAGTGTTAGCCTAATTAACTGGCTTCCTCGGAAGCAGTACCCTTTGCTTCCGCTGCACTGTCTGATTTATCTCCAACTTTTTCAGCGGATGCTTTCTTTTTAGATTTTACTTTTTCTTCTCTCTTTTTTCGTGCAGAAGCTAAATTAGCTTCTTTAAACTTTTTCCAATCATCTAATTTTGCATTAACCTGATCTTCTGCAAAACCTTTTTTCTTCAACTCTTTTTTTAAGATAATACCTTGATTCGATAAAAGATTTTTTACAGTATCAGTAGGTTGTGCACCAATAGCAAGCCAATATAATGCACGATCTTCTTTTATATCTATTGTTGCCGGGTCAGTTTTAGGATTATAAAGACCAATAGCTTCAATAAATTTACCATCTCTAGGTGAACGTGAATCGGCAGCAACAACTTTATAAACTGGTTGTTTTTTCTTACCCATTCTTCTTAGTCTTAACTTTACAGCCAATTTGTTTATTCCTCCTTATAATTTAATTATATCTAAAATTTTTTAGGTTTAGCATTCCGGTCTTTCCGGCCTTTGAACTGAACATTTTCATCATCCTACGCATTTCTTCAAATTGTTTAATTAAACGATTAACATCTTGAATTGAATTTCCACTACCGCGAGCAATTCTTTTTCTTCTGTTCCCGTTTAATATCTTAGGATTTTGTCTTTCTCCTTTAGTCATAGATTGTATGATTGACTCCACTTTTACAAGTTGCTTATCGTCAATATCTGCATTTTTAATAGCAGAATTGATTCCGGGAATCATACCAATCAAAGATTTCAAAGAACCCATTTTTTTAATCATCTTAATCTGCTTCAAAAAATCATTGAAGTCAAAATTATTCGACATCAATTTCTTTTCAAGCTCTTCAGCTTCTTTTTCCTCAATTTGGCTTTGAGCTTTTTCAACCAAACTAATTACATCGCCCTTACCCAGTATTCTTGAAGCCAAACGATCAGGATAAAATTTCTCAATTGATTCAAGCTTCTCCCCCAAACTAGTAAATTTTATTGGACGGTCAACAACAGCTTTTATAGAAAGAACACATCCTCCTCTAGAATCACCATCAAGCTTAGTTACTACAACACCATCAAACTCAACTTTTTCATGAAAAGCTTTGGCAGAATTAACTGCATCTTGCCCAGTCATCGAATCAACCACAAATAAAGTTTCTGTCGGTTTGACTTTTGCTTTAATTGCAGCGGCTTCATTCATCATCTCTTCATCTACATGCAGCCTACCAGCAGTATCAATGACAACAGTATTAAGTCCATTTTCCTTAGCATATAGCAAAGATTCGGATGCAATCTCTACCGGGTTTTTACTACCATCAATTGAAAAAACTGGAATATTAATCTGTGCTCCTAGAATTTTCAATTGTTGTATAGCAGCCGGACGATAAACATCAGCAGCAACTAAAAGAACATTACGCTTTCTATCTGTTAAATATTTTGCAAGCTTTGCGCTAAAAGTTGTCTTACCGCATCCTTGAAGTCCAATCAGCATTATTGTCGTAATGCCGGAAGGGTTTAGCTTCAATTCAGCTCCAGTGTTTCCAAGCAGCTTAACTAATTCATCATAAATTATTTTTGTGATGAGCTGCCCAGGAGTAACAGAAGTTATTACTTCTTTGCCTAAAGCTTTTTCTTTAACGTCTTCAATAAATTGCTTAGCAACTTTGTAATTTACGTCAGCATCTAAAAGAACACGTCTAATTTCTCTCAGAGTATCAGAGATATTTGACTGAGTAAGCCTACCCTGACCCGTTACTCTTTTTAACGCCCGTTGAAGTTTCTCTTGTAAATCTTCGAGCATTGTCTATCTATCCAAATAAAAGATAATAAAAAGGGAATACATTTCAAACGATAATGAGTTAACTTTCCTTTAAAGCATTTGCTCCAGAAACAATTTCAATAATTTCTCTTGTTATAGAAGCTTGACGCTCTTTATTATATGTTAATTGTAATGAACGAATTAGTTCCTTTGCATTCTCAGTTGCCATATCCATTGCTGTCATTCTTGCACCGAGTTCAGCGGCGTAGGATTCTAATAATACTCTCCACATTTGAGCATTAAGGTGATTAGGCAAAAGTGCATTTATTATCCCAACTTTATCAGGTTCATATATATAGTCTGTAAACTGAATATGCTCAATACTATCATTAAATGGTTCTATTGGAAGTAACTGTTCAACATTAGTTTTCTGTTGAATGACTGATTTAAATTCATTATACACAATCAAAACTTTATCGATCTCGCCTGATATGTATTTGCTTGATAATTCTCTAATAAATCCAGAGGCAAATTCAAATTTTAGATGAGAAAAAATTCCAGGGAAGGAACCAATAATTTTATAATTTCGTTTAGAGAAGTAATCATTTCCTTTTTTACCAACACAATACAAAAGTAGATTATCATTATTTAACATTTCATAAAAATCATTTTTCATCATTTCTTCTGCATGGCGCATAACATTCATATTAAAGCTACCACACAATCCCCTATCCGATGTAACAACAACTATTGCAAGTTTCTTAACTGTGCGTTCAACTAAAAGTGGATGAGAAACAGTTTTTTCAATACCAAGAAGATGCGTTAACACTTCGGCAATCTTTTTTGAATAAGGTCTTGCATTAACAATGTTTTCCTGAGCTTTACGCAAACGTGCAGCTGCAACCATTTTCATTGCTTTAGTAATCTGCTGAGTGCTTTTAACACCTTTGATTCTTCTTTTTATATCACGTAATGTTGCCATTAATTAATAATATTTTTGCAATTAACTCTTTGTAAACTTTTCTAATAAATCTTGAATAGACTTCTTTAATAAAGTAACAGTGTCATCTTTCAATTCTTTTGATGATCTAATATTCTCATAAATCTGCGGATATTTTAATTCAATATATTCAGCAAGTTCTTTTTCAAACCTTTTTATATCTTTAACTTCAACACTATCCAAAAAGTTATTTGTACCAGCATAAACACTTACAACTTGCTTTTCAACTGGTACTGGAACATATTGACCTTGTTTCAAGAGTTCAACAAGACGAGCTCCTTTAGCAAGAACTTTTTGTGTTATTTTATCAAGATCGGAACCAAATTTTGCAAATGCTTCAAGTTCTCGATACTGTGCTAAATCAATTTTTAAGGAGCCAGCTACTTTTTTCATTGCTTTAATTTGTGCGTTGCCTCCAACACGAGAAACGGAAATACCAACGTTAATTGCTGGACGAACACCAGCATTAAATAAGTTTGGCTCTAAATAAATCTGACCATCTGTAATAGAAATAACATTTGTTGGAATATAAGCTGAAACGTCTCCTTGTTGAGTTTCAATAATAGGCAGAGCAGTTAAACTTCCACCACCTAACTCTTCGCTCAGTTTTGATGCTCTCTCTAATAAACGTGAATGCAAATAAAATACGTCGCCAGGATATGCTTCTCTTCCAGGAGGTCTTCTCAATAGCAATGATAATTCCCTATATGCAGCAGCTTGTTTTGAAAGATCATCATATATAACTAATGAGTGTCTTCCTGAATCTCTAAAATATTCGCCAAGTGTTGCGCCTGAATAAGGAGCAATATATTGTAATGGAGCTGGAGTAGAAGCTGGTGCAGATACAATTGTAGTATAGGCCATTGCACCTTGTTCTTCTAATTTCGCAACTACTTGTGCAATTGTTGAGTTCTTCTGTCCGATAGCTACATATACACAATATACCGGCTTAATACCATTTTTCTTTGCTTCTTCAGTATGAGTATATTTTTGATTGATAATAGTATCTACTGCAATCGCAGTTTTACCGGTTTGACGATCGCCAATAATTAATTCCCTCTGCCCTCTTCCAATTGGAATCATAGCATCAATAGCTGTAATACCAGTTTGGAGCGGCTCTTTAACCGGCTGACGAGCAATAACACCAAGTGCTTTTCGTTCAATTGGTTGATAGCTATCAAATTGAATATTGCCTTTTCCATCAAGAGGTTCGCCAAGAGGATTGACAACTCTTCCTAATAATTTATCTCCAACTGGAAATGAAGCAACACGCTTTGTTCTCTTAACTGTATCGCCCTCTTTTATTAAAGTGCTTTCTCCAAATAATACACATCCAACGCTGTCTTCTTCCAAGTTGAGCACCATACCAGTAACATCATTCGGAAATTCAACAAGCTCACTAGCCATTACTTGGGATAAGCCATATATTCTAGCTATACCATCACCAACTTGAAGAACTGTTCCCACTTCATATACATCTATTTCATTATCGAATCCCGCGAGTTGTTTTCTAAGAATCGCAGAGACTTCGTCTGGTCTTATTTCAGCCATAAAATTTTTTCCTAATTGTTCGAAAAACTAAATTCTTCTGAAAATTTCTTTCTCAATAATTTTAACTGATGCTTGACAGATGCATCCATCACCTTATCTTCAATTTTAACAATAAATCCTCCAATCAATTCACCATCAATGCTAAATTCCGGATCTACTTTTTTATTTGTTTCTTTTTCAAGTTTAGAAACCATTTGTTTTTTTATGGTATCCTTTAATTCAATTGCAGATGAAATTTTTGTTCTGATTATTCCTTCATGCTGATCGCACAATACGAGAAATTCTTTTGCAATTTCAAATAGAATATCCTCGCGATTTTTATCAACTATAAACTCAATAAACTCTAATGTTTCTGAGCCTATTTTTTTACCGAATATTTTTCCGAGAATATTTTTTTTGTCTTTCTGTTTAATCACCGGAGTTTTTAAAACAATTCTTAATTCTTTTGATTTTTGAAGAGTATTAAAAATAAGGTTTATATTTTCTGCATATTTCTTTAAAGATTTTTTTTCCAAAGCAATTTGAAAAAAGGAGTTTGCATATCGATATGAAATTTTAAAAACACTCATGATTAATTTTTAGAAAGATCGTCCAAATATTTGTTAACAAGTTTAGTTTGTTTTTCTTTGTCCAAATTTTCTCTTAATATTTTCTCAGCAGATTTAATCGCGATGTCCGCAACTTGTTCTTTCAAGTTGTTAAAAGCTTCAAGATTTTTTCTTTCAATTTCATTTGAAGCATCATCAATCATTTTCTTAGCTTGAGCTTTGCTCTCTTCAAGCATTTGTATTTTCAACTTTTCAGCATAATCACGGCCTTGCTCAACAATTTTTCTGCTTTCCTCTTCAGCTTTTAACATACTAACTTTATTGTCAGAAATTAATTTTTCTGCTTCTTTTTTTGCATTCTCGGCTCTTTCGAGTGATTCTTTAATAAAATTCTCTCTTTCACTCAAAGTGTTAAGAATTGGTTTCCAGGCAAGTTTTTTTAATATGAGCATTAAAAAAATAAATGTAACTACTGTCCATAATATTACACCCGGATTTACATCGAGCGGACCACCCGCTTCACCGCCGGAGAAAGCTAAAACAAGTAAGTTAGCAAATAACATAATTATAACTTCCTTTTAATGACAAAGAAATTTTTTTACTTTAACGCTAAGAGAATGCAAATAACTAAAGCAAATAAAGAGATACCTTCAATAAGTGCTGCTGCAATAATCATTGAAGTTCTAATTTCACCAGCGGCTTCAGGTTGACGTCCGCTAGCTTCCATTGCTGCACTAGCTAATTTGCCAATTCCAAAAGCACCGCCAATAACTGTTAATGCTGCGCTAAATCCAGCTGCTAAATATGCATATTCCATTTAAGTCCTCCTCTTATTTCTATAATTTTATTAATGTTCTTGATGATATGCCATCCCGATAAACAATGAAGACAGCATTGTAAAAATATATGCTTGAATAAGTGCTACTAAAATTTCAAGCAGAAAAATAAAAAGTGCAAATGATATTGAAACCGGAACTACAAAATAAGTTCTTAGAATAAATATTAATCCTAATAAAGCCATTATTACAATATGACCAGCAGTCATGTTAGCAAAAAGACGTATAGCTAATGCAAATGGTTTTGTAAACAATCCTAATATTTCAACAACAAACATTATTGGCAGTAGCCAAAGTGGAATTCCATGAGGAATTAATCCTTTGAAATATCCGAAGAAACCATTTTTCATTACACCGCCAATCTGAATAACAAAAAATGAAATTGTAGCTAATGTTGCAGTTACTGAAATATTACTTGTTGCTGTTGAACCATAAGGAATTAGACCTAAAAAGTTACAAGTAAGGATGAAAAAGAATACTGTTAAAAGGTATGGTAAAAATTTTTCGAAACCATGCCCAATTGTGGGTCTTGCAATCTCATCTCTTACAAAAACAATCAAAACTTCCAAAAAGTTTGTTACACCTCGCGGCACAAGAGATTTTTTATAAGCTTTTCTAGCAGAGATAAAAGCAAGAACAAGAACTAAAATAGCAATCCACATAAATACAACATGTTTCGTAATGGATAAATCCATTCCGAAAAGCTCAATATGAGGTAAATGGATTACACCGAAAGGAGTTAGATCCAATTCGCGTGCATCAAGCACATGATGCATAATCCAACCGGTATCAGAAGAACCGTTACCTGAAGCTTGTAAAGAGTCTTTTACCGCTAATGTATCAGAATACCACATTATAACTTATTTTTAGATCGATTTTGGCTTTTCTATCTTTTTTCTAATTATATATATCTCGTATATAATGAACATTATATACCAAATTAAGAGTGTAAATATAAAGCCATAAAGCTCAATATTCAAGAATTTTATAGCTATGAAAATGCCAATTAAGGTTAGAATAAGACGAAATGCTATACCACCAAGGTTAAAAATGAGGAAAGTTTTATTTGATTTCGAAAATGAATATTCAATCGAAACAATGAAAACTAAGAAATTGATCAAAATTAACCCAGTTGCATAGAAAAATGAGTCTATAAATTGATCTGGCAACCATTCAAGGAAGTCTAAAAAGAAAAATAGAATAACTACACTTACTAATAAAAATATGGGGATTTTAATTCTTTGTACCACTCTTTTTCTTTGTATTTAAATTGGTAACAGTTTTAATGAAATTATAAATTCCAGCAAATACTCCTAAAAATGAAAAAATAATGATCATAATTGGATAGGTGTTAAGTTCACTATCTAACCATCTCCCTAGAAAAAACATTAATATGATTGATGCGGCTAATTGTGTACCTAGTCCTAAGTAAGGACCAATTGAACGATATGACTGCGAAAATTTAGTTGTATAATTTTGAGGTTCTTTCATTCTCCAACTTTTTGCCTAGCTTCACTCATGGAACTGCTTCCATCAAAGATAGCACCTTCTTCAATAATTAAAAACTTTGTAATTAAATCTCCTTTTAAAACTGATCTAGGTTCTAATCTTAATCTATCAGATATTTTTACTTTACCTTGTATTTTACCATTATGAGTTAAATTCCTTGCTATTACTTCACCATGTATTTCAGAAGAATCGCCAATTGTCAAATTTCCATTTACTGATACATTCCCATTAATAATTCCATCGATTCGGACATTCCCTTCGCTAAATAAATTTCCGTCAATTTTTACTCCGCCACTAATAATGCTTACTTCTTCTGAATGCAATTCTTTTTTTGATGCCATTATTTATCTCCTATTTAGTAATTATATCCATGGGGTTAATGGGTTTTCCTTTCTGCCAGATTTCAAAATGCAGATGTGGTCCTGATGTATTAATACCCGAGTTTCCACTTAACGCTATCATTTCACCTTGTCTAACAAATGACCGCGCCTTTTTTAATAGATATGAACAATGTTTATAAATCGTAACATAATCATTATCGTGATTAATGATTATCGAATAGCCATCATCAGTCGTGTAATCAGAAAAAACTACGATTCCGCCAGCAGAAGCATAAACTGGTGAACCAATTTTCAAACCAAAATCAATTCCAATGTGACCTTTTTCCGGATTATAATTTTGTGTTATTACTCCGCTTGCCGGTTCTTGAAAAAATAAAATTCTTTTTTCATCCTGAGTTGAAATTGCCTCTCCAAATAATTTTTTAAACACAAAAAGAATATTGCCGCCGATTTCAAGTTTTTTATTTATCGTATTCTTTAATGAATCGTAAATTGGATCATCTGCTTTAGCTGAATCTTTTTTAGCAAGTTTTAATGCAAATTTCATTCTCTCGTTAGTTGAAAGAATTGATTGAAGCTGATTAGATAAAACTTCCACTTTGGATTGAAGGTCAGTTATTTTTTTTCTTTGTTCAATTATCTCTTGATTGTCAATAACAAAAATAAAATCCTTTAATGGTGTAACTGACATGATAAAAATAAATACCAACCATGCAACACATGTATAAAGAACCACATAGAAAATAGTCCTAAACAAACTGAACTTATAACTTTTGGTGCTTGTATCTGGTATGTTCGGCGTGATATATATAGATATTTTTCTTAAATAATCAAATTTGAACCAATTCATTTAGTATCCTTATAATCGGCTTCAAATATAATTATTTGACTGTTATTTTTCTTGAAAAGAAAGGATTTGATTCAACTTTGCATCTACTAAATCCGGATGCAAATTAAAGCCGCAATCGAAAGTTTTAATGGGACATTTTTGTTTTCCATGAATTCCGCAAGGTTTGCATTCTAACGCACTAAAAGATATTACATTACTCTGCTCATTATAAGGATAAAACCCAAACTCCGGGATTGTAGAACAATAAATTGTTAGCGTTGGGATATTAGCAATCATAGCTAAGTGAGTTGGTGCGCTGTCGTTAGTTACTAATACAGAACATTTTCTAAGAAGTGTAATAGATTCAATAATACTTAATAAACCGGCAGTAGAACTTGAGCATTCGCGATGTTCACTTTGCAAAGAATTACACAAAGTTTGGTCCTCATTACCCCCGATAAAATAAACAAAATAGCCGCGTTTAATTAAATACTCTGCAATTTTAGAATAATATTCTCTGGGATAAACTTTAGTCTGCCAAACGGATCCCGGAGCTATTGCTGCTATTTTTTTATTATCAATGCTAATTAACTTTTTAATTTTATTTTCAACTTCTAAAGGAATATTAACTTCAGGTAATATTTTCCAATTATCATCTATTAATTCCAAGCCAGCAAGTTTTAAATTTCTTGCAACTTCATGAATATTTTTTTCATAGTGAACTAAATTTTTATAAACAAATTTCCAAGATGAATTATCAAATCCAATAGTTGATCTCACTTTAGTTAAATATATTAAAGCAGAAGTTCTGAACGACCGATGGGGTGAATAGATTTTGGTATAATTTCTTTCTTTTAATAATCTGGCAATTTCAAAAAAGGATTTTATTGATTTATGCTCTCCTTTTTTATCATAAACTATAATATCATTGATATAAGGAGAATGAGAAAATAGTTCAGAAGTGGTGGGGATGCAAACAACATCAATTACAGAATCATTAATACTCTCTTTGAGAAATTGAATCAACGGAAGTGTTAATACAGCATCACCAAGAAATGCTGTTTGAATTACTAAAATTTTTTCTTTTGCCATTAATACTTCCATATTTTATGCATCCAAAAATATTGATCAGGATACATTCGAACATGTTTTTCAATAAATGAAATATATCTTTGTGTTAATTCATTTATTTTATCATCATAGCTTTCTGGTAAATTTTCAAAGTCTAATACTTCTGTATAAGCCTTGTACGAAAAATCTTTTTGTCTTGCATAAACTACAAGTAAAACCTTGCTTTCAGTTCTCAAAGCAATTTCAGCAGTACCGGTATAAAGTGAGGTTGGATGATTAAAAAAAGAAAATCTTCTTTCAATTGCTGGACCGCGCTGATCACCGGCGATTCCAACAACATCACCATTTTTCAAAGCTTTGTAAATCTCTTTGACCGATACTCCAGTTGAAATAACTTTTATTTTGAATTTGTGCCGGGTTTTTTCCAGCCACTCAGTCATGTACGGATTACTTTGCGGCTTTACTAATACATTATATACTTTATCAAAGTGAGGTGTAAAAGATAATACAACATATTCCCAGCTGCCGAAATGTCCGGTCAATGCAATTATTCCATGATTGGATTCATAAAATTTTTTAACCGAAGCAAAATCTTCAAATTTTACAATTCTGCTTATATCATCTTTAGAGAAATATGGGATTAACATTAATTCAAAAAAAGTGATTGTAATGTTTTGGTAATTTCTGCGAGCAATAGTTTTTAATTCTTTATCTGATTTATCAGGAAATGCAATGTGCAGATTTTTCAGGACTGTTTTTTTTCTGATTGGAACAAAAAAGTAAACAAAGTTTCCAAAAAATAATGCCAACTTGCGCGTGCTGTTTAAGCCAATCGAATGAAAAATTCGAGCAAAAAATCTAAAAATCCAAAATTGAATTTTGTATTTGTTTAGCATCAATTTTAATCGGTTGCAAGTCTGCGTTGCCAAGATTCGTCGATAATTTCTCCCCTCTTGGTTGAATGCAGCAGCTCATAATTCCCAAAGCCGGTTACATCACCAAAGATAAAAGAGACACCCCCTTCAATAGAATTAAAAAACCATATTTCATGCGGTTTTAAGTTTGATTCGTTTGGATAGAAATCCCTTTGGTCCGGCTCGCCATAGGTTAAATAGACTCTTCCTCTATCTGTTTTATAACCAGGTCTTCCGGCTACGCTAAAGTTTCTATTGGTATATTCTACTCTTCTCATATAGTCAATCTTAAATTCATTTTGAAGAGTTGAAGGATTTGCATCTCTATTCTTCCAAAAATAATAGAGAAATTCCCTTTTGGCATTCAATGAATCAATTTTAGTATAAGCATCAATTTCATTTTGAACTGCGATATATTTCGATTGATTAAATACATCATCGCACTCTTCTTTGGTAAGAATAGCAAATTCACTTCCCATTACTCCGGCTGCCATTCGCTTTATTTCTGTTGAATCTACAACATCAGGGTTATATAAGAACAATCTTTTTGCGGAGATATAAGCTTGATTGGTTTTACTATCAACCAAACTAAAAACTAAATTGTAAGAATCTGTTGGAAACTTTGACAAATTGATGAGTCCTATTTCCACCAAAGATGTGCTTCCTTGATTAATGTTTTTTGATTGTTTATAAACTGAGGCTCCAGCACTATTAAACAGATTTTTGTTAAGTGTAAATGAAGAAGATTCATCTTCCAAAACCAAATCATATAATTCAAAATAGAAAAACGCAACCGGCATTTTATTCGAGTAAAACATGGATGGATTTGGAATTACTTCAATAGTATTCTTATAAAATAGTGATCGTGTATCAACATTCTCTCGTTTAATATTTGTTGCAAGCTGAATATCACTTACAGAATATTTTCCTTTCATAAATGGAATAATCTTCACTCTCTCATTAATATTCTTCGATAAACCTTCGTTTCTTGAATCATAAGCTTTAACTGTTAAAGCATAATCGCCTTCCGGAACAACAAATCCAAAAACTCCCGTTAATGTTTTCGAGGCTCCATTGTTTGAAGAATCTCCAACAATACTTTGTATTTTCCAGCTCTTGTTGATATAAAAAGTGTCTGCATCAATATCTTTCATCTCAATATGAACAATTGCTTCAATTACAGTTTCGGTTCCGGATTGAATCACCTTCATATTTTTCGGATTAAGGTCATAATAAAACTCCATATAGACAGATTCATTATCATATTTGAACCGTGCAAAATCAAATTCAAATCCAAGTTCATTCTGAGCATTAAGACTCGAATAAATAATAAAGCCAAAAAGCAGACCAGTTAGTAATTTTTTCATTGAACTAAAACTCCTAAAATTTCTCTAAAATATTTCACAAACATATTTAAACATTTGATGGCATAGAATCAACACAAGAAAACTCCTCTTTATGAACAAAGAAACGATCAGATTTAAAATAAAAATACCTAAATCCTCTTTCGAGGATTTAGGTATTTAAATTCAACTCTCAGACTATATTATAAACCGAGAGTTACAGTGAATACGTGATTGCTGTCAAAGAATTTTGCTTCTCTGAATGCATAATCAAATTTCAGAGCTGCGCCGCCTAAATTATAATTCAAACCGAACCCGGCACTAACACCGAATACATTGTTATCGGTTTCTAATTCTGGCATCATTGTGTATCCGCCACGTACGAAGAATGTATTATTGTATGAATATTCAGCACCAAATTTATACTCATCGCCGTAGAAGTTACTGTTCTGGAATACACCAGCTAAACTCAATGTATTTGTTTGATTGAAGTTTAGGTTATATCCCAATCCGAGTTCCAATGTTGATGGAAGTTCGAATGCAGCTGCATCAAGTTGGTAATATTGTGTTGGTCTTGCAAGATCAATTGCATTAGCTCTTTGGTTAAGACCGCTTCCGGCATATTCCATCTGCGGACCTAAGTTCTTAATTACTAATGCAAAGCTTAATCCGTCAACGTTACCTAAATTTTTGTAAGAAATACCAATGTTGAATGCAAGTCCAGTAGCTGAAACTAATTCAATTTTTTCAGTTACTAAATTTGCGGTAACACCAACAGCAATTCTATCACTTAACATCTTTGAATATGTTAATCCGAATGTCATGAACTGTGGTGAGAACATTTGTCCAGTTCCATCAGGACTTTGAACAGTTGTAACTGGAATTTCGCCAACATCTAATGTTTTGATGCTAAATGCAAGAGCGCCAAAACCTTCAATGTTAGTTGATACAGCACCATATTCTACATTAATATCAGCAATGTAGTTCATGTGAGAAAACATTACGTTTGTACTAGAACCGCCTCTAGATAAGTTAGCGGGATTCCAATACAAAGCTTCAACTCCAGTAGCACCTACTAAGGTAGCTCCAGCCATGGAAATACCTCTAGCGCCAACCGGTACAAGAAGCTGAGCGGCACCAGCAGTACCATTTCTGCTTCCACCACCGGCCCATACGCTGCTGGAGATAAACAGCGCTACTAAAAGCAGATGACTAATTAATTTTATTTTCTTCATTTCTTTTCTCCTTCAATTTTTTAGAATTTATCCAGAACTTGTTGCTCTTGGATAATTGCAACTTTTACGATTTTTGTTTTTCCTAAGTCTGGCATATCAATATGTACTATGTATAATCCACTTGCTACTGGCAATTGACTTTGATTGTTCAAATCCCATCGCTGGAATTGCTCAGGACTATCTTTTACAATTGTCTGGATTAACTGACCAGCAAGGTTGAATACTCTCAAAGTAGCTTTTTGCGGCAGATGACTGAATGTCACAAATCTTTGATATTTATTCAACTCTTGAGCGTTAACTCCATAATATGGATTTGGAAATACATTGATATCCTCAACATCTTGTTTTGCCAGTTCAGGATCATTTACTACTGAAGGAGATGTAAATTGGAATACATCATTCTTTGTTACTGCTTTATTAGGATATATAGCCAGTTGATCAGTACCTGTTCCATTTGGTGAGTAACCTACTGCACCTCTTCTTGCCATAGAAGTGAAGTACATTACTCTATGATCCGGTGCAACTGAAAGAGCATCTGTTTGATACTTAGGATTTGGAGTAGCATCTGTATATGGTTCATCTATTATCCACATCCATTCACGCGGACCAGAAGCAGCGGTATTATCTGCAATGTTTAAGTAGTTACCAGGCCAGTATTTTCCGTCGACCAAACCACCGGCAACGTTATTTTCCAGGAAGCCAACTGACAAGCGTTTTGGTGAAGTAGGAACATCAATATCCCATACAGAGAAAGGTACATTCTTTTCGTATGCCTGGAACGGATAGACACCAACTGTATTTTTCCTATGAGGAGCGAATTCTGGTTTAGCCGGAGCGCCACTAGCACCTCTCATATAACGATATCCATAAGACATGTTTGGATCGTTCAAATCAAATGGCGGATCATAATCACCTGTAAAATCAACTTTGGCAAATTTCAGAAGAATATTTTTAACTTCGCCTGCACCAACCACCATTACTCCATCACGGAAGATTGATCTTGGACTTGCCCAGCCCCATGCGCCATGAAATCCTTCAAAATGGAATCCATCTGCACCAGCCCATGTATGTCTTCTTGCTCCAGAGGGTATATCCCAACCCCATAAGGTTTTATCAGCAGTTGAGAACATATCATCAGGTTTAATACCCGGAGGTGGACCAGCAACTTTAATTTGCAATCCATCAAAGAAGAAATAATCATCATCACCGCTCATGTTGGTTTGATCTGCCAATAGAACAGTATTATTTCTTGTTAAAGTCCAAAGAACTGCGCCAGCATGTGCTGGATCATCTTTGAATGTAACTTTGAATGTAGCACCAGCAAGTTTTGATGGATCAACTACAGTTGCTTTTACAGTACCATCACTCTTACCGGCAGTACGTGTTGCTACTATTTCATTTCCAGGTTTCAACGGATAGCGCACCCCTGGATTTGGTTTCTGTGGAATAACTTCAATTACTGCAATAGAATTTTCCAATGCTCTTGGAACAGCATTAAGGTCTGGGTTATAAGCATAAGATGTTACTGCGAAGTAATATCTTGAACCATTCAACATAGGTGTTCCGCCTTTGAATGCATCTGTTTTAGTTCCAAAGAATCTTTTAACACCAGAATCGGAACCGAATTGAACAACTTTGCTTTGAACAACACCGCCAATTGGGTCAAATTCTAGATCAGATACTTTAAGAACTCCGTCAACAATATCATATGTAGCAAGTTTTCTTGCTTCAGACATTTGAGCAGTTCTATTTGGCAACTGATAAACGTTATAGCCTTGGAAGGCAAATCCGCCTTTTGTATAAGATTCAGTTGCTTTAACTTTTGTTGGGTTTCCACCCCATGATAACACAACTTCACCGTCAAATGCTGTTGCTGCAACTTCTGGTGCGGGCGGAGCTGTTGGTACATTAAAGAAGTTATCATAAGCTAATTGCGCTTGAAGATCATAGAATTTTAACAATTGAATTGCACCTAATCTATCAACACCTGGAATTGCACCAGCGCATAATTCTGCAATTACAACTTCTTGTGTATCGCCGTATGCCATGTTGAATGGACCAGCGGTCATACATAAACGACGATCTCCAGGTGGGTGTAATTGACCATCAACCCAGCCTTTACCAGTTACCGGATCTCCAGCTAATGTAAAAGGAGTAACTCTGCCAGTATTCGGATCTGTGAATGGAACACCGCTTGTAGAAATTCTACCGCGGAATAAGTTGTACCATTGTAATGTTCCTTGTTCATAATTTCCTTGTGCTGGATCTCTGTATATCGCATCTGGATTAATAAAGAATGCGAATGAAGTCATCGGTAAATTCTTTTTACCCTGAACATATTTTCCCTTAAAGATACCTCTATCGGATGCATTTCCAGCTACTAAAGGACCTTGGAAAAAGTCGAAACCGGAAGCTGGTGGTGGTAGTGGATTATATGTTGCATCATTTGCAGTTGCATTGTAGCAATATCCTAAGGATAAAGTAGTATCGCAGCCAACATAATCGTCACCAGCATCACCTAAGTCTGGGTCAGACCACATTGAAACATACATTTCAGTGAATGCTTTTTTAGCTGCACTCTTGTTAATAATCAAGAATTTTCTGAAGAACATATTTCCAAGAGCACCAGTCGCATTGTAACCCCAAACAGTTGCTTGTTGTTCAATACCCATTGGTAGAGAACCATACATATAATCTGTTTGTGCTGGGTCTAAATCGTTAGTAACAAACCAGATGGTTTGGTCTGCGCCAGGAACTCCAGGAATATCAACTGTTGGTTGATAAGTTCCATTTCCGTTAACATCTTCAAAAGGAGCTCCATAAGAAGCTGGCCATTCGTTCCAGTCTTTAGCATATTGTGCTCTGATAGCATCAACAGATGGACCATCGCCGTCTGCTAATTCTGCACTTAAATCGCCTTCTTTATAATCTCTTCTAACACGGTAAATTCTTACATCTGGATCAGTTGGCATTGCTCTAGTTCCGTCTGGTTTAATTCTACCAGCAACAGTACCTTGACGGTAAACAGAACCGCCAACTCTGAACTGCCCATCTACTTTTCCTCCCCATAGAAATCCAGATTGGAATACAGCAGTTTTGTTACTTCCTTTTGGGAAAACCAATCCAGAATTTCCGTTTTGGTTTATATCAGTTTCGCCATCATACTTAATCCATGTAGAAATATTATTGATGTTGAACTTAGTATAAACCGGTGTTCCTAATGTTTTGTTAAGAGTAGAGCTTTTGCGATCGCCACCACCTTTAGCAAATGCCATCGTGGAAAACGCTACTAAGATCAGCGCTACACTTAAATATCTAATTAATTTTATGTTCATGTTTTACTCCCGTTTTTTTCAAAACTTGAAATTAATATTCTAACCTAACACCAAGACGAATTTGACGTGGAGGACCATAAAGGTTTCCGGCACCTCCGTAACCACCTTGGTAATCAAGGTTTCGTGCTTTCCAAAGAGCGACATATTGATCGCCATAAGTTGCAATCAATTGAGCAGTAAGTTCTGGATTGCTGATTACGCCATCGTCGTCAGGTGAACCGGTACGCATGAATACGTTTCGAATATTTTCTTTGTCAAATAAGTTGATTACATATACATAAACGTTCATTGATAATTTTCCGAACAAGCGAATAGTTTTATCAACTCGTAAATCAACTTGTAATTCACCAGGAGTAGTTGAAGAATTTAATGCTTCAAGAGGTTGTCTGAATCTTGCATCAAATTCAGCATTCAATGCACCGAAGCCTCTTGTGTATGGATGCCCGTCATTAAATGTTGCTAATAATGAAACTCCAAAATCATGTAGCAATGCTGGTCCATCATTTGGTCCAAAACGATAATCGATGTTTACATTTCCTCTAATTGCTTGGTTGAAATTCAACAAGCTGATGTATTTTGGATAAAAGATAGTAACACCATCAAGAGGAGCACCAACAACACCATTATTTGAATATGGATTCGATCCGGTACCGCGCGCATCCTGGAATGAAATATTAGCATTAGCCGCTAATCTTTGATATCTGCGCATGTTAAGAGTAAATTCAATACCCTTGGTTGTTGCATAGTCACCATTCTGCAGTGTGTTATAATTTTGGAACGCAGAGGTTCTTTGAACTGGAATATTTGTATACTGAACGTTGTCTCTAATATCTCTGTAATAACCAGTAATATCGAAAGACATGAAATCAGTTAATTGTTGAGTAAAACCTAATTCATATTGAGTGGTTCTTGTTGGTCTAATGTTAGCACCAGATGGTTGGGGAATAAAGAAACCACCCTTTATTTCAAATCCTAATCTATAATAACCGGTATAAGCAGTATTTAATGATGGTTGTTGAACGAATTTACCAAATTGTGCGTGAAATACTGTCTTGTCTGTAACTGGGAATGAGAAACCAAGACGCGGACTGACAGCACTGAACACTGGTACATCTTGCCAACCAGCAGCTTTTAATTCACCCGAAGTATTATCAATTGCTAAATCAGGCAAACTTGGATCAACAAACATTAAGTTGTCGATATCAATATAGTCATATCTTAAACCAGCATTGATGATAAGATCTTCATACTCAATTCTATCTTGAATATAAGCAGAAGCAAATACTGGTTTATGAGGAGTGTCGAATCCATCTCCGTCATATTCGTTGCCGAATACATCATAACCGTAATTACTAACACCGTTAGTTATTAACAATTGGCGATTGTAAGCTTCTAAAGTTGGATATTGTGCGCTCGGTTGATAGTTAGCAACTTTTGCTGCTAAACCAGTTTGACCGCCAACTCCCCAACTACGAAGTGTATATTGTTGATACTCACCGCCAATTTTGAATGAATGGCTCTTTCCTAGCAAGAAAGATAATGCGCCGTTAAATGACATACTTTTTCTGTTCAGTTTACCATAACCGGTTGGAACTGCGCCATCACGGGTAAAGGTGAAACCAAGAATGTTAATTGTTGTTGGCGTTACATATCTTCCAACTCTACCAACAGTTCTATCTTGTGCAGATCTTGGGATTGTCCAGCCAGCAGCTGCGTTAGCAACGCTGTCGCCATAAGCCCAATAATCTGACCCTAAACCAGGAGTAAAGGTTTCACTTTCTTGTGTATAATATCCAGCTGATAATTCATAGAACATAGATGGACTTAATACGTGTGTTAATTTTACGGAGAATGATCCGTTGGAATTTTCATTTCTGCCGCGTCGTGTTTGTAAGAAGTTTCCAATTCCTCCTCCGCCAGAGTCACCGCTATTAGAAGTATATGTTCCAGTCAATCTAACTAAGATTGGCTTGAAATCCATATTAAGTGTTCCAGTGTATGTATAAGTTTGACCTTGAACACCCATTAATGGACCGGCTGGATAAACAAAGTTAATAGTATCTAATGATGTTGGATCACCAATCTTGCCAATGTTTACACCTGGCCAAGGTTGTGGATCTCCATCTTTGTTATAAACATAATTAAAGTTACCAAAGAATTTTATCGTGTTGCCGAATAATGGACCGCTCAATACAGCACTCATTTCATTGTAACCCCACCAATGAGCACCTAAGCGTTTTGTTCCATCATAAGCATCAGCTTTGCTTTTGAAAGTTACGTTATCAGTTATGTATTCAAAGCTAGCTTTTAATTGTGGTCCGCCGGATTTGAATTGCTGACGAATAATACCAGCATTAGCACCACCAAATTCAGCAGTGTAACCACCAGATTGAACTTGAATTTCTTCAAGAGCATCTTGAGAAACTCTAACTGCATTACCACCAGAAATCGGGTTTGTTACTGAAACACCCTCTAAGTAGTATCCAACTTCGTCACTTCTACCACCACGGATGTAGATAACACCATTTTGATTAACTACACCAGCTGTTAAACTAATAATGCTGTTAACACCACGAACTGGAAGAGCTTGAATATCTTCACTAGTTGTAATGCGCACTGCATTAGTAGCATCTTTTTGTATGAGTGGTTTCTGAGCGACAATTTCTACAGTACCTACTTGAATGTCCTCACTTGGAAGTTCAAATGATACATATGTTGTAAGGTCTGCATTAACTCTCACATTGGAAATTGTAATTGATTGAAAACCTAAATATGAAGCTCTTACAGTGTAAACACCAGCTTCAAGGTTCTGCAAGAGAAATTCGCCACTTGCATCTGTAGCAGCACCGGTTGTGGTTCCCATAACAATTACGTTGGCACCAATCAGCGCTTCGCCAGTTTGCAAATCAACTACTTTTCCCTTAATTCTACCCTTTGTACCAGCAGTGAGTAAAACTGGACAAAGAGCAAGAAATAGCAAAAAGTAAAAAATCTTTCGATGCATACTATACTCCTTAATTTGTTAATTTAATTAAGAAAGGGTTTGTTTGAAGTGAAAACTTGTAATTAATACTCAATAACTACCTCCTTCTTTTTAGATTTTTATTTTTATTTATTTAATGAAGATAAACATTGAGAAATAGTAGTGAATTTTTCCATGAAAAAATCCGGAACCATTTGAAATATCGTATTGTCTAATCCGAAATTTATATTGAAAGTTATTTTTCTTGATTGCATTGAACTCAAGATAACCCTATACACTTTCTTAGTCAAGTTTTTTATTGGATTTCGAAGATTTTTTGAGAAGTCCCCTTTCTCATAATCAAAATAATATCTAATGTAGTCTTTGTCAAGGTCTTTATTGAGTAGTATTTCTACAATTTTTTATGAATTTCGACCTTATTACAACTAGTATTTTAACTTATGCTAGTTAAACTCTATTAAAATTTCAACGATTTAATATCACCCCGTTTTCATTGAAAATAGAGATTCCACCTCGAAGAGTAGAAAACCATTTGTTGTTTTTATTATCAACGAAAATATTAAAAACTAAATCATCAGATAAAGGAGAACTTCCACTTCTAAAAGTTTTAAACGATACACCGTCATATCTTACAACACCTTGACCAAATGTACCAGCCCAAATTACATCATTAAAATCTGAAGCAACACCGTAGAATCCTTCAATCGGCATTTTAGAATTTTGCGGATTTAGAATTTCAAATTTTTCACCGTCATATATAACAAGACTACCAAACTTGTAACCAAATATTATTCTATTTTTTTTGTCCGATGTTATCCAATAAGCAGCGTAATCAAGAGATCCATAATTCATTTCTTTTTCAGTTATCCATTTTCCGTCTTTTATCCAAAAAAACATTTCTGCAGTCCCAATCCAAAGCAGATTATTTTTATCTTCGTAAAGAATTGTTACTTTGTTTTGAGTAAGTGGTGAATTTTCTTTATTAAACACTTCCCACTCAGTACCATCAAATTTTGCCATTCCACCAGAAAAAGTTCCGACCCAGATATTTGAATTATGATCCACGATTATTGAATAGATCCAGTTACAAGGTAATTTAGAATTTGATCTATTAAATATCTTCCAGGTTTTTTTCTGATCAAATACTGCAACCCCGCCGCCGTAAGTTCCAATCCATAAATTTTCATTTTTATCGAAAGCTAAACTGTAAACATAATTGTGAGGTAGAGGAGAATTTTTTGTGTTAAAAATTGTCCACGATTTTAAATCATATTTTACAAGACCAGCATCGTAAGTAAGAATCCAGTAGTTTCCCTTTTTATCTTGAACTACTCCGCGGATTCCATTTGTAGGCAAACCCGAACTGTCCTTTTGAAGAATTAACCAGTTTGGGTTTTGTCCAAAGGTTAGAGCAATAGAAATAAGTAAAAAAAAATGTGTGAATAAATTTACCATTTCACTTAGGATAATAATTTATTAATCTTATCCGTAAACATTTGTTTTGGAACTGCACCAATAATAGTGTCTTTAACTTCTCCATTCTGAAGAAATAAAACTGTTGGTATACTTCTTACGCCATATTTAATCGCTGTTTGTTGATTATCATCTACATCAAGTTTTCCAATTTTAACCTTGCCGTCAAATTCATTTGACAGTTCCTCAATAATTGGCGCTATTATTCTGCAAGGTCCGCACCAAGCTGCCCAAAAATCTACGATTACTGGTTGATCAGATTTTAAAACTTCGTTTTCAAAGTTGTCATCTGTAAATGTAATTGGTTTCATTTCTTTATCATCTCCTTAAATTAAACTACTCCCCCTTTTTTAATTATTTCTCGTGCAATAATGCCTTTTTGAATTTCATTTGTACCTTCAAAAATTTTATTAATTCTTGAATCTCTGTAATATCTTTCAATTGGCAGTTCACGTGAATAGCCCATCCCTCCATGAATTTGTACTGCTAAATCTGCAATAGTATCAAGGGATTCTGAACAATATAATTTTACAATTGCAGATTGACGTGATACATCTTTTTTTAAATCATAATCTACGGCTGTTCTGTAAATCATTGATTCCATTGCATAGACCATTGTTGCCATTTCTGCCAGCATAAACTGTACTGCTTGAAAATGTGAGATTGTCTGGTCAAATTGTTTTCTCTGTTTTGAATACGAAGTAGACATTTCCAGCAATTCTTTAGCAGCACCTAAACAAGCAGCGCCAAGACCCAATCTTCCAGCATCTAAAGTTTTCATTGCTAATAGAAAACCACGTCCATCTCTTCCAACAAGATTTTCTTTTGGAATTCGTACATTATCAAATGTAATAGGATTTGTTGTGCTACCTTTAATACCCATTTTCTTTTCCGGAGGTCCAGCATAAAATCCAGGTGTATTTGTTTCAACTATAAATGCGCTTACTCCTTTTTCAGTTCTTGCAAAAACTGAAACAATATCTGCAATACCTCCATTCGTAATCCATAATTTTTCACCATTGATAACCCATTCATTGCCATCCAAAATTGCTCTAGTTCTAACATTAAAGGAATCAGAACCAGCTTGAGCTTCTGTTAGACAAAAAGCTCCTATCTTTTCTCCTTTTGCAAGAGGAGTTAAATATTTTTTCTTTTGATCTTCATCACCACCAATATAAATTGTGTTTGCACCAATCGATTGATGAGCTCCAATGAAAGTAGCAGTTGACATACAACCGCGCGCAATTTCTTCTTGCATAATGCAGTAGCCAATTTCTCCAAAACCGCCGCCGCCGTATTCCTCAGGAAATGAAACTCCGAGAAAACCGAGTTCTCCTAATTTCTTTATTAGTTCATCTGGAATTTTTTCCTCAGCATCTATTTTTGATGAAATTGGTTTTATTTCGTTATTAACAAAATCGCGAGTCATTTCGCGAAGCATATTCTGTTCTTCTGTAAATGAAAATTCAGTCATTGAAATACCGTAATTTATTTTAAGATATTTGTTGTTTTTTCACCAATGTAATTAACAACATATTCAGCGCCATCAACACCAATTACATTTCCGGAAATCCAACCGCAATTTTCGTGGCACAGTGAAACAATTGCTTTAGCAACATCCTCGGGTGTTGTTAATCTGTTGTGAGGATTTTTCGATTTTGCAGAATGCAGCATTTTATCAAACATTGGAATTTTTCTTCCAGCTGGTGTATCAGTTACTCCAGCCATAATTGAATTACATGCAACTTTCATGTTCCCCAATTCAACAGCAAGCTGACGAATGTGGGATTCAAGTGCAGCTTTCGCAGCAGAAACAGCTCCATAATTCGGAATAACTGTATGTGAACCAGCGCTTGTTAAAGCAAAAATTCTTCCGCCAACAGCAAATAAATTTCTTGCTACTAATCCTTGAGTCCAATAAACAAGTGAATGTGCCATAACATCAACAGTCATTGACATTTGTGCCGGGGTTATTGCTTCATTAATATTTTTTGTGATGTAAGGTTTTAATGTTCCAAAAGCTAATGAATGAATTAGCACATGAACATGAGGATAATCCTTAGAAGCAAACCTTTCTTTAATTTCATCTAAAGTATCATTTCTTTTTATTTGATCTGCTGCATTTATATTAAAGAAAACAGCATGTTGTCCAGTCTTCTCAATTTTTTTAATTATTTGTTGAACTTGCGGCATAGTTGCCTGGCGGTCAAGATGCACACCAAAAATACTATAACCAGCTTTTGCTAATTCAATAGCAGAAGCACCGCCAAAACCACTTGAAGCACCAAGAATAAGTGCCCACTTCTTTTCCATTTATTATCCTTCCTTGTTAATGTGGCACAAACTTAAGAAATACGATTGTGAAATCAAATCTTGGTAATTTAATTGCGTCAACTTGTTAAAAAAATTAGAGAATCATCTCCTAAAAGTTTTTTAAGACTATCAACAAAGTTATTAGATAAATTCACTGAGAAATCAATGGCAAATTCACGAGTGTTTCCATTTTCTTTAACAGAAATAATTACTGGAATATTACCGGGATTTTCTTCAATCATTGTTTGTATGTGAGCTATTACATATTCATCATGTTGAGAAGAGTCTAACATAATTCCAAGTCGTTTAGTTAATTTATTTTTAACTTCTTCTAAAGAGACTGCTTCATCAACATGCAGCTTAATAGTATCGCCGCTGCTTTCTAATTTCCCTTTTATCATTATTGTAGATTCAGGTTGAATTAATTCTCCAAACTCTTTGAATGCTTTTGAAAACATTATGCAGTCGCAAGAGCCATTGAAATCATCCAATTTAAAAAATGCCATTTGTCTTCCAGCTCTATCAGTCTTTGCAGAAAAATCTGTTACAACTCCGCAAGCTCTTACAATTTCATTAAACCGATAAGTTGAAGGTTCCCCAAGGTGCACTGTTGCAAATGAATTATATTCGGTTTCAAATTTTCTTAGCGGATGATTACTCAAATAAAATCCCAATACTTTTCTTTCTTGCGCCAGTCTTTCCTTATCTTCCCACTGTTTAATATCTGGAAGCTGGGGTTCAACATATTCAATTGATTCTGTTTTTTCACCAAATAGACTTTCCGCATGAGATTCTTTAGCAGATTTTATTTTATTACCAATATTCAATGCATCTTCTATAACCGAAAAATATTGTGCTCTAGTTCCGCCAAGTGAATCGAATGCGCCGGCAAGAACAAGTCCTTCCATTGCTCTTTTATTTACTATTCTAGTATCTACATGAGCACAAAAATCATAAATGCTATTAAAGTCTTTTCCGAGTTCAGAGTGAGCTCTTTTAATTTCTTCAACTGCTTGAACGCCAACATTTTTAATTGCAGCCATTCCAAAAATAATTTCACCATTCTTTACTTTGAAATAGACAGTCGGATGATTTACATCGGGCGGCTGTACTTTTACTCCGAGTTTTCTGCAATCTTCCAGCAGAGAAGTTACTTTATCTGTATTATCATATTTGTTTGTAAGATTTGCAGCTAGAAATTCTTCAAGATAATGAGCTTTTAAATAAGCAGTTTGATAAGCTACAATACTATAAGCTACAGCATGCGATTTATTAAAACCATAGTTGGCAAATTTATCAATAGTCTCGAAAATTGATTCTGCAATCCGTTTTGTTATATTATTTTTTTCAGCACCTTCAATAAATTTTTGACGCTGCTGCTTCATTGCTTCCAAATCTTTTTTACCCATAGCTCTGCGAAGTAAATCAGCATCAGCTAAACTTAATCCAGCAACTCTGTTTGCTATTTGAATTACTTGTTCTTGATATACAATAAATCCATATGTTTCTTTTAATATGTTTTCCAAAATTGGATGTAAATATTTTATCTGCTTTTTACCATTCTTACATGAAATAAAATCATCTATCGACTCCATTGGACCAGGTCTATAAAGAGCATTCATCGCTGCTAGGTCTGTAATACTAGATGGTTTTAATTTTTTCAAATATTCTCGCATTGGTGGAGATTCAAATTGAAATACCGCAGTTGTCTGTCCTCTTCCAAATAATTCATAAGTCCGTTTATCGTCCGTTGGAATTTCATCAATATTAATTTCTTCGCCATAATTCTGTTTAACTAAATCAATTGTATCCCTTATAACTGAAAGAGTATCCAGTCCAAGAAAATCCATTTTTAATAAACCGGCATCTTCTAAATCTTTCATATTGAATTGAGTAACGATTGTTCCATCATCACCATATGTTGCTAAGGGAACCAAGTCGCTTACTTCACCCGGGGTTATCACAACACCAGCAGCATGCTTTGAAGCATTTCTATTCATCCCTTCAAGTATTCTTGCATACTTTAAGAGCTCTTTCATATTTTCATCATCAGTCTTCTTTAACCATTCAAGTTCTTTTACTTCAGCTAAGGCTTGATCAATGGTAAAAACTCTTCCAAATTTTGATGGAATCCATTTTGTAATATTATCTACTTGTGGAATCGGAATTTTCAAAACGCGTGCAACATCTCTAATTACTTGTTTTGATGAAAGTCTATTGAATGTAATTATCTGGGCAACAGAATTTTCTCCATATTTTTCTTTAACATAATTAATTACATCCTCTCGTTTGTCATCAGCAAAGTCAACATCAATATCAGGCATCGATTTTCGCGCTGGATTTAAAAATCTTTCAAATAATAAATTATACTCAAGCGGATTAACATTTGTGATGCCTAAAACATATGCAACTAAACTTCCGGCGACAGAACCTCTTCCCGGTCCAACTGGTATTCCCATTTTTTTTGAAGCATTTATAAAATCTTGAACAATCAAAAAATAACCAGCGTAACCCATATCATTTATAACTTTTAATTCGTACTTAAAACGGTCTTCAATTTCAGGTGTAATCTGTTTGAATTTTTTATCAAGCCGTTCATACGAAAGATGATGTAAATATTCTTCCAATGAATCTGTTTTTGAATCCTTCGGAATTGGAAATATTGGGAAGTGATAATCAGCAAAATTGAGTTCAAGATTTATTTTTTCATCTATCTCAAGTGTATTTTCAATAGCTCCTTTATAATTTTTAAATAGACTTTTCATTTCATCAACAGATTTGAAATAAATTTCATCCGTTCCGTAACGAAGTTCTTTGTAATCAACGCTTCCGGTTTTATCGCCAAGTGAAATTAAAATATTATGTGCAATAGAATGATCTTTTTCAATGTAATGAATATCATTAGTTGCGACCAACTTTGCACCGATATCTTTAGCAAGTTTCGGCATTCCATTAAGAATTGATTGCTCTACTTCCATTCCATGGTCTTGAATTTCAAGATAAAAATCATCTCCAAAAATTTCCTTTAGTTTAATTGCCGTTTCTCTTGCTTTAATGTAATCATCATTACGAAGATGAACTGAAACCGGACCGGCTGGACAAGCTGTTGTGCAAATTAATCCATCATTATATTTCTTAAGAATTTCTAAATCAATCCGCGGTCTATAATAAAATCCTTCAAGATGACCAATGGTTGTTAGCTTAATTAAATTTCTATATCCAATTTTATTTTTTGCAAGCAATAATAAATGATTATAAGGTTTAGTTTTTTTAATTCCGTTTCCATATTCACCGCTTTTATCAAATCTGCTTTTATCAATTACGATATAAGCTTCCATTCCAATGATTGGTTTAATTCCTTCTTTCTTTGCCTTTTTATAAAACTCTGAAACTCCAAACATTACACCATGATCGGTTAAAGCGACGGCATGCATGTTGTTTTTCTTTGCCGAGAGAATCAAATCTTCAACGGTGCAAGCACCATCTTGTAAGCTATAATGCGAGTGATTATGGAGGTGAATAAAATCTGACATTAAAAAACCTATTTATTAAATGAGAATTGTCTCATACAAACTTGGGTAAACGAGACAAGCAAAATGTATTTGCAAATTAAGATTGACTGCAATAGAAAAATTATTTAGTACCAGTATGACCGAAGCCGCCTTCTCCTCGGTCGCTGTCATTTAAATCTTTTGATTCTTCTAATACTGCTTTATAAACCTTTGATAAAACTAACTGTGCAATTCTATCACCGCGTTTAATAAGAAAATCCTCTTTCCCAAAATTGAACATAATCACCTTGATTTCTCCTCGATAATCAGAATCAATTGTTCCCGGAGAATTTAGAATTCCAATTCCGTATTTGGATGCTAACCCGCTTCTTGGTCTTACTTGAACTTCATACCCAAATGGAATTTCAATTTTTAAATTTGTAGGAACAAGTTCAACTTTGCTTTTTTCAATTATCAAATCACTTTCAACTGCAGCACGTACATCAAGTCCGCTGCTTCCACTAGTTGAGTATTCTGGAAGTGGGATATCATCAAACAAATGTGAGATTCTCTGAATTTTAATTTTTACAGAATCCATTACCGTATTAATTCTTTCTTTTTAATAATAGTTTTATTAAAAAAATAACTTCATTCATTTTTAAGATGTTCAGAAGAAACATTAATGAAATAAATCCGACTAAGAAGAATATCTTATATAGAAAAATAAATTCAATTGAATAGATCAAATAATAATAGAATGAAGCACTTATTAGTATTAGAAACAAAATTTTTCCGATCTTTTTGTATTCGTATTTAATTTCATAAAATCTTTGCGATACATAAAACAAGCCACCTGACATTACCACATAACTAATAAGAGTAGCCAGTGCTGCGCCAATTATTCCAATAATTGGAATTAATAAGAAATTTACTACAACATTTATCAGGGCTCCAGAACCGGTAACCATTGGAAAGTATTTTGTTTTTTCTTCAATGTAAATTCCAGCAGTAAAGTTTACATACAATCCATTGAAT
>Ga0194119_10001812_pt1 | contig 37931 bp, 35 predicted proteins | sample TA2MahC100mmetaG_FD_148620 | JGI IMG/M metagenome (GOLD analysis project Ga0194119, IMG submission 148620) | Freshwater microbial communities from Lake Tanganyika, Tanzania - TA2015018 Mahale Deep Cast 100m | ecosystem: Environmental > Aquatic > Freshwater > Lake | place: Tanzania: Lake... | reverse complement strand
GATGGCAATGAAGAACTCGTCTTCGTCGCCGGCGGCATGCTCGAAGTGCAGCCCAACCTGGTGACCGTTCTGGCCGACACCGCCATCCGCGGCAAGGACCTCGACGAAGCCAAGGCCCTCGACGCCAAGAAGAAGGCCGAGGAAGCGCTGCAGAACAAGACCTCGCAACTCGAGTACGCCAAGGCCCAGGCCGAACTGGCCGAAGCCATCGCCCAGCTCGCCGCCATCCAGAAACTGCGCAAGCCGCGGCACTGAGCGAGCGTCACGCATCAAAACGAAAGGGCAGCGCAAGCTGCCCTTTTGCTTTACCCCTCGCCCCTCCGGGGAGAGGGCCGGGGAGAGGGGCAAGCCCCAAGCCCTGCGGGCTGGCTTTCACCCGAGCGCTTGAAGGGCATGTTCAGCACGCCTATACTTCGCCCCATGCTGATGACAAAGGCACCTCAAACGGACTTCCGCGAAACCCCCCTCTATACCGCCGCCGAGGCGGCGCATTACCTGCGCGTTCCCGTCTCGACGGTGCGAGCCTGGGCGTTCGGTCAAGGCCAGCGCAAGGACGGCAGCCGGCGGTTCAAGCCGGTAATCGCACTCGCCAGCCGTCAGGGCAGACTGCTTTCGTTCATCAATCTGGTCGAGCTGTTCGTGCTCACGGCGATCCGCCGCCACCACGGTGTGGTCCTGCCGAAGGTGCGCAAGGCGCTCGATTACCTGAAAAAGCGTTTTCCTTCGCCGCATCCGTTCGCGGACAACGAGTTTCAAACGAATGGCGTCGATCTATTCGTCGAGAAATTCGGTGAGTACCTCAACCTGTCGCGTGAAGGCCAGATCGAGATCAGGGGGCTGATCGAAGCGCGCCTGCGCTGCGTTCTGCGCGACGAGGCCGGCATGCCGCTCAAGCTATATCTCTCCCCGCGTGCGGACATTGACCGCGGCATCGTAGTGATTGATCCGCGTCTTGGCTTCGGCCGGCCGGTCATCGAGGGTACCGGCATCCGCACGGAAGTCATCGTCGGCCGCTTCAGCGCCGGCGAGACGATCGACTCGATCGCTGAGGACTACGGCCGCTCGCGCTCCGATATCGAGGAAATCGTCCGCAGCGAACTGCCGCTCGCCGCGTGACGCCGAAGCCCTCCGGCGGTCCCGTCTTCTTCATCGACCGCAGCCTCGGCCGTAAGCAGGTTGCAGAAGCATTGCGCGAGGTCGGCGCCACGGTCGAAGTCCACGACGATCATTTCCCCCAGACTACGCCCGACGTTGAATGGTTGGCCGAAGTCGGCCGGCGCGGCTGGGTGGTGCTCTCCAAGGACGAGCGCATCCGCCGCAACCGCATCGAACGCGAAGCGCTGGAAGCCGCACACGTCCGTGCCTTTTTCCTGACTCAGCAGGACATTACCGGGCAGGAGATGGCAGCGCTTTTCAGGGATGCTCTGCCGGGTATGACCAACCGAGCGATTTCCCAACCCCCGCCCTTCATCTTAACGATATTGGAAGGGTGATGCGGTAAACATCACATGGAAAAATGACCTTACCTGATGGACTGTACGATCTGCTTTTGACCGAGGGAATAGCGGCCAAGCTGATCCAGGAACACGCTGAAATTCAGGTGATCGGAGATGATGCCTCCGAATTCCTGGTCGATTCATTGGCTCGTCAGCTGGCCGGCATTCTTGAGGACATATCCGGCGTTGCGGACGAAAAACTACGTCAGCAACTGGAGCTTGTGAATGGTCTATTGGCGACCTTGCGACAGAAGCTTGCGTCAGAGGGAAGCAAGGTGGGCACGGCCGCAGTTGTTGACCTCATATCCCAGCCAGCGCGGTTGCTGAAGGCCATTCAACGTAACCAACAGTTTCAAACACCGCCGGAAGTTAGCTTGGCTGCGCCGTGGCTTTTTACGGCAGGCAAGGGTTCTCCCTCCTTGCTGCAAGAAATCCGGAGAGAACTGGCATCTGCCGATCAGATAGACATTCTGGTGAGCTTCATTACCGTTTCCGGTGTGCGCAAGCTGCAGGACGTGCTAAAGCAGATCACGGCGCTAGCGGCGGACGGCAAGGTGCCAACCCGAATCCGCATTCTGACCACAACCTACACGGGCGCCACGGAAGCGCGCGCTCTCGATGAGCTTGCGCGTTTGCCGGGTTGCGAAGTGCGTGTCTCGCTCGACGGGCGGCGTACTCGCTTGCATGCCAAGGCGTGGATTTTTCAGCGCAACACGGGTTTTGGTTCGGCCTATGTCGGCAGCGCAAACCTGTCCGGTGCAGCGCTGACGGGTGGACTGGAGTGGACCGTGAAGCTAACGCAGCGCTCTCAGGAGGCTTTATTTGCGCGGGCCATCGCTCACTTCGAAACACTGTGGGAGGACAACGAGTTCCAGCGATACGATCCGGGCAATGCCGACCATCGCCGGGCGCTCGCTGTCGCGCTTGGCCGTGAGGCCGGCGACTCGCCCACAGTTATCCCCAGCTTCTTTGATCTGCAACCCAAGACTTATCAGCAGGATATGCTGGAACAACTCGCGGCAGAGCGAGCGCACGGGCGATGCCGCAATCTCGTCGTAGCGGCGACAGGTACAGGCAAGACCGTTGTAGCGGCCTTCGATTACCGAAATGCCTGCTGTGTTGAAGGTGGCCGGCCACGTCTCCTGTTCGTAGCGCACCGCGAGGAAATATTGCGTCAAGCGCTGCGCACTTACCGTGAAGTGCTGCGCGATCCCGATTTTGGCGAACTGCTTGCAGGCGGGACTCAACCGGAACGTGCTGACCATCTCTTCACCACGATCGACAGCCTTACAAGCCGGGAACTGTTGGCCACGTTTGGGGCCGACTACTGGCACACAATTGTCGTCGACGAATGTCACCGTCTCGCGGCCGATCGTTTTCACGCGTTCGTGACTACAGTACGCCCGCGCCTTCTCCTTGGGCTGACGGCAACCCCGGAGCGCAGCGACGGACAAGCAATCACAACGTACTTCGATCCGCGGCCCGATGGCAGCCCAGCTGTTGAGCTTCGCCTTTGGCACGCACTCGATCTTCAGCTGCTTGCCCCGTTTGAGTACTACGCGTGTGACGATGCCACCGACTTTTCTGATGTGCCATGGGATCGCCCTGGCGAACGGGAGGCGATCGACAATCTCGTCACGGGTAACGATGTGCGCGCGAAACTTGTCGTCAACGAATGGCGACGTCTTGCGGCTGACCCACTTCGCTCGAAGGCTTTGGTGTTCTGCGTATCGGTGGCCCACGCCCAATTCATGACGGATTGGCTCAATCGTGCAGGCATACCCGCCGCATGCGTGGTCGGCACAACGGCAGATGAGGAGCGCCGCCGCGCGCCACAACGGCTGCTGAATGGAGAGCTGAACGCGCTGGTGACAGTGGATCTCTACAACGAGGGGGTTGACCTGCCGTTGATTGATACCTTGCTACTGCTCCGGCCCACGCAAAGCCCGGTGTTGTTTCAGCAGCAGATCGGGCGTGGTTTGCGTCTCTCCCCTGGAAAAGAAAGCTGCCTGATCCTTGATTTTGTTGGCCAGCAGCGCGCTGATTTCCGCTTCGATCGGCTGTTGTCGGGGCTGACAGGTTTGTCTCGCCGGGCCCTAACCGAAGGCGTCGAACAGGGTTTCGGCAGTCTGCCGCCAGGCTGCCACATTCACTTGCAGAGGCAAACACGCGAACAGGTGCTTAAAGGGTTGCGCAACCTGACGATGCAGAACTGGCGGCGTCTGCGAACCGAGCTGCAATCGTATGCAGCGCTGAGAGGAAGAACCTCGATCAGGCTGGCAGAGTTCCTGCACGACCAGGCCTTGGAGTTGGAAGACGTATACCGATCCAGCGGACGCAGCGGTTGGACCGCTCTGAAGCGTGATATCGGCTTGATCGTGGCGGAACCCGGGCCGGAGGAGGACTACTTCAGTCGGCGATTCGAAGACCTCCTTCACGTGGACGACCCGAATAGGCTCGACTTGCTGCAGAGCATTGGGGCGTCCGGTGCCCGCAGTGGTCAGATCACACCTGAGACTGCGCTTACTTCGCAAATTCTGGCTTACCAGATCGACGGCCGGAACGATCAGGTGGCGGACCATAATGCGTTCCTTGCACGCTTGGAGGCGCATCCGGTGATTTGCGAGGAACTGGCCGAGTTAGCCGGCATCCTTCAGGTCAGAACCAGCTTGCCCTTCATGCGCGTTCCTGGACTCGAAGACACGCCACTATGCATGCATGCTGCGTATGGCGTAAGGGAGGTATTGACCGCTGTCGGCTGGCTGACTGCATTTAGGCGCTCGCCGTTCCAGTCCGGTGTTCTGCCATTGGCCGAACGCAAGACTGAACTACTCTTCGTCACGCTCGACAAGAGCGAGGGATATCATGACCGGATTGCTTATCACGACTACGCCATCAGCGCCGAGCGCTTCCACTGGCAGACACAGAACAGCGCAGGCCCTGACACGATGAGCGGTCGCCGCTATCTGGAAAGTCCGGGAAACGGATGGCAATTCCAGTTGTTCGTGCGCGCACGTAAAGGCGATGCCTATCGCGCTTGTGGTCGGGTTTCTTTGGAAAAGGCAGAGGGAGATCGCCCGATGAGTTTGATCTGGCGATTGGAGGTGCCGCTTCCGGCGCGATTGTTCCGCGAGTTCAGTGTTCTGCGTGGCGTGTGATCCCCAACCGTCATATGCCATTCAGTCACGCAGCTTCGGTGCCGTATTGCAGCGACTGACTTTTGTGGGTGATGCCGTCCGTGGTTCGATACGCCCGCGAGCGCGGGCTACTCACCACGAACGGCTGAGGAGAATCCGGCGGCCCGTCCTACGCGGCCTGCTTGATCAGGGATTCCGCCGGAATGCCCAGCCCCTTGTGCAGCTTCCAGGCCATGGCCATGGTCAGCGGGCGCTTGTGGTTGAGGATTTCATAGACGCGATTGGGCCGGCCGATGTAGGGCACCAGGTCCTTGACGGCGAGATTGCGCTGCTCCATCACGAACTTGATGGCCTCCACCGGATCGGGCAGGTCGAGCGGGAAGTGCCTGGCCTCGTAGGCTTCGACGAGGGTGACCAGGACGTCCAGCCGGTCGCCTTCGGGCGTGTTGCGCTTCGCCGTCATCAGGCGCTCGATTTCCACGAGCGCCGCCTCGTAGTCGCGTTTGTTGCGGATGGGTTTGATGTCCATGTGAATGCCTCGCTTGCCTATATCGTTTGCGCGTCGATCGCGTCGTACTGGCGGTGCGTGCCGATGAACCGCACGTAAACGACCCGGTAGGGGTAGTTGATCCAGACCACGATCCGGTACTTGTTGCCGCCGATGTTGAACACCGCGCGGCCGTCCTTCAGGATGCTGGCGCTGCCGATCTCGCGCTTCACGTCGGCCGGCGACGCCCAGTCCGACCTGAGCACCTGCCGGTACCACGCCAGCGCCGGTTCGCGCGCATCGTCGTGCTTGCCGATGAACTGCTTGATCGTGCGCAGGGCGATGACACGCATGGGATGAAGCTTAGTCCCATTCCGGGACTATGGCAAGGGCTGTGCCGCCGTGTTGCGCAGACTGACTTTTCCCAATCCGCTCAATCGCCGCGTTTGCCGACGGGCTTGATGTTCGCCGGTCGCCACGGGCTGGAGCTTATCGAGGCGCGCGTGCCCTGGCCGCTGCCGGGGCGATGGGTGTTACCAGAGCGTGGCGAGCTTGTGCGACCGGTATGCGCGCTTGATGTCGGCGTCGCGGGTGATCAGGGTATGCCGCCCGCGGATGGCTTGCCAGATCAGCATGCGGTCGAAAGGATCCTTGTGCGCGGTTCGGGGCAGCCGATGAAAGGCGCTGGCATCCTCTGGAGTCAGCGGCAGAAGCTGGAATGACTGCGCCTGCGCCGCTTCGAGCAGCGTCTCGGGGCTGCAATTCTCCAGCTTCAGCTTGCCGAGCGCGGTCTTCAGGGAAATTTCCCAGAAGCTTACGGCGCTGACGAACACCTCGCTGGAAGGATCGGTCATCGCAGCACGGGCTTTCTCGCCGAGCTGCCTGGGTTCCAGAACGGACCAGACGAGGGCGTGGGTGTCGAGCAGGAAACTCACGCCTGCAGCAGTTCTTCGTCGCTGATGGAAAAGTCCTTCGCGAAGCGCGCCTTCGCGCGCCCGGCCAGCACGCCCAGCTTGCGCGCCGCCGGTTGGCCGGCGGGCGGATAGGGCACCAGTGCGGCCACCTTCTCGTGCTTGCGGCCGTAGCTGATCACGACGGTTTTTCCCGCCTTGACTTCGCTGAGCACCTCGGAAAAGCGCGCCTTGAGTTCGCCGACCTGGATGGATTTCATGGGTTCTGCCGGATATTGAAAGACAAGGAACTGTATCGTCTACTGGTCAAGTTGACAAGATAATTTTCGATCCCGTCAGGAACCCTTCCTTCCGACGGGCTTGATGTTCGCCGCTCGCATCGTCCCCGGCCAGAGGCGGCTGGCTTCATCCAGGAACAGCAGCTCCATTTCACGCAGCGCGTTCATGTCGCGCAGCCGGGTCTTGTCGTTGAGCTTGAGGTACAGGCTCTGATACCAGGGGCTGTGCCGCATCTCTTCGAGATCGGTGGGGCCTTTGTCGAGCAGCTGCGAGAGGATGGTGTACTGGCGCGCGTTGATTTCCTTGCGGTCGAGCGCCCGCCGGATCTGGCTCTCGTAGAGCAGCACCCCGACGATGCGGTTGCCGCGCTCGTGCAGCCGGTGGATGACGACGCGCATTCCTTCCAGGTGAAAGCGGACGAAGGGCTGATTGGGCGCGGCCCCATGCTTCTCGGCGTTTTTCCGGCAGGTGTTGAACAGCGTGAAGTATTCGTCGATGTTGTCGAGGTAGTGGCGTGCCATCGCGAACGGCGCGTAGCGGTAGCCCGCCGCCTGCAGCAGCGTGGCCTCGATCACGCGGCCGACGCGGCCGTTGCCGTCCCAGAAGGGATGGATGGTTTCGAAGTAGAAATGGATCAGCGGGGCGCGGATCAGCGCGGGCACCTCGTTTGCGACCAGACAGTCGTGCCATTCGATCAGCTTGCCCATGAGCAGCTTCACGTCGCCGCCGTACTGGGGCGGCTTGGTGCGGCCGCCGTGGGCCTCGTCGCCGACGGTGGTGATCTTCCCCTTGGGGTTGTCGCGGAACTCGCCGGGGACCATGTCCGGATCGGGCAGGTCGCGCGTGATAAGGGCGTGGACCGTGCGGATGAAGTCGAGGTCCAGGCGCCAGCCGGCAGTCTTGGCGGCACGCTGCGCGAAATCGTAGGCCGCCTTGATGTTCACGGCGCGGCGCTGCTCGGTTTCCTTGACCTCGGCCGGGTCGAGCTGGAGCACCCGCGCGGTTTCCGCTTCGCTCAGGGTGCCGCCTTCGATGGTGTTGGTGCCGAACACGCTGCTGACCACGACCTCTTTTTCGAGTTGGCTGGCCACCTGGTTGAGGGGCGTCTTGATGAAGAGTTCGTGCGCGTCTTCCACCCGCTGCAGGGGCACGACGAGATCCTCGAGATCGACGCCGGCCTGGAAGGTGAAGGGGCCGAACCGGTCGGTTTCGACCCTGAGCAGGCAGTGGGACAGGGGTTTCATTGGCTCAATAATGTCCCTGGAAATGTCCTCGAGAATTCGTAATATTATCGTTTAATAACAATTCGATTAGTTATTTACTACGAAATTCAGTGACAATAAATGTCCGTACTTGGGTAGCATTCTAGGCGAATTTCACGGACTGGCAAGCTCTGTTGCGAGAAAGTTGCCGGTTTAATCCATTCGCTATTTGCAAATGGCGAATGCAGGCCATGATAAATTGACAACATACTGACTTATTGATATTTTCGCTTTTCGCGAAACACGAAACTATTTACCATGCGACGCCCGATCAATCGTCAGCCCGTGCTCAAGCCCCAGGACTTCTATCTGCTCCTGGCGCTGGCGGCCGTGCGTGGGGAGAGCCTGACTTATCCCGATCTGGCGGCCCTGACCGGCCTGTCGATGTCGGAGGTGCATGGTGGACTCAAGCGGGTGGAGCAGGCACGGTTGCTGGCTTTCGTGGATAGGCAGTCGCGCATCGTCACGCCGGCTTTCAAGGAATTTCTGCTGCACGGCGCGCGCTATGCCTTTCCGGCTGCGCGGGGTTCGATGGTGGGAGGCGTGCCGACCGCCTATGCCGCCGCGCCGCTCAATCGCCAGATCGCGCCCTCGGCCGATCCGCCGCCGGTTTGGCCGCATGCCGAGGGCAGCGCACGCGGCATCGCGCTGATTCCGCTTTATCCGAGCGCGCCGGCCGCGGCCTTGCGCAATGCCGCCTTGTACGAAAACCTGGCGTTGTTCGATGCGCTGCGCATGGGCAACGCGCGGGAGCGCGCCCTGGCCGCACAGTTTTTCGAGGAGCGGCTTTGAATCCCGACGATCCGAATCTCCAACGCGTCGAGCTGGTCGCTCGGGCGCTGGGAGCGCTGTGCGAGGAACTGGTGTTCGTCGGCGGCAGCGCCACAGGCTTGCACGTGCTCGACGGCCGCCCCGCTGTCGTCGCTGAAATCGCCGAGACAGGCGGAGCGCTGGGTGACTATCTGGCCCTGCGATTCCGTGAGGTCGTCTCGCATCCCGATTTCGAAAACATTCTGCCGGGCCTGGTGGTCTATGACGGGCTTTACGGCAGCCGGATCGAAGCCGTGCGCGAGCGTGCCAGGGCCATCGCCGGATTGAGCGGTGCAGCGCAATGACGCCGGAAAAACATTCCGTGCCCGCCGATCTCCTGCCCCCACCCAACACCCCCTTCGGCCACCCCCTGCGCAGCCTGTGGTCGCTCGACCCGGACATTCATTTCCTCAACCACGGTTCCTTCGGCGCCGCGCCGCGGCATGTGCTGGCGGCGCAGACGCGCTGGCGCGAGGCGATGGAGCGCGAGCCGGTGCGCTTCATGGTGGATGAGCTGCCGGGGGCGCTGATGGCGGCGCGCGAGCGGCTGGCGGGCTTCGTCGGCGCCGTGCCGCAGCGACTGACTTTTGTCGAGAACGCCACGGCGCGCGTGCCCTGGCCGCTGCCGGGGCCGGAGGCGGTGGCGGCGGCCTTCGACGCGGCGCTTGCCGGCGGCGCGCGGCTGGCGATCGTCGACCACGTCTTCGCGCCGCTGGCGGCGGTGTCGCCGCTCGAGGAGATCGTGCGCCTGTGCCGCGCGCGCGGCGTGCCGGTGCTGGTGGACGGCGCGCACGCGCCGGGCATGCTGCCGCTGGAGCTGGATGCGCTGGCGGCGCAGGGCATGACGTGGTACGTCGGCAACTGCCACAAGTGGCTGTGCGCGCCGAAGGGCTGCGCCTTCCTCTACGCCACGCCGGAGGGCCAGCGCGACCTGCACCCGACGGTGGTGTCGAACTTCTACGGCGAGGGCTACGAGCAGGAGTTCGCCTGGCCCGGCACGCACGACCCGAGCGCGCGGCTGGCGGTGACGGCGGCGCTGGCGTTCATCGAGGCATTGGGCGTCGACTGCTACCAGTCCGAGCTGGTCGGCCAGGCGCGGGCGGCGGCGGAGCTGATCGCGGACGCCTGGCGCGTGGCGCCGGGCGCGGCGCTCAGCATGTGCGCGGCGATGGTGTCGCTGCCGCTGCCCGTCGACGAGGCCGGCACCGAGGAGGCCGCGCGCCGCTGGCGCCGCCGGCTGCTCGACGAGCACCGCATCGAGGTGCCGATCTTCCCCGTCGCCGGCCGCCTCTGGGCGCGCCTCTCGGCGCAGGTGTACAACGAGTTGTCGGACTACGAGGCGCTGGCGCGGGTGTTTGGGTAGGGTCAGGCGTGGGCCTTGCGGTCCGGTTCCACCGAGAGCCGCATGCCGACGCTTTTCAGGACGGCGAGCAGCGTGTTCAGGGTGGGGTTGCCCTTCGGCGAGAGCGCGCGATAGAGGCTTTCGCGCTGTACGCCGGCCGCCGCGGCGATCTTGGCCACGCCGCCGCAGGATTCGGCGATTTGTCGCAGCGCGAGCAGCGCCGCGCCTCGGCCTTCCGGATCGTTCATGCCTTCCATGGCCTGCTTGAGATATTCGACCGCGAATTCCGGATCGGAGCGAAGGGCGTCGACGATCCACTCCTCGTGCGAGACCGAGGGGGCAGGTGCGCGTCGTTTCATGATGCCTTTCTCCGTTGGTAGTCTTTCCAGTAGGTGACGGCGCGCTCGATGTCGGTTTGCTGGCTCCGCTTGTCGCCGCCGCAGAGCAGCAGGACGATGGTCTTGCCGCTGCGGGCGTAGTAAATGCGGTAGCCCGGTCCGAAATCCTCGCGCAGTTCCCACACCTCATTGCGGCACGGCTTGCAGTCGCCGAAATTGCCGGCCGCAACTTTGGCCAGACGAAACGCGATGCGCGCCTTCGTTGCCTTGTCCTTGAGGCTGTCGATCCATGCCCGGAAAGGCACTCGGCCGCCGGCCTCGCGGTAGTGCTCGATGGAATGGGGCATATTGTAACTTATATATCACTGACTGAGTCGGTGATCCCATTCTCGGCCGACAGCCGGCTCACCAGGTGAGCCAGGGGATCGAGTAGACTTGCATTCATCATGTCGCTCGCCGTTTTGAAGAGCCGCGCCCTCGCCGGCATGGATGCGCCGGAGGTCACCGTCGAGGTGCATCTGGGCCGCGGGCTGCCGAGCTTCGCCATCGTCGGGCTGGCCGACACCGAGGTGAAAGAGGCCCGCGAGCGCGTGCGCGCGGCGATCCAGAACGCGCACTTCGAGTTTCCCGCGTCGCGCATCACGGTGAACCTGGCCCCGGCGGATCTGCCGAAGGAATCCGGCCGCTTCGACCTGGCCATCGCGCTGGGCATCCTCGCCGCCTCGGGGCAGATCGACGGCAAGCGCCTCGGCGAATGCGAATTCGCCGGCGAGCTCTCGCTCACCGGCGAGCTGCGCCCGATCCGCGGCGCGCTGGCGATGTGCCTCGCCGCGCGCGGCGAGCAACGCAGCTTCGTGCTGCCGGCGCAGAGCGCGGCCGAGGCGGCGCTGGTCGGCGCGGCCACCATCCTGCCGGCGGCTTCGCTGCTCGAGGTGTGCGCGCACCTCAACGGCCGGCAGGCGCTGGCGCCCTGGGCCGGCGCGCCGGCGACGGCAACGCCGGACTATCCCGACCTCTCGGACGTGAAGGGCCAGGCGCAGGCCAAGCGCGCGCTGGAAGTCGCCGCCGCGGGCGGCCACAGCCTGCTCATGATCGGCCCGCCGGGCACCGGCAAGTCGATGCTGGCGGTGCGCTTTCCCGGCCTGCTGCCGCCGCTGCGCGAGGACGAGGCGCTGGAGACGGCGGCCATCCATTCGCTCGGCGGCGGCTTCCGCGTCGAGAACTGGATGCGCCGGCCCTACCAGGCGCCGCACCACACGGCGTCGGCCGCGTCCCTCGTCGGCGGCGGCGGCAACCCGCGCCCGGGCGAGATCTCGCTCGCCCACCACGGCGTGCTGTTCCTCGACGAGCTGCCCGAGTTCGAGCGGCGCGTGCTCGAGGCGCTGCGCGAGCCGCTCGAATCCGGCCACATCCGTGTCGCGCGCGCGGCGGCTCGCGTCGACTACCCGGCGCAGTTCCAGCTCGTCGCGGCGATGAACCCCTGCCCCTGCGGACACCTGGGCGAAGCGCGCTGCCGCTGCACGCCGGACCAGGTGGCGCGCTATCGCGGCAAGCTGTCCGGGCCGCTGCTCGACCGCATCGACCTGCACATCGAGGTGCCGGCGCTGGCCGAGGGCGAGTTGCAGGGGAAGGCGGCGGGCGAAGCTTCGGCCACGGTGCGCACGCGCGTGACGGCGGCGCGCGCGGCGCAGCTCGCGCGCCAGGGCAAGCCCAACAACCGTCTGGCGACGAAGGAAATCGACAGGCTCTGCGCGCCCGACGCGGCAGGCGCGCAACTGCTCAAGCAGGCCATCGCCCGCCTCGGCCTCTCGGCGCGCGCCTACCACCGCGTGCTGAAAGTGGCGCGCAGCATTGCCGACCTCGCCGGCGCCGAGAAGATCGCGAGCGCCCACGTCGCCGAGGCGATCCACTACCGCCGTGCCGCGGGGACTGACTTTTAGCCGACGCCGGCTGGTGCGATGTAGCACCATTGTGCTACATTAGCCGAACCCGTTTCCAAGGAGACAAACGTGTCCACGACCACCATTCGCCTCCCGGAAGCCCTGAAGGCACGCATAGCCGCCGCTGCCAAGCGCGCGGGCACCACGCCGCACGGCTTCATCCTGGAGGCCATCGCGGAAAAGACCGATCAGGAAGAACGGCGTGCAGACTTCGATCGGGTTGCCGAAGATCGCTACGCACGCATCGTTGCCTCGGGAAAGACCATTCCCTGGGAGGAAATGCGCAGTTATCTGGAGGACCGCCTCGCCGGCAGGAAAACCAGGCGCCCGTCTGCCCGCAAGCTGGCGCGCTGACGGACCACCCCGGATGTCGCGCATCGAACTGGCGCCCGAACTGGCCGACGACTTCGAGCGTATTCTTGATCACCTTGCGCAATATGAAGTGGCGGATGCGCCATCGCGCATCCGGGAGATCATCGCGGCGATCGACGTGCTCGAACACAACCCGCTCATCGGCCGTCCGGTCGAATCAAGCAAGCGCGAATTGGTGATCGGGCGTCGCTCCCGAGGCTATGTTGCCCTGTACCGCTATGCGGCCGAAATCGACACGGTTTTCGTGCTGGCGGTGCGCAGCCAGCGGGAGGCGGGTTACAAAGGGTAGCCGTTCTCTATGTGGCGGCTTGCTTGCAGTGGCTTTCGCGCGCGAGGACGATCAGGGCGAGGGAGAGGATCAGGCAGGCGTACATCACGGTGAAGCCGGCCTGCCAGGCGGCGGCATCGTAGAGGCGCACGCCGTTGTCGCTGGCGCCGCTCCAGTGGCGGTCGAGCATCCAGCCCACGCCCGGCTGCAGGAACATGCCGCCCATGAGCGGGCCCATGTTGCAGACGCCCGAGGCGGTGCCCATCAGGCGCACCGGCACCGACTCCTTGGCCCAGGCGAAGCCGATGATGAGATTTCCCGAAAGAAAGCCCGTGACGACGAGCAGCGCGGCGAGCGGCGCGACGGGCAGCGGCAGGAAGATGATCGCCGTCCAGCACGCCAGCGCCAGCGCGGTGGTGATCACGTAGAGCGGCTTCCGTCGGCCCATGCGCTCCGACCAGGTGCCGAGCAGCGGGCCGCCCAGTGCCCAGGCGACGAGGAAGGCCGAGGTGATGGCCGACGCCATCTTCGTCTCGAGGCCGTGGATCTGGCGCAGGTAGGGCACGCCCCAGAGGCCGGCGAAGGTGAGCACCGAGCCGGCGACGCCGATCGGCACGATGACGAGGATCCAGGTGTTGCGGTAGGAGAGCACTTCCATCAGACCGCGCAGGATCGAGCCGTGCTGCCCCGTGCCGTGGCCGGCGCCGTGGAAATGGCTGGCGTAGCCGGCTTCAAGAGGATCGTCGCGTACGCGCAGCCAGATGGCTGCGCAAAGCAGGGCGGTGAGCGCGGCGGAGACGCCCATCACGGCGCGCCAGCCGAAGGCGTCGACCAGCATGCGCAGCGGCACGCCGGCGAGCACGCCGCCGACCACGCCCATGAACAGGGCCATGCCCGAGGCGAGCGCGAACTGGCGTGGCGCGAACCAGTGCGTGGCCAGCTTGAGCATGGAGACGAACCCAACCGCCACGGAGCCGCCGATGAGCAGCCGTCCGGCGTTGGCCCACCACAAACTGGGCGCCAGGGCGAACAAGGCCGTGCCCAGCGCGGCGCCGCCGGCGCCGGCGGCGAGGAGCTTGCGCGGCCCCCAGCGGTCGGCGAGGATGCCGGTGGGGATCTGCATCGCCACGTAGGAATAGAAATAGAAGGCGGAGAGGTTGCCCAGCGCCGCCGCGCCGATGGCAAACTCGGTCATCAACTGGTCGGTGATGACCGCCGGGGCGACGCGCTGGTAGAAGGCAATCAAATAGAGCAGCGCGCCGAGGCCCCAGACGAACCAGGCCAGCCGGGCAGGCGGAAACGGGCGTTCGCTCATCCGAAGGTGCGCGCCCACCACAGCCGCGCGCGCAGGCCCCAGCCGGTGGTGTAGCCGAGGCCGGAGAAGCGGATGGCGCGATGGCGGTCGACGACGAACCAGGCCGGCGTCGCGCGCACGCCGAGCGACCAGGCGATCTCGCCGCGCGCGTCGACCAGCGCCGGATAGGCCAGCTTGCGCTCCCGCATGAACTTCGCCACGGTCTCGGCGTCGCCCGACTGCATGGCCAGGGTCAGCACCGGCCAGTCCTCGGCAATGCCGGCGATGGCGCCTTCCTGGGCAAGGCAGATCGGGCAGGAACTGGACCAGACGTAGAGCAGCAGCGGCCGGCCGCCGGCTTCATTCAGCATGCTGTCGAGCGCGACCGGGCGCCCGTCGGCGAGCCGGCCCTCGATGGGCGGCATGGCGCCGGCCTGCATCTCGCGCCCCTGCCAGAACTGCAGGGCGACGAAGGCGAGCAGGAAGATCCAGATTTCGACGGGCAGGCCGAAGCGCCGCCGCGACGGCGGCGCCGGTTCCATGGCACTCATTCAGGGCTCAGCGCTTGTGAAGAAATCGTAGCGAGCGGGCCGCAGCGTGGCGCGGCCGGAGCGCAGGAACCGGAATGTACACGCAAGTACATGAGGATTCCGAGCACCGCCCAAGCCACGATCCGGCACGCGCAGTAGATTTATTCACAAGCGCTCAGCACTGCTCCCAGGGCAGGCCGTCATGCCGCCAGCCGGTGGTCTTGCCGCGCTGGTGGTTGTCGTCGAGCTCGCCCTCGAAGCCGTGCAGGACGTTGAACACCTGGGTGAAGCCGGCTTCCTCGAGGGCGTGGCCGGCGGAAACGGAGCGGTTGCCGCTGCGGCAGATGAGGATGATCGGGCGATCGACGCTGGCGGCCTTCTTCACGTGGGCGACGAAGTGCGGGTTGATCTCCCAGTCCGGGCCGTCGTTCCAGGGAATCATCATGGCGCCGACCGGATGGCCGACGAAGAGAAACTCCATCTCGCTGCGGCAGTCGACGAAGAGGGCGGTCGGATTGTCGTGCAGGTACTGGAAAGCTTCCTTGGGTTCGAGGTGTTTCATGGTCGTTCTCCTGGGACGCGCTCCGAGTATAGCAGAGCAGTTTCGGCGCCTTGAGGCCTGGCTGATGGATTAGAATCGCCCCCATGCAGAAGAAGACCCTGTTCGGAACCCTTGCGGCGTTGGCCGCTGCAGCCCTTCTCGGGGCAGGTTGCGGCCGCGTGCTGCGCACCGATCGCACGACGTTCTACAAGGCGAGCGGCGCGGCGATGGCCTAGCCAAAGAACCGTTTTTTTCCGGAACCACCCATGCAGCCCGACCGCAGCGCACTGCTTCGCGACCTTCTTGCCCGGCGCATCCTCATCCTCGACGGCGCCATGGGCACCATGATCCAGCGCCACGGCCTGCAGGAGGCCGACTATCGCGGCGCGCGCTTCAAGGATCACCCGAAGGAGCTGAAGGGCAACAACGATCTGCTGCTGCTGACGAAGCCAGAGGTGATCCGCGGCATCCACGCCGAGTACCTCGCCGCCGGCGCCGACATCATCGAGACCAACACCTTCAATGCCACCTCGATCTCGCAGGCCGACTACGGCCTGGAGGCGCTCGCCTACGAGCTGAACGTCGCCGGAGCGAAGGTGGCGCGCGAAGCGGCCGACGGCTATTCCACGCCGGACAAGCCGCGCTTCGTCGCCGGCGTGCTCGGGCCGACCTCGCGCACCGCCTCGATCTCGCCGGACGTGAACGACCCGGGCTTCCGCAACGTCACGTTCGACGAGCTGGTGGCGGCCTACCTCGACGCCGTGCGCGGCCTCTGCGACGGCGGCGCGGATCTCATCCTCGTCGAGACCATCTTCGACACGCTCAACGCCAAGGCGGCGCTGTTCGCCGTCGAAGAGCACTTCGAGCGCATCGGCCGCCGCCTGCCGCTGATGATCTCCGGCACCATCACCGACGCCTCCGGCCGCACGCTCTCCGGCCAGACGACCGAAGCCTTCTGGAATTCTCTGAACCACGCGAAACCGCTGTCCTTCGGCCTCAACTGCGCGCTCGGCGCGAAGGAGCTGCGCCAGTACGTCGAGGAGCTGTCGCGCGTCGCCGACTGCTTCGTCTCGGCCCACCCCAATGCCGGCCTGCCCAACCCGCTGGCGCCGACCGGCTACGACGAGACGCCGGAGATGCTCGCCGGCGAGATCGCCGACTGGGCGCGCGCCGGCCTCGTCAACATCGCCGGCGGCTGCTGCGGCACGACGCCGGCGCACATCACCGCGATCGCGAAAGCGCTAGAAGGCATCGCGCCGCGCCGTCCTGCAGCGACTGACTTTTCCCTGCGCCTGTCGGGACTGGAGCCGTTCAACGTCGATGAAAATTCGCTGTTCGTGAACGTCGGCGAGCGCACCAACGTCACCGGCTCGAAGGCCTTCGCCCGCCTCGTCCTCGCCGGCCAGTTCGCCGAGGCCGTGGCGGTGGCGCGCGCCCAGGTCGAGGCCGGCGCGCAGGTGATCGACGTCAACATGGACGAGGCCATGCTCGACTCGCAGGCGGCGATGGTGAAGTTCCTCAACCTGATCGCCTCCGAGCCGGACATCGCCCGCGTGCCGGTGATGGTCGACTCCTCGAAGTGGGAGGTGATCGAGGCCGGCCTGAAATGCCTGCAGGGCAAGGGCATCGTCAATTCCATCTCGCTGAAAGAGGGCGAGGCGAAGTTCCTCGAGCAGGCGAGAAAAGTCAGGCGCTACGGCGCGGCGGTGATCGTCATGGCCTTCGACGAGCAGGGCCAGGCCGACACGCTCGAGCGCAAGAAGGCGATCTGCCGGCGCAGCTACGAGCTGCTGGTGAAGGAGGGCTTCCCGCCGGGCGACATCATCTTCGACCCGAACGTCTTCGCCATCGCCACCGGCATCGCCGAGCACGACAACTACGCTGTCGATTTCATCGAGGCGACGCGCTGGATCCGCGCCAACCTGCCCGGCGCCAAGGTCTCCGGCGGCATCTCCAACGTCAGCTTCAGCTTCCGCGGCAACGACCCGGTGCGCGAGGCCATCCACACGGTGTTCCTCTACCACGCCATCCAGGCCGGGCTGACCATGGGCATCGTCAACGCCGGCCAGCTCGGCGTGTACGAGGACATCCCGCTCGATCTGCGCGAGCGCGTCGAGGATGTCGTGCTGAACCGCCGGCCGGATGCCGGCGAGCGCCTGGTCGAGGTCGCGGCGAACGTCAAGGGCGCGGCCAAGGAGTCAACGCAGGACCTCGCCTGGCGCGACAAGCCGGTGCGCGAGCGCCTCGCCCACGCCCTGGTGAAGGGCATCACCGACTTCATCGTCGCGGACACCGAGGAAGCGCGCCTCGCCTCGGCGCGCCCGCTCGACGTCATCGAGGGTCCGCTGATGGACGGCATGAACACCGTCGGCGACCTCTTCGGTGCCGGCAAGATGTTCCTGCCGCAGGTGGTGAAATCGGCGCGCGTCATGAAACAGGCGGTGGCCCACCTGATCCCCTTCATCGAGGAGGACAAGAAGAAGAGCGGCGCCGCGTCGAAGGGGAAAATCGTCATCGCCACGGTGAAGGGCGACGTGCACGACATCGGCAAGAACATCGTCGGCGTGGTGCTCGGCTGCAACGGCTACGAGATCGTCGACCTCGGCGTCATGGTGCCGACGGAGAAGATCCTGCACGCGGCGAAGGAGCACGGCGCACAGGCCATCGGCCTGTCGGGCCTCATCACGCCCTCGCTCGAGGAGATGTCGCACGTCGCGGCGGAGATGCAGCGCCAGGGCTTCGACCTGCCGCTGCTGATCGGCGGCGCCACCACCTCGCGGACGCATACCGCCATCAAGATCGCGCCGCACTACGGCGGCACCACGGTGTACGTGCCGGACGCCTCGCGCGCCGTCGGCGTCGTGACGAAACTGCTCTCGGCGGAGATGCGCGCGAGCTTCGTCGCCGAGATCGCCGCCGACTATGCGAAGGCGCGCGAGCAGCACGCCGGCAAGAAGGGCGTGCCGCTCGTCACGCTGGCGGAAGCGCGCGCCAACCGCTTCAAGTCGCACGGCGCTGTGCCGGCGAAGCCGAAATCACTCGGCGTGCAGGTGCTGGCGGACTACGACCTCGCGCAACTCGTGCCCTGCATCGACTGGGCGCCCTTCTTCCAGACCTGGGACCTAGTGGGCGCCTACCCGGCCATCCTCGACGACCCGAAGGTGGGCGAGACGGCGCGGCAGGTTTTCGCCGACGGGAAGGCGATGCTCGAACGTATCGTCGCGGAGAAATGGCTCGGCGCCAGCGGCGTGTTCGGGATCTTCCCGGCGAATGCCGTCGGCGACGACGTCGAACTCTACGCCGACGCGTCGCGCGCCAAAACGCTGATGACCTGGCACAACCTGCGCCAGCAGCAGGTGCGCCCCGATAGTAAACCTCGGAAGCCGAACTATTGCCTGTCGGACTTCGTCGCGCCGAAGGATTCCGGCACGGCGGACTACGCCGGCGCCTTCGCCGTCACCGCCGGCCTCGGCATCGAGAAGAAGCTGGCGGAATTCGAGGCGCAGCACGACGACTACAGCGCCATCCTGTTGAAGGCGCTGGCCGACCGCCTGGCGGAAGCCTTCGCCGAGCACCTGCACCGGCGCGTGCGCCGCGAGCTCTGGGGCTACGCCGCCGACGAGGCACTGTCGAACGAGGAGCTGATCGCCGAGAAGTACCGCGGCATCCGCCCCGCCGCCGGCTACCCGGCCTGCCCCGACCACACGGAAAAAGGGCCGCTCTTCGCCCTGCTCGACGCGGAGAAGAATGCCGGCATGGCGCTCACCGAGTCCTTCGCCATGCATCCGGCGGCCTCGGTGTCCGGCTTCTACCTCGCCCATCCCGAGGCGCGCTATTTCGCCGTGACGAAGATCGGCCGCGACCAGCTCGAGGACTACGCGAAGCGCAAGGGCATGACCGTGGCGGAAGCCGAGCGCTGGCTGGCGCCCGTCTTGTAGGTCAGACGCCCCAGGTCACCGGCACTGCTTCCTGCAGGGAGTATTCGAGCAGCTCGATGAGCGGCACGGCGCGGCGCGCCAGGCTGACGTACTCTCGCTTGCCGCCCTCGGGCGTCTTCTCGAAGATGCGCTCGTCGTGGTCGACGACGGGCTTTTCGGCCTTGTCCTGCGCCACGGCGGCCTTCAGGCGGGCGATCGCCTCGGGCAGTTGCTCGACGGTGACGATGCCCTGCGCAGCGGGCGCCTTGCCCATGATTTCCATGAGGGCGTGCGCGACGTCGCCGAACATCATGACGTCGCCGGCGGCTTTCGATTTGAAGACGATCAGCATGGGTGTGCATTATACGGTCGGCTGATAGAATCATCACCCATGGACACACTCAAACACCTGTTCGAAAACAACCGCGCCTGGGCCGAGAAGATCACGGCCGAGGACCCGGCCTTCTTCGACAAGCTCGCGCGCCTGCAGTCGCCGGAGTATCTGTGGATCGGCTGCTCCGACAGCCGCGTGCCGGCCAACCAGATCACCGGGCTGGCGCCGGGCGAGGTGTTCGTGCATCGCAACGTCGCCAACGTCGTGGTGCACACCGATCTCAACTGCCTCTCCGTCATGCAGTTCGCCGTCGACGTGCTCAAGGTGAAGCACATCATCGTCTGCGGCCATTACGGCTGCGGCGGCGTGCGCGCGGCGCTCCTCGGCGACCGCCTCGGCCTCATCGACAACTGGCTGCGCCACATCCAGGACGTGCGCGACCGTCATGCCGCGATGCTGTCGCCGCTGTCCGTGGATGGTGCGCACCGCCTGCTGTGCGAACTGAACGTCATCGACCAGGTGTCGAACATCGCGCGCACCACCATCGTGCGCGACGCCTGGGAGCGCGGCCAGCCGCTCGCGGTGCACGGCTGGATCTACGGCCTCGCCGACGGGCGCCTGCGCGACCTCGGCATGACGGTCGAGCGCTTCGACGCGCTCGAGGCGACCTACCGGAACGCGCTGAAGCAACTCGCATGAGCCGGGTCGCCGCCGTCTTCGCTGGCGGCGTGCGCCCGCTGCCGCCGGAAGGCCAACCCTCCGGCATCGTCAAGCACGCCGTGGCCGGCCCGGTGGCGCTCGGTTTCGAAGGCCTCGCCGGCGACGCGCAAGCCGACCGCAAGGTGCATGGCGGGCCGGACAAGGCGCTGCACCACTATCCGGCCGAACACTACGCAGCCTGGGCGGCGGCCTATCCGCAATGCGCGGCGCAATTCGTGCCCGGCAGCCTCGGCGAGAACGTGTCGACTACCGGCTGGACCGAGGAGAACGTCTGCGTCGGCGACGTCTTCCGCATCGGCGCGGCGCGCGTGCAGGTGACGCAGCCGCGCAGTCCCTGCTGGAAGATCAACCATCGCTACGGACTGGAGAACGCGCTGCAGTTCGTCGCCGAGCGCGGCCTCACCGGCTGGTACTGCCGCGTGCTGGAGCCCGCTAGCATCGCGGCGGGCGACGCCTTCGAGCTGATCGGGCGCAACGCCGATCCCGTGACGCTGAAGCGTCTCTGGCAGGTAACGCGCAGCCACCGGCCGGCGGCGGAGGAACTGTCGCGCCTGGGGTGGACGCCGGGCCTGTCGGAGAGTTGGGCCGAGAAGCTGCGCGGCCGGCTCGAGTGGCTCCGGCAGAACGGCTGACATGAATATCTGGGTTCGGGTCTTTCTGCCTTTCGCTGCAGGCTACTTCCTCTCCTACCTGCTGCGCACGGTGAACGCCGTCATCGCGCCCGAACTGGCGCGCGAGCTGTCACTCACCGCCGCCGACCTTGGCCTGCTCACCAGCGCCTACCTGCTGACCTTCGCCGCCTTCCAGATCCCGCTCGGCGTGCTGCTCGACCGCTACGGCCCGCGCAGGGTGGAGGCCGCTCTCATGCTCATCGCCGCGGCGGGCACGCTGCTCTTCGCCTTCGGCACGTCGACGACCCAGCTCACGCTGGCGCGCGGCCTGATCGGCCTCGGCGTCTCGGCCTGCCTGATGGCCGCCTTCAAGGGCTTCGCGCAGAACTTCCCGCCCGAGCGCCAGGCTTCCCTCACCGGCGCCATCATGGCTTCGGGCGGGCTGGGCGCCGTCAGCGCCAGCCTGCCGCTGGAGTTCGCCCTGCCGCTGTTCGGCTGGCGCGGCGTGTTCCAGGGGCTGACTTTCCTGCTCGTCGCGGTCGCCGCGCTGATCTTCTTTTCCGTGCCGCAGCGCGAGGCTGGCGTCTCCCGCGACAGCCTCGGCACCCAGTTGAAGGACGTCGCCGGCATCCTCGCCAATCGCGTCTTCTGGCGCTACGCGCCGCCGATGGCGCTGATCACCGGCGGCTTCATGGCGGTGCAGGGCCTGTGGGCGGTGCCCTGGCTGATGAATGTCGATGGCCTGAGCCGCCACGGCGCGGCGGAAGTGCTCTTCGCGCTCAACCTCGCCATGCTGGTCTCCCACCTCGGCATCGCCACCTTCGCCACGCGCCTGGCGCGCGCCGGCATCCGGCCGCAGGCCCTGCTCGTCGGCGGCTACGGCCTGGCGCTCGCCGCCCAGGCGGCGATGGTGGTCGGCCTGCAGCCCGCCTTGCCGATGTGGTTCGCCTACGGCGTCGGCGTCTCCGGCGGCTCGCTCGCCTATGCGCTGCTCGCCGGCCATTTCGATCCGGCGCTGTCCGGCCGCGTGACGACGGCGCTCAACCTGCTCGCCTTCGTCGGCGCCTTCTCGCTGCAGTGGGGGCTGGGCCTGCTGATAGACGGCCTGGCGGCCAGCGGGCTGTCGACGGCCGCCGCCTATCGAGGCACCTTTATCCTGCTCGTTCTGCTGCAGGCGGCGAGCTACACTTGGTTTCTGCTCGAAGGCCGCCGCAGATAATCAAAATTCCAGCGGGTCGATGTCGATGTGCCAGCGCAAGGCGCGCGGTGCCTTCAGTTCGCGGATCGCTTCCAGCCAGGCCGCGAGGAAGGCCTGCAGCGCCGGCCGGCTGTGCGATTCGATGAGCAGCTGGGCGCGCTCGAGATGGGCTAGGCGATGCAGGCGCATCGGCACCGCATCGTAGAACCTGACTTCTTCCGGGCGCAGCTCGCCGCCCGTTTCCGCCGCCGTTTTCAGGAAAGCGAGCGCCTGCTTCAGTTCCGGCGCTTCGGCACGGAGTATGGCCTGGTGGGTGAAGGGCGGGAAGCCGGCCCGTTCGCGCTCGGCGAGCTGCCCGGCGGCGAAGGCGGCGAAGTCGTGCGCCGCCAGCGCGCGATAGAGCGGATGGTCTGGGTACTGCGTCTGTACCAGCACCTGGCCGGGCAGCGCGGCGCGGCCGCTGCGGCCACCCACCTGCATGAGCTGCGAGAACAGCCGCTCCGGCGCGCGGAAGTCGGCGGCGAACAGCGCCGCGTCGGCATTCAGCACGCCGACCAGGGTCAGATTGGGGAAGTCGTGGCCCTTGGCCAGCATCTGCGTGCCGACGAGGACGTCGGCTTCCCCCTTGTGGATGGCTTCGAGCACGCCGTGCCAGCGCGACTGACTTTTTGCGCTGTCGCGATCGACGCGCAGGATGCGCGCCTGCGGGAAGCGCGCAGTGAGCGCTTCCTCCAGTCGCTGCGTGCCGCGGCCGAAGGGATGGATGTCCTGGTTGCCGCAGGTCGGGCAGGCGACCGGGATGCGCGCCTCGCGCCCGCAGTGGTGACAGCGCAGCCGCTTGTCTGCGAGGTGCACCACCAGGTTGGCGGCGCAGCCGGGGCAGCGGCTCACCCAGCCGCAGGCCGGGCAGGCCAGCACCGGCGCGTAGCCGCGCCGGTTGAGGAAGATCAGGCTCTGCTCGCCGCGCTCCAGCCGCGAGGCGATGGCCCGCAGCAAGTGCTCGCTCATGCCGTCCTGCAGCTTCTCGCGGCGGGTGTCGACGCAGCGCACCTCGGGCATGGTTTCCGCCACGGCGCGGGCGGTCAGTTCGAGCAAGGTGTAGCGGCCGGCCTGCGCGGCGGCCCAGCTCTCCAGCGAGGGCGTCGCCGAGCCGAGGACGATCGGCACCTTGCGCTGCTTGGCGCGCCACACCGCCACGTCGCGCGCCGAGTAGCGCATGCCCTCCTGCTGCTTGAAGGACGAATCGTGCTCCTCGTCGACGACGATCAGGCCGAGGCGCGGCAGCGGCGTGAACACCGCCAGCCGGGTGCCCAGCACGATGTCGGCTGCGCCCTCGAGTGCCTGAAGAAATCCCGCCGCGCGCGCGCCTTCGGCCAGGCTGCTGTGCAGGCTGACCAGCCTCGCGCCTGGAAAGCGATTGCTCACCCTCGCCTCGAGTTGCGGCGTCAGGGCGATCTCCGGCACGAGAAGCAGGGCCTGGTCGCCGCGCGCCAGCGCCTGCTCGATCAGGCGCAAATAGACTTCCGTCTTGCCGCTGCCGGTGACGCCGTGCAGCAGGAAGGGCGCGAAGCGGCCCAGGGCCTGCGCCACCGCGTCGACCGCCTGCCGTTGCTCGGCCAGGAGTTCCGGGCCGGGCGAAGCTTTCAGGTTCGGCGCTTCGCGCTCGACCGCCAGCCAGCCTTTCGCGACGAGATCGGGCAGTTGCCTTGACGCGCCGGCGGACACCTCGCGCAGTTCGGGGCCGCTCATCGCGCCGTTGAGTTCCAGCGCCGCCAGCAGGCGCGCGGCGATGCCGCGCTGCTTCAGATCCGGCAGGACGCTGCGGCCGCTTTCCGTGATGCGAAACTGACGGCGATCCGGCAGCCGCGGCAGGGTGTCGCGCCGCCGCAGGGCCGGCGGCAGGGCGAGGGCGATGACTTCGCCGAGCGGATGCTGGTAATAGCGGCTGCAGAAATCGGCCAGCGCCAGCCAGTCGGCGGGGAGCGGCGGCGCATCGCGCAGGATGGCGCGCGCGGGCTTGAGTTTTTCAGGTGGCAGTTCGCTTGTCGACAGCACTTCCAGAATGACGCCGATCTTCTCGCCGCGCCCGAACGGCACGCCGACGCGGCGTCCGACATCGTCCGCGCGCGCATCGGATGCGAGGTAATCGAAGCCCCGCATCAAGGGCACGTCGAGCGCGACGCGGATGATCGGCAAAGTCATTTCAGCATTCTGCGCGAGTTGGTCTCACATCTTCGCGCGAAGTATTGAAATCGACGCTAACTGCCTGCAATGAAAGCGCAATAATCTTGTCCACAAAATCTGTGGATAACTTTGTGGGAAATGCTCGCCTAAAAAGCTTAACTCCTCAACGATAAAGGCTTTTTCTTTCTCCGCCCAGAAATTCATCGATAAAAATTCCTTAAAAAACATATAAATATAAAAATATGCGGAATGATGCTTGATTGTTGGCAGATTTTCCGTGCGGAGCAGGCTCTTGTGCATAAGTCAAGCCCCGCAACCTTCGCGGAAAGCCTTTTCCCATGCGGTTTTCCGGCCCGCCGCCTCGCCAAGCCGCGCCCCGCCTGGGATTCGGAAGGGGGGTCTCCGGAAGCTAGGTCTGGCGCAGTTTTCGGCTGTGCTCGTGCACCGCATTGACGAGCGCGGCGACGTGCTCGGGCGGTGTGAACTGCGAGATGCCGTGGCCGAGATTGAAGACATGGCCGCTGCCCGGACCGAAGGCATCGAGGATGGCGCAGGCCTCTTGCGCGATCTTGTCCGGCTGGGCGAACAGCGTCATCGGGTCGAGGTTGCCCTGCAGCGCCACCTTGTCGCCGACGCGACGGCGCGCCGCGCCGATGTCGGTGGTCCAGTCGAGGCCGACGGCGTCGCAGCCGATGGAGGTAATGTCCTCCAGCCACTGGCCGCCGCCCTTGGTGAACACGATGCTCGGGATGCGCGCGCCGCCGTGCTCGCGCGTCAGGCCCTCGACGATGCGCTGCATGTAGGCGAGCGAAAACTCCTTGTAGGCGCGCTGGCTGAGCGTGCCGCCCCAGGTGTCGAAGATCATCACGGCCTGGGCGCCGCACTCGATCTGCGCATTGAGGTAAGCGGTCACTGCCTCGGCATTCACCGCTAGCACGTGGTGCAGCAGGTCGGGGCGGTCGTAGAGCATGGACTTGATGGTGCGGAAGTCATCCGAGGCGCCGCCCTCGATCATGTAGCAGGCAAGCGTGAACGGACTGCCGGAGAAGCCGATCAGCGGCACCGAGTTGTCGAGGGCGCGGCGGATCTCCGCCACGGCGTCCATCACGTAGCGCAGTTCCACCCCCGGGTCGGGCGCGGCCAGGTTGCGGATCTCCCACTCCTCGCGCAGCGGCCGCTCGAACTTCGGCCCCTCGCCCTCGGCGAAATACAGGCCGAGGCCCATGGCGTCGGGCACGGTGAGGATGTCGGAGAAGAGGATGGCGGCATCGAGATCGTAGCGTGCCAGCGGCTGCAGGGTCACCTCGCAGGCCATGCGCGGGTTCTTGCACAGATTCATGAAATTGCCGGCGCGGCGGCGCGTCTCGCAGTATTCCGGCAGGTAACGGCCGGCCTGGCGCATGAGCCAGATCGGCGTGTGTTCGGTCGGCTGGCGCAGCAGGGCGCGCAGGAAGGTGTCGTTTTTGAGCTTGTTCATCGCGCGAGTTTACCAGCCAAGGTAATGGAGCGGGCGCAGCCCGCGAACCGCCGTCACCCCCGCCCGCGGGGCGGGGGCCGGGGGGGTGGGTCGTCACTTGCGCCAGAAGGCAGGCGTCAGGACCACCAACAGGGTGAATATTTCCAGCCGCCCGAGCAGCATGGCGAAACTGCAGACCCAGACCTGGAAATCGTTGAAAACGCCGTAGTTGCTGTCCGGCCCGACCAGGCCGAGGCCGGGTCCGGTGTTGTTGAAGCAGGCCACCGCCGCCGAGAAGGCGCTGAGGATGTCGATGCCGCTCGCCGCCAGCACCAGCGTGAAGAAGATGGTGCACACCATGTAGAGGAAGCCGAAGCCGAGCACCGAGAGGATGATCTTGTTGGGCACCACGGCGCCGCCCAGCTTGATGTAGGTCGTTGCGTTGGGGTGGATGGAATGCGCCACCTCGCGGAACACCTGCTTGTAGAGAATGATGGCGCGCATCATCTTGAGGCCGCCGCCGGTCGAGCCGGAGCAGGTGGTGAAGCTGCACAGGAACAGCATCCACAGCGGCGCGAAGAAGGGCCAGCGCGAGTAGTCGGTCGAGGCATAGCCCAGCGTCGTCGCCACCGACACGGTGTTGAAGGCGGCGTGGCGCAGGGCCACGGAAAACTCCGTGTAGTAGTTCTGCTGCCAGATGTAGGCGGCGATCAGCAGCACGCTGCCCGCCATCACCAGCAGGTAGTAGGGGGCTTCGCCGTCGCGCAGGTAGGGCCGCAGGCTGCGCCCCGAGAGCGCGGCGAAATGCGTCACATAGCTTATTCCGGAGACGAGGGCGAAGCCGATGGTGATCCCTTCCAGCACGGGCGAATCGAAGTAGGCGAAGCTGGCGTCGTGGCTGGAGAAGCCGCCGAGGGCCACCGTGCTGAAGGCATGCGTCAGGGCGTCGAGCCAGCTCATGCCGAACAGGCCGTAGGCCAGCGTACACAGGAGCGTCAGGAAAACGTAGATGATCCAGAAACCCTTTGCCGTTTCGGTGACGCGCGGCGTGATGCCGGCTTCCTTGACCGGCCCCGGCACCTCGGCCTTCATCAACTGGCGGCCGCCGACGCCGAGCAGGGGCAGGATGGCCACCGCCAGCACGATGATGCCGAGGCCGCCGATCCAGTGCAGCTCGGTGCGCCAGAGGTTGATCGAGGGCGGCAGCTTGTCGAGCCCGGAAAAGGCGGTGGCGCCGGTGGCGGTGAGGCCGGACACGGCCTCGAAATAGACGTCGGCGAAGCGGGCGTCCGGAATGCCGAAGATCAGCGGCAGGGCGGCGATGGCGGGCAGCAGCACCCAGCACAGCACCACCAGCAGCACGCCGTCGTTGGGGCGCAGTTCGCGCTTGAAACGCTGCGTCGCCAGGAGCAGCGCACCGCCGATAACCAGGGTGCCGAGGAAAGCCTCGTCGAAGGCGGTCAGCGCGCCGTCGCCGATCCACCACGACACGCCGATCGGCAGCAGCATGGCGCAGCCGAACATCAGCGCGATGCGGGCGAAGACGTTGAGGACGGCGAGCAGGCGTTCCATGGCGCGCTCATTTCCTCCAGAAGGTGGGCGTGAGCACCACCAGCAGGGTGAACACCTCGAGGCGGCCGAGCAGCATGGCGATGGTGCACACCCAGGTCTGGAAGTCGGTGAGGGACTTGAAGGTGGTCGCGGGGCCGACCTGGCCGAGGCCCGGGCCGGTGTTGTTGAAGCTCGCCACCACGGCGGAGAAGGCCGTGACGATATCCTGGCCGGCGAAGACCATCAGCAGCGTGAGCGAGACGATGATCGCCATGTAGATGAAGCTGAAGGCGAGCACGGCGAAGATGATCTTGTTGGGCAGCGGCGCGTCGGCCAGCTTGACCGTGCGCACGGCGTTCGGGTGCACGGTGTGCACCACCTCGCGCATCACCTGGCGGAAGACGATGATGGCGCGCATCATCTTGATGCCGCCGCCGGTCGAGCCGGCGCAGGTGACGAAGCTGCAGAGGAAGAGCATCCACAGCGGCGCGAAGAAGGGCCACTGCGCGTAGTCGGTGTTGGCGAAGCCGGTGGTGGTGGCGATCGACACGACGTTGAAGGCGGCGAAGCGCAGCGCGGTCCAGAAATCGGCATAGGTATGGGTCTGCCAGAGATAGACGGCGATGCCGAGCACGCTGGCGTACATCACGCCGACGTACCAGCGGATCTCCGGATCCGCCCAGTAGAAGGACAGGGTGCGCCGGCGCACGGCCATGAAATGCGTGGCGAAGTTCATGCCGGCGAGCGTCATGAAGACGATGGCGACGAGTTCGACGCGCGGCGAGTTGAAGTAGGCGTAGGAGGCGTCGTGGCTGGAGAAGCCGCCCAGGCCGAGCGTGGTGAACATGTGGATGACGGCGTCGGCCCAGCCCATGCCGGCCCAGGCGTAGCCCAGTGTGCAGGCAATCGCCAGGCCGAAATAGACCAGCCAGAGCCCCTTCGCCGTCTGCGCTATGCGCGGCGTCAGCTTGGTGTCCTTGATCGGGCCGGGCGACTCGGCCGTGAAAAGCTGGCGCCCGCCGACGCCGAGCAGCGGCAGGATGGCCACCGCCAGCACGATCAGGCCCATGCCGCCGAGGAAGACGAGCAGGGCGCGCCACAGGTTGATCGAGTAGGGCAGGGTGTCGAGCCCCTCGATCACCGTGGCGCCGGTGGTGGTGAGTCCCGACACCGCCTCGAAATAGGCGTCGGTGAAGCTCATGCCGCGCAGGAAATCCATCAGCGGGATTGCGGCGAAAACCGGCACCAGCACCCAGACCAGGGACACCAGCAGGAAGCCGTCGCGCACGCGCAGCTCCTCGGTATGGCGCCGCGTCAGCCACCAGAGCAGAGCGGCCGGGGACAGCGTGATGAGGAAGCCGCGCAGGAAGGCGCCGGCGGCCTTGTCGTGCTCGAACCAGGCCACCGCAGCCGGCACCAGCATGGTGAGGGCGAAGACGAGCAGCACCAGCGCGAAGACGCGCAGGACCGCCAGCGGATTGCTCAAAGCGCCCTCCCCCCGACCCCCTCCCGTGGGGAGGGGGTGACGGCGGTTCGCCGCTGCGCGGCTCCGGGTGCTGGCTGCGCCATCCTTGGGACGGCCCGGCGGATGGCGCTCACAGGAATCCGACGCCGACCTGGAACAGTTTCTCCACCTTCGGCACCAGGCTCTTCGAGACGACGAAGACGATGACGTGATCCTCGGCCTGGATCACCGTGTCGTGGTGCGCCATGATCACCTTGTACTCCGGCACGCTGTCGGGATCTTCGGTAAACACCGGCCGGTCGCGGGGCTGGAGGCGGCGCACGATGGCGCCGATGGTGGCGCCCTTGATGACGGGCAGCTCCTCGATGCGGCGGCCGACGACCTGGGAGGATTTCTGGTCGCCGTGCACCACCAGTTCGAGCGCCTCGGCGGCGCCGCGCCGCAGGCTGTGCACCGCCGCCACGTCGCCGCGGCGCACGTGCGCCAGCAGCGTGCCGATCGAGGTCTGCGCCGGCGAGATGGCGATGTCGATCTGGCTGCCCTGCAGCAGCTCGGCGTAGGCGCGCCGGTTGATCAGCGCCGCGACGCGGCGCGCGCCCATGCGCTTGGCCAGCAGCGCCGACATGATGTTGTTCTCGTCGTCGTTGGTCAGCGCGAGGAACATGTCCATCTGGTCGACGTTCTCGTCCTCGAGCAGCTTCTCGTCGGTGGCGTCCCCCTGCAGCACCAGGGCGCTTTTCACGTTCTCGGCCAGCCACTCGGCGTGGCGCTTGTTGCGGTCGATCACCTTCACCTGGTAGTCGCTCTCGAGGGCGCGCACGACGCGGTGGCCGATGTTGCCGCCGCCGGCGATCATGACGCGCTTGACCGCCTTGTCCATGCGGCGCAGTTCGCGCATCACCTTGCGGATGTTCTTCGTCGCAGCCAGGCAGAACACCTCGTCGCCGACCTCGACCACCGTGTCGCCCTCGGGCGTGACCGGCGTGTCGCGGCGGAAGATGGCGGCGATGCGCGCGTCGATCTGCGGCAGGTGCTTGCGCATGTCCTTGAGGGGATGGCCGACCAGCGGCCCGCCCTCGAAGGCGCGCACGGCGACCAGGCTGACCTGGCCGTCGGCGAACTCCAGCACCTGCAGCGCCTCGGGAAATTCGATCAGCTTGACGATGTAGTCGGTGACGATCTGCTCGGGACAGATGGAGTAATCGACGGCGAAATTCTCGTTGGAGAACAGCTCGGTCCAGTCGGCGAAGTCCGAGGAGCGCACGCGGGCGATGCGGGTGGGCAGGTTGAACAGGGCGTGCGCCGTCTTGCAGGCGCACAGGTTGGTCTGGTCGCTCTGCGTCACGGCGATCAGCATGTCGGCGTCTTCGGCGCCGGCGTGGCGCAGCACCGAGGGGCTGGAGGCGTTGCCGGTGACGGTGCGCAGGTCGAGGCGGCCCTGCAGCAGCGAGAGCCGGGCGGGGTCGGTGTCGACCACCGTGATGTCGTTGGCTTCCGAGACCAGGCTCTCCGCCACCGAGGTGCCGACCTGGCCGGCGCCGAGGATGATGATTTTCATTGTTCTTCGCCTTTCCTGCCGAGCTGAATGCCCAGCGCCTTGAGCTTGCGGTAGAGGTGAGTGCGCTCCAGCCCCGTCTTCTCCGCCAGCCGCGTCATGTTGCCGTCTTCGAGCTGCAGGTGGTGCTCGAAATAGACGCGCTCGAAGGCCTCGCGCGCCTCGCGCAGCGGCAGGTCGAGCGGCAGGGCCTGCGCCGCGGCGGAGGGCTGCGGCGCGAGCAGGCGCGTCACCTCCTCGCCGGCGATCTCCTCCTCCAGCGCGGCGAGCGCGAGCGAGCGCAGCGTGTTGCGCAGTTCGGCGTAGCCGCCCGTCCAGGCATGGTTGCGCAGGGCGTTCAACGCCGCCGAGGACAGGCGCCGCAGGGGCACCTCGCCGGCCTCGACGAGATGGGTGAGGATCTGCGTCGCCAGTTCCGGCACCTCGTCCTTCAGCTCGGCCAGGCCCGGCGCGCCGAGGCTGACCTCGGCGAGGCGGCGCAGCAGGGCCTCGTCGAAGCCGGCCGTTGCCAGCTCGGCCGCCGTCTGGCCGCTGGCCGCCACCAGGCGCAGGTCGAACTTCTCCAGGCGGTCGAGGGCGAAGGCAAGGTTCTTCTGCTGCAGACGCGAGAGGGCGGCCAGTTCCGCGGCGAAGAGCACGCCGCCGGCGGCCTGCTCCAGCGCCTCCAGCGCGAGCGGCTGGCCGTGGCCGGCCAGGTCGAGCCAGGGCCTGCCCGGCGCCTGCAGGCTGCGGCCGATCAGTTCGGCGAGGCTGCCGCTGCCGCTCTTGAGCATCAGCGCCCGGCTTTTCGCCGCCACCTGCTCGAGGCGCTTCTTCAGGTCGCGCAGCGGCCCGGAGCGGGAAAAGGCCGCCAGCGTCAGCTCGCTGCGCCGTGCCGCGGCGACTGACTTTTGCAGGGTGCGCTTGACCGCCGCCAGCAGCTTCTGCAGTGCGATCGGCTTCTCGAGGAAATCCTGCGCGCCGATGCGCGTCGCCTCCACCGCCGTGTCGATGGTGCCGTGGCCGGACATCATCACCACCGGCATGGTGAGCTGGCCGGCGGCCGACCATTCCTTCAGGAGCGTGATGCCGTCGGTGTCGGGCATCCAGATGTCGAGCAGCACCAGGTCGGGCCGCGCGCCGTTCCTCGCCGCGCGCGCCGCCGTGGCGTTCTCCGCAAGCTGCACGTCGTGGCCCTCGTCGGAGAGGATCTCCGAGAGCAGCTCGCGGATGCCGACTTCGTCGTCAACTACAAGAATCTTTGCCATATTTATTACCATCCCCCCATCCCCCTTCCCGCGGAAGGGAGTGACGGCCGTTCGCCGCAATGCGGCTCCATGTCATTGGCTGCGCCGCCCTTGGGGCGGCCCGGCGTGCGGCGCTCATGCCGCCAGAGGCAGCCGTATTATCACCTGCGCGCCGCGCGGCGCGGCGTTGGCGATCTCGATCTGGCCGTGGTGCTCGTCCACGATCTTCTTGACGATGGCCAGGCCCAGCCCGGTGCCCTTGGCCTTCGTCGTCACGTAGGGCTCGAAGGCGCGGGCGAGGATTTCCTTGGGGAAGCCGTTGCCGTTGTCGCTCACCGTGAGCAGGATGCTGCGCCCCTCGCGCCGCGTGGCGATGCGGATGGCCGGCTCGGCCGTCTCGCCCAGCGCGTCCTCGGCGTTGGCGACCAGGTTGTGGATGACCTGGCGCAGTTGCGCCGCATCGCCCGCCACGCGCGGAATGTCGTCCGCCAGCGCCACCGACAGGCGCGCGCGCGAGGATTCGTAGAGGCCGAGCACTTCCCCGACCAGGGCGTTGAGGTCGAGCGCCCCGAGCTGCGGCGGCGGCAGGCGCGCATAGTCGCGGAAGTCGTTCACCATGTGCTTCATCGCCTCGACCTGGTTCACGATGGTCTGCGTCGCGCGCTCGAGCATCTCCCGCTCGGCGCCGGAGAGCTTGTCGGACAGCTTGTGCGCCAGGCGCTCGGCGGAGAGCTGGATCGGCGTGAGCGGGTTCTTGATCTCGTGGGCGAGGCGCCGCGCCACCTCGCCCCAGGCGGCGGAGCGCTGCGCGGCGATGAGTTGCGTGATGTCGTCGAACACCACGACGCAGCCGCCGCCGGACGCCTCCGGCAGGCGCGAGCCGCGCACGAGCAGGGCCTGCGGCACGCCGGCGTCGTTCTGCATCTCGATCTCGCGCTGCCATTCCTCCGCCTTCGCCTCGCAGCCGGCGGCGATGGCGTCGCGCAGCTCGGGGTGGCGCGCCCATGCCGCGAGCGGCTGCCCGCGTGCGCCGTCCAGGTCGTCGCGCAGGATGGCGCGCGCGCCGTCGTTGGCCGCGCGCAGGCGCTTGTCCGCGTCGAAGGCCAGCACGCCGGCCGAGAGGTTGCCGAGCACGCTCTCCAGGTAGGCGCGCGCGCCTTCCGTCTCGGCGCGGCTTTTCTCGGCCTGGGCGCGCGCCTCGTCGAGCTGGCGCGTCATCTGGCTGAACTGCTGCGTCAGCACGCCCAGCTCGTCGCGCGTGGCGACGGTCTCGCGCGGCGAGTAGTCGCCGGCGGCCACCGCCTCGGTGCCGCGCGCCAGGATCGACAGCGGCGCCGAGAGGCGCCGCGCCAGCAGGAAGGCGAGCGCGACGGCGGCGAAGAGCGAGAGCAGCAGCGCCAGCGTCAGCGTCAGGGTGTACATCGTCTTCAGGCTGCCCTTGGCGAGCGACAGTTCCTGGTAGTCGCGGTAGGCGGCCTGCACGCTGTCGGCGTTGCGGGCGAGCGATTCGGGCACCGCCTGGGTGAGCTGCAATACCTGCGTCTCCCCGGTAAAGGAAAGCGCGGCCACCGGCGCCAGCACGCGCAGCGTCAGGCCGCTGGCGGGGTCGCCCTCGACGAGGCTCAGGCTGCGGCCCTGGCGCACCTGGCGCAGTTGGGAGGCGCTGGGCAGATCGGGCAGCAGGGCGCTGCGCTCCCCCGTGCTGCTGGCAACGACCAGGCCGGCGGGGGAGAACAGGGTGGCCGTCTGCACGCCGGCCTGCTCGCGCAGGCGATGCAGCTGGCCCGGCCGGGCGGCGCCGGTCGTCCCGCCCAGATCGAGCGCCATGGTGCCCGCCTTGTCGGCGAGGTCGTCGAGCAGGTAGTCGAGCGCGCTGCGGCCGAGGTTGAGGCCGCCCTCGAGCGCCTTGTCCACGCGCACGTCGAACCAGGATTCGATGCTTTTCACGGCGAACTGCAGCGAGACGGCATACACCAGCGCGCCGGGCACCACGGCCATGAGGGCGAACATCAGCATCAGGCGCAGCTTGAGGCGCGAGCCGAACACCTCCGCGCGGTGCTCGCGCCAGAGCTGGCCCAACTGCCACAGGACGAGGCCGAGCAGGACGGCGGCCACCGCGGCAGTGACGCCGAGCAGCCAGCGGTAGTGGCCGGCGAACAGCGCGGTGTTGGCCGAGGCCGAGGTGAGCAGGAAGAGCAGGACGCCGGCCAGCGCCGCCGCGGCGAGCAGCACCCATCTCATTTCGCGGGGCCCTCCGCGGCCGCCGGCGTGACGCTCCAGCGCCTGATCACGGCATTGATGTTCCAGTCCTTGTTGCCGATGGCGTCGACCTGGAGGGGTTTCGGCAGCTGGGTCAGGTCGAGCTTGAGGCGCAGCGCCGCGCTGTAGGCTTCGCCGGGCTTCAGCGCCGCCTTGTCCGCCACCGGCCAGTCGCGCAGGCGGGCGAGTACGCCGAGCGCCTCCTCCAGGGTGGCGAAGTTCTGGTGCAGCGCGCCCGCCGACAGGCGGTACTGGCGCGTCAGGGCGTTGTAGGCGAGGCGCCAGGTCTGCGATTTGCCGGCGACGTGCTCGTCGGCCCAGTACCAGCGCGGCTTGGTCAGCGCGAACTCGGCGACGAAATAGAGCGGCACGCCGCGATCGATCACTTCCTCGAGGCGCTGGCCGAGGGCGATGGCGAACTCGGCGTTGACCAGCCAGACCTCCTCGCCGGCGACGAGTTCGGCCTGCTTCACCTTGATCTCGCCGGCGCCGGCGGCGAGGGAGAGCAGCGAGAACGCGAGGAACAGCAGCGTCGCGGCAATCCGCCGTGCGAGGCCGTCAGGCCTGCTTTTCGAGAAGCGCGTAGTAAAAGCCGTCATGTTCTTTTTCGGGCAGCAACTGCAGGTCTAAGGCGCCGGCGGCGGGCAATCGCATGCAGTCTTCCTGTCGCGCGGCGAAGGCCGCGACCAGGCGACCGTTCTCCTCGGCGAAGAGCGAGCAGGTCGCATACAGCAATTTACCACCGGGCGCGAGCACCCGCCACAGGGCGTCGAGGATTTCCGCCTGGGTGCGGGCAAACCGCGCGATGTCGGCCGGGCGCCGCAGCCACTTGATGTCGGGGTGGCGGCGCACGACGCCCGAGGCGGAACAGGGCACGTCGGCGAGGATGCGGTCGAATTCGCGGCCGTCCCACCACTCGTCGGTCGCCCGGCAATCGACCGGGACGACACGCCAACCCCCCGCCCCCCTTCCCGAGGAAGGGGGTGACGAAGGTTCGCTTTGCTCCGTGTGGTTGGTACGCGCCGTCTTGGGGCGGCCCGGCGACGGCGCCGCGCGCAGGCCGAGGCGGAACAGGTTTTCCGGGATGCGCAGGGCGCGGCCGGCATCCGCATCGAGCGCCAGCAGGTCGACGTCGGCCAACTCGATGATGTGCGCCGTCTTGCCGCCGGGCGCGGCGCAGGCGTCGAGCACGCGCATGCCGTCGTGTGCGCCGAGCAAGGCCGCGGCGCGCTGGGCGCCGGCATCCTGCACCGAGACCAGCCCCTCGGCGAAGCCGGGCAGGCGTTCCACCGGGACGGGCCGTTCCAGCCGGATGGCGCCCCCGTCCAGCATCTGTGCCGGCAGCCCCGCTTCCTCCAGCCGCGCCAGAAAGTCAGCCGCCGCGGCACGGCGCCGGTTGACGCGCAGGGTCATCGGCGGCCGGTCGTTGCCGGCGGCGAGGATCGCCTGCCAGTCGCGCGGCCAGTCGCGGCGCAGCCGCTCGATCCACCAGCGCGGATGCTGCCAGCGGGCGACATCGTCCTGCAGGGCGGCGGCCTCGAGTTCGGCGCGGCGGCGCAGGAAGTTGCGCAGCACGCCGTTGGCGAGCGCCTTGAAGCGGCCGCGCGCCTGCGCCGCCGCGGCCTCCACCGCCTGGTCGACGATGGTGTGCGCCTCCTCCGGCCGCGCCTCGAGGCGGGCGAGCGCCACCAGCAGCAGGGCGCGCACGCCCTCCTCGCGCAGCGGCTTGTCCATGAGGCGCGAGAGGAAGAAGCTGCCGCGCCCGTAGGCGCGCAGCGTGGCGTAGGCGAGATCCTGCATGGCGCCGCGCTGCCCGGGCGGCAGCGCGGGCAGTTCGCGCCACAACTCGGCCAGCGCCTCGTTCAGGTTGCGGCCGGCGGCGACCCCGGCCACGGCGCGGGCGGCGCCATGCAGGGCGAAGGCCAGCGAGGTTTCGGCAAGCGAAGTGTTCATCGCGGCCGGTCGCGCGAGGGGATGCGGTACATATAGGTGGCGAGCAGCAGGCCGAACACGGCGAGCGCCGCCTGCAGCTCGGGCCAGGGCACGAAGAAGACGATGGAAATCCCCAGCGTGACGGACATCAGGGCGATGGCCGTCAGCTTGACGCGCCAGGGGATGCTGCGGTGGCGGCGCCACTCCAGGATGGTCGGCCCGAAGGTCGGGTTGTTGAGCAGCCAGTTGTAGAAGCGGCTCGAGGCGCGTGCGTAGCAGGCGGCCGCCAGCAGCATGAAGGGCGTGGTCGGCAGCACCGGCAGCAGGGCGCCGGCGATGCCGAGCAGGACGAACAGCGTGCCCAGGGCAACGAAGAGCAGGCGCATGGCCGGCGAATCGTGCCGGTTCATTTCCGCGCTGTAGTCGATGTGTTCTCGCCTTCGCTTCATGACAGGCCGGATTGTACGCGCCGGGAACGCGGAGCAGCGCTTGCGCTGCGACATTGCATTTATGCTCTTTTTCCTTTATTCTGCGCGGCCTTACGTCAAAATAAACATGCGCCCAAAGGGCTGCTGAAAGGGTTCTAGGGGAGAGGAATTGGGAGCATTCCGCAAAGAGCTGGCGTTCGCCGGCCGCATCGTCATGGTGGGCTTCGGCTCGATCGGGCAGGGCACCCTGCCCCTGCTGCTGCGGCACATCGATCTCGAGCCCGGCCAGATCACCATCGTCACGGGGGATGAGAACGGCCGAAAGGTGGCCGCCGAATACGGCGTCGAATTCCACGACTCGCCCCTCACGCCGGCCAATTATCGCGCCCTGCTCGAGCCGCGCCTCGCGCGCGGCGATTTCCTGGTCAATTGCTCCAACGACGTCTCCAGCGTCGCGCTGATCGCCCTCTGCCAGGAGCGCGGCGCGCTCTACATCGACACCTGCATCGAGCCGTGGGCCGGCGGCTACACCGACGCCTCGGTGACGCCCGAGGCGCGCTCCAACTATGCCCTGCGCGAAGCCGCGCTGGCGCTCAAGCGTCCCGGCACGCCCACCGCCATCCTCACCCACGGCGCCAACCCGGGCATGGTCTCCCACCTGGTCAAGGAGGCGCTGCTCAACATCGCACGCGATATCGGCCGGCCGGCCGAGGCGCCGAAGGATCGCGCCGGCTGGGCGCGCCTGGCGCAATCGCTCGGCATCAAGTCGATCCACATCGCCGAGCGCGACACCCAGGTGGCCGTGCCGCGCAAGGCGCCGGGGGAATTCGTGAACACCTGGTCGGTGGAGGGCTTCGTCGGCGAAGGCTGCCAGCCGGCAGAACTGGGCTGGGGCAGCCACGAGAAGCATTTCCCGGCCGATGGCCGCCGCCACGACCATGGCTGCAAGGCCGCCATCTGGCTCACCCGCCCCGGCGCCAGCACGCGCGTGCGCACGTGGACGCCGCTGGCCGGGGCGATCCACGGCTTCCTCATCACGCACGGCGAATCGATCTCGCTCGCCGACTATTTCACCGTCGGATCGGGCGACAGCCCCGATTACCGGCCGACGGTGCATTACGCTTATCACCCCAGCGACGACACCGTGCAGTCCGTGCACGAGCTGGCCGGCCGCAACTGGAAGCTGCAGGACAGCCACCGCATCGTCAAGGACGAGATCGTCTCCGGCATGGACGAGCTCGGCGTGCTGCTCATGGGCCACGAGAAGGGCGCCTACTGGTACGGCTCGCGCCTCTCCATCGAGCAGGCGCGCGCGCTCTGTACGCACAACAGCGCCACCAGCCTGCAGGTCACCGCCCCGGTGGTGGCCGGCGTGATCTGGGCGCTGAAGAACCCGGCCCGCGGCGTGGTCGATCCCGACGAGATGGACTACAAGGCCGTGCTCGACTTCATCCGGCCCTACCTGGGCGAGGTGGTCGGCGCCTACAGCGACTGGACGCCGCTGAAGGACCGCGGCTGGCTCTTCGAGGAAGATCTCGATCGCGACGACCCCTGGCAGTTCAAGAACTTCCGCGTCGTCTGATTTTGTTGTCTTAAGTCAAAGAGACACCCCCGCCGCCTGCCCAGAATGACATCGGGGAGGGTGCGATGGACCGTTCGACCATCATCCGCAAGACCGCCGCCGATCTGCGCGTTCCGCCGCATCTGGCGGACTACGCCGCGGCGTGCGCGGCGTTCAGCTGGGACGCCGTGCGCGCCGAACTGGCCGGCCTGCCCGGCGGCGGGCTCAACATCGCCCATGAGACGGTCGAGCGCCATGCCTGGGGCGCGCTGCGCGACAAGGTCGCCTTCCGCTTCCTCGGCGCGCAGGCGAAGCGCGACGTCAGCTACGGCGAACTGTCGCGCCTGACCAACCGCTTCGCCAACGTGCTGAAGTCCCTCGGCGTCGGCAAGGGCGAGCGCCTGTTCATCCTCGCCGGCCGCATGCCCGAGCTCTATGTCGCCGCGCTGGGCAGCTTCAAGAACGGCACGGTGGTCTCGCCACTCTTCTCCGCCTTCGGTCCCGAGCCGATCGCCACGCGCATCAAG
>Ga0194119_10001809_pt1 | contig 38006 bp, 33 predicted proteins | sample TA2MahC100mmetaG_FD_148620 | JGI IMG/M metagenome (GOLD analysis project Ga0194119, IMG submission 148620) | Freshwater microbial communities from Lake Tanganyika, Tanzania - TA2015018 Mahale Deep Cast 100m | ecosystem: Environmental > Aquatic > Freshwater > Lake | place: Tanzania: Lake... | reverse complement strand
CGTGGCCCGTATACCGCAAATCCTCGCTCGCGCTCATCAGTTCCCGGATCTTGTCCAGGCTCACCTTCTCCCCGCCATGCATCGTGATGATCAATCACCAGATTCCGCTACCTCGATTCCTTCAGGCTCATCTTGTGTGAGACAAGACTTTGCCTTGCCCGCCTAGGGCCCCTGTGTTACCGTAATGGAGACTGCTCTGGCCCTCCACAGACAGATCGCTCGCGTCCCGGCTGCGCGCCGGGCGGGGTTGTGTTCCAATTAGGCCTGTCATCTCGGAAGAAAATTCGATGAATCTCCGGTCAATCTTCAGTCTGTTCTCATCCGATCTGGCCATCGATCTCGGTACGGCCAACACGCTCGTCTACGCCCGCGGACGCGGGATTGTCGTCAACGAACCTTCCATCGTCGCCATCAACAAGACCGACGGCGAAGTGGAAGCGGTGGGCAAGGAGGCGAAGGAAATGCTGGGCCGCACGCCCGGCAACATCGTGGCCATCCGCCCCATGCGCGACGGTGTGATTGCCGACTTCAAAGTCACCGAGCGCATGCTCAACCACTTTATTCAGAAGGCCCACGGGCGCAAGATGCTGGTGCATCCGCGGATCGTCATCGGCGTGCCCAGCGAAATCACGCAGGTGGAAAAACGGGCCGTCATGGATTCGGCATTTCGCGCCAAGGCCAGTGAAGTGTTTCTGGTGGAGCAAGCCATGGTGGCCGCCATCGGCGCTGGACTCCCGATTACCGAACCGAGCGGCAACATGGTGGTGGACATCGGCGGCGGCACCACCGACGTAGCCGTCATCTCGCTGTCCGGTATCGTCTATTCACGCTCGGTCCGTGTGGCTGGCAACGAAATCGACGAAGCCATCATCCAATACCTCAAGCGCAAATACAACCTGCTGATCGGCGAACGCACGGCCGAGCAGATCAAGGTGCAGATCGGGTCCGCCTATCCGCTCGAAAAGCCGCTCACGATTGAGATCAAGGGCCGCAACCTGATTGAAGGCGTGCCGAAAACCATTACGGTGGACGACGGCGAGATTCGTGAAGCGATCGGCGAATGCGTGGCCACGATTGTGAACGCCATTCGCGTGGCGCTGGAGCGCACGCCGCCTGAACTCAGCGCCGACATCAGCGACCGCGGCATTGTGCTCTCCGGCGGCGGCGCGATGCTGAAAAATCTCGACAAGCGCATTCGCGAGGAAACCGGGCTGCCCGTTTCGATCGCCGAAGACCCGCTCGCCAGCGTTGTGCTGGGTACGGGCAAAATGCTCACCGACTTCAAACTCCTGCGGCGAATCCGTATCGATTAGCAGATACCAACGCGGCGCGCGCAACAGGCGCGCGCTTTCCGAGGGCCATTTGGAAAACGACATCAGCCGGTACCGCAACATCGCGGCACTCGTCGTGGTGCTGGGCGCGCAATTCCTGCTGCTGGCCTACCAAGTGAAGGGACGGCAGGATGTGCCGGTAGTGCGGTTGTGGGCTTCGTCCGCCTTTGCGCCCGTGGCCCGCGGCGTGAGCGCGTTGCGCGAAAACACCATCGGCGTCGTGGAGCACTACGCCGGGCTGGCCAGCGCGCAGAACGATAACGTACGGCTGCGCTCCGAACTCGACCGGTTGAAACTGGAGAATCAGTTTCTCAAGAACGAACTCCGGACAGCGTCCAACGCCCAGGCCCTGGCGATGTTTCTACCCACCAGTCCGCAGCGGTTGCTAGCGGCGCGGATCATCGGCGCCAGCACCACTCCGGGCTCCCGCGTATTGTTTCTCGACCGCGGCGCGCGCGACGGTGTGCGCGAGAGAATGGCCGTGATCACGCCCGACGGTATTGCCGGACGCATCGGCGCGGTGCGGCCCGGGGGGGCGCAACTGATCCTGGTCACCGATCTCAACTTTGCCGCCGGTGTGATCACCGAGAGGAGCCGCGTGCAGGGTGTGCTCAAAGGGCAGGGGCATGCCTCGGTGCTGGTGGAATACGTACAGAACGAGGACAAGGTGGCGGTGGGCGAAATGCTGTTCACGTCGGGCGACGATGTGGATTTCCCGAAGGGCCTGCCGGTGGGCGAAGTGAAAATTTCGCGCCGCGGGCGCGGGTTATTCAAAGAGATCTTCGTGGAGCCGGCGGGGCTGGCGCGCGGACTCGATAGCGTGCTGATCGTGCTGCAAGGCGTGCCGCAGGAATTGCCCGCGCCGTCAACGGCCACGCCCGAATCTGTCAAGGAGGCGCCGTTGGCAGTGGCCGCGCCCGGCGCGCCGCTGCCCATCGATGCCGACAAGATCCTGCAAAAGTACGAACGGATTAGCGAGGCCAACCGCCACCGGATGGGCGCGGGGCCGGCGCCGAGTTTCACCCTCACAGCGCCAGCCGCGCCGCCTCCCGCTCCACCAGCGGGAGCCAAGCCATGACCGAATTCGCCGGCCCGTTGATCGGCTCCAGCCACCGCCCGCGCGCCTGGCGATTCCGCAGCCTGCTGTGGATCCCGATCGCCATCGGCTCAATCCTTTTCCAGGTCTACACCCCGCAGTTTATCAGTTATCTTTCGTTCCTCGAAGCGCCGCTCCTGGTGACGGTGCACTACGCGCTCACGCGGCGCGAACCAGTGCATGGGCTGCTGGCGGGCTGCGCCATCGGCCTCGCGCAGGATGCTTTCTCGCATAACCCAATCGGCCTGTTCGGCATCGCCAAAACGCTGGCAGGGTATCTCGCCGGCAATCTCAGCCAGCGCGTCAATGTCGACAACTTCGTGATCCGGTTTCTCGCTGGCTTCACATTCTTTTTCTTCCACCAGTTCCTTTACTGGGCGCTGGCCAGCGCGCTGCTGGCGCAAAAACTGGCGATGGACCCCGTGCAGACGCTGGTGATGTCGGTGCTGAATGCGCTGGTGGCCGTGCCACTGTTCTCGGCGCTCGATAAATTGTAAACTTCTCCACATCCGCGCACATTCCGCGGCCGGATCTCGCAGGAATGAATGAACGGAAGCCCGCTCAAGGAGATCACTGCCATGTCGACTGCGAAACGCTACAATCTGCTCATCAATCCGGTGGGTCTGACCGGTGCCGCGGCTCAGGCCTATACTCATAACGTCGAAAAGCACCTGTCCTGGATCGACGGCACCAAGGTGGGCCGGTTGCTGCTGAAGGCCACTGGCTGGCATGCGCGGAACAACCCGGGCAATCTGGTGGGCGGATCGATGCCCATCCAGCCCTACACGGGCGGCGGCTGCAACGCGGTGGTTAACAACGCCACCAGCGGGCCCAACGGGTGGAGCCAGCCCACGGTCACTTACTCGCCCAACGTCTTCAATCATGGCGGCGCGTGCCATGCGGATCTGAAGAAGTCCTCCACCAACCGCGGGCTCTATCCGGACGAACTGCTGTTTCATGAACTGGTCCACGGCTTCCGCGGCGGGTCTGGACGCTTCCGCGCCTCTACCACCAACGGCGGGCTGGTGCGCTACACCGGCACCGAAGAGTTCATCGCCGTGCTTACCACCAACATCTACATCTCCGATCCCTCGGACGGTTCGAAGACCGGCCTGCGGCGCGATCACCAAGGCTTCACCCCACTGGAGAAGGGGTTTGCTGGCCCGTTTGAATTCTTCCGTTCGTCGAAGAATGCCTCTACCTTGATCGATCAGTTCTGCAGGGAAAATCCGTCGTTCACCAAGTGGGTGAGCGAGGTGAAGGCGCCGTTCAATCCGATTGCGGCCTACTATAGCGATCAGGCCAAGGCAAAGAAGTACTCCGAGGGCGCGGTGGCGTTGGTCCGCGATGGCGAGTGGGTGGAGCTGCTGGGCAAGCTGGCCACGGGCAAAATCAACTTGTAGCGCTGGGTGTGAAATCACAAAGTGTTGTGATTACCAGCTTGAGCGTCAGCGGTTTCAAGAGCCTGGAGTCGGTCGGCCCGCTCCAACTCGGATCGCTTAACGTCTTCATCGGCGCCAATGCGAGCGGGAAGAGTAATCTGCTTGAGGCACTCCGTTTTCTGCAGGGTGTTTCCTTTGGATTCACCATTGACGAGGTATTGAACGGTAAGCCGAAGACAGCCGCGAGCGAAGTATGGGAAGGCTTGCGAGGCGGCAGCAAACAGGCGGGTTTCAAGAGGCCAAAGGGAACGGCTTCTCGCCCGCGATTCGGCGTCGAGCTTCGCACTCGCTCCCACCGCTCCATTCACTTCGGCCTGCAGTTTTCGCCGAACCAACGTGTAGTGGTGGAAGAGAGTCTCTCCACTGGCCCACGCCCTGTTTACGAAACGGCCACCTTGAAGCAGGACCGGACTACCCGCACCATTCAGGCCCGCTACAACGACCCTGAAGGAAAACACCACCGTCTCACGCTCGATGCCTCGCGGACGGTCCTTGCGCAAGTGAGGAACTCACTGAAGTTCGACGACCAGGATGACGAATTGGCCGAAGAGTGCGCCGCCACGCTTGGCAATGTACAACGGCTCGACTTTGATCCGCGCGTTTTGCACCTGTATTCGCAAGGAAGCACGGCCCAAAGAATGGGCGAACGCGGCGAGAACTTCGCAGCGGTGGTGGCGGCGATCAAAAAGTCGAAAGACAGCTACGCCGCCTATCTCGACTGGCTCCAACAACTCTCGCCGGCTCCCAGCGATGAAGTCAAAGTCCTCGAGGGAGCGTGCGGCGAGGCGTTGTTCGCCCTCCGGCACGGCGGCAACGAGTTTCCGGCCGCCTCACTCTCCGACGGCACGCTGCGATTTGCGGCCATCGCAGCAGCCTTCTTTCAACCCTCCATGCCCTCCCTGGTGCTCATCGAAGAAGTGGCGACCGGCATTCATCCGTCGCGCCTGCGGCTGCTGCTCGACCTTTTGAAATCGCAAGCTGAAGCTACGGGAACCTAGGTAATCGTCACGACGCACTCGCCTGCCCTGATCGGCTGGCTCAGGAAGAGCGACTTCAAAACAGTCTTCCTCTGCCGCCGCAACGCTGACACGGGCGCTTCCGTAACCCGGTCTCTCACCGATATCCGGGACATCGAAGAGGTCGTTGAAAAGCAGCCCATCGAACGGCTGATGGCGGAGAACTGGCTGGAGTCCGTCTCGTGAAGGCCTTGGTGATCCTCGAGGATCCTACCTGCAACGGCGCGCTGCTCAAGCCACTGACCGAACGCATCCTGCACGAGGCGGGGATGCGCAGCCGGTTGTGTCCGTTCTCACCAATCCGCATTTGCGCGGCATCAGCCAAGTTAAGGCGCAACTCCCCGGCAACATAGACCGGTATCGCCATCTCGATCTGTTGCTGTGCCTCGTTGGCGCGGACGGAAAAGGCCGCTCCATGGAGTTCGCGGACATGGAAGCCAAAGCACGCCAGTCCGGCGTACGCCTGCTCTGCTGCGCGGCAGTGCAAGAGGTCGAAATCTGGCTGCTCGCCGGTCATGCCGCCAAGCTCCCTGTGCCCTGGCGTCAGGCGCGCAGCGAGGTGTCTTTGAAAGAGAAGTACTTCCAGAGTTTCCTCAATCAACACGGCGACAAGCGGCGCCCCGCCGGCGGACGCGAACATCTGATGAGGCAGACTCTTAACAACTACCGCGGTCTCAAGAAGCGTTGCCCCAAGATTCAGCACCTGGAGACCCGCATCCGCGCGCTCGCCAGCCGCTAAACTGAGGGGAGGCAGCCGCAGCGCCGCTCGACCATGCCGCCATACCAGTCCGCGCACGACCGCGAAAAGGACAAAGAACCCGAGGCGTTCCACGTCCTCCGCGACGACGCCACGTTTGCCTCCACTCGCATTCTGTGGTTCCAATACCTCGCGCTCGCCATCGTCTGTTGCCTATCGCTCGGCTACTGGAACCTGCAAATCCGCCAGGGCGATTACTATCTCAGCCTCGCCGAGCGCAACCGCATCCGCCCCTACCCCATGCTGGCGCCGCGCGGCAAGATGCTCGACCGCGACGGCCGCATCGTCGTCGACAACAACTCGGCGTTCAGCCTCATGGTGAGCCGCGACGCGGTCACACCCGAACAGATCCGCGCCATTGCCCCGGTGCTGCAACTGGACGTTGACGAAGTGATGGAGCGCGTACGGCGCTTTGACAAATCCAAAGCCTCGCGCGCAGCGCCGGTCACACTGAAGGAAAACCTCTCGCGCGCCGAACTCGCCTACATCGAGGCGCATCGCGGCGACCCGGACTTCCGGTCACTTGAAATCATCCAGGACCACCGCCGCATCTATCCACGCGGCGGCTTCAGCGCGCATGTGCTCGGATATACTGGCGAGGTAAGCGAGCGCGAACTCGACTCGGTGGAGTTCGCGCGGTACCGCCCGGGCGACCTCATCGGCAAGGCGGGCCTCGAAAAACAGTACAACGACCTGTTGATGGGCATCGACGGCCAGCGCCGCGTGATCGTCGACTACAACGGCAACGAGCGCGAGTTGCTGGACAAGAAGGAACCGCAACCTGGCCGCAGCATTCAACTCACGCTGGATCTCGATCTGCAGGCCGTCGCCGAACTCGCGCTACGCGACCGGCGCGGCGCGGTGGTGGCGATCGATCCGCGGTCCGGCGAAGTGCTGGCCATGGTCTCCGGCCCCTCCTACGATCCCAACCGCTTTGCCGGACGCATCCGCCGCAAGGATTGGGACGAAATCCGCAACAACCCGGATAACCCGTTGTTCAATCGCGCCGTGCAGGCCGCGCTCGCGCCGGGCTCCACGTTCAAGCCCATCATGGCGCTGGCGGGTCTGGAAACCGGCATCATTGGCCCGGACGCGAAGGCCTTCTGCCGCGGCGGCGGCACCTACTACGGGTCGTTCCGCAAGTGCCACTCCACGCACGGCGAAGTGGACTTCACCCGGGCGCTGCAGGCCAGTTGCGACGTCTTCTTCTACGAACTGGGCGACAAGCTCCGCATTGACCGCATTGCCGACTATGCGCAGATGGCCGGTCTCGGCCGCCGTACGGGCATTGACCTGCCGTCGGAAGTGGACGGCATTGTGCCCTCCACCCGCTGGAAGGTGCGCACGTTCCGCAAACGCTGGTTTATCAGCGAGACTATTTCCGTCGCCATCGGCCAGGGCGCGCTCATCGTCACGCCACTGCAACTCGCGCACGCCATCGGCGGCATGGCGCTCGGAGGCGTTTGGCACGAACCTCATCTACTGAAGCAGGTGCTGGGCGACGCCCCACCCACTCCCAAGCTGCCGCGCAAGGTGGCCATCGATGCGGCGAACCTCAACCATGTGTTGGCCGGCATGTCGGCGGCGGTCAATCTGCCCGGCGGCACGGCTCACGACTCCATGCTGCAGAACGTGGAGATGTGCGGCAAGACGGGCACGGCGCAACTCATGTCGAACGCGCTCGCGCAGGCGCGCCGCGAGGCCATCAAGCGCGGCGTCACGGGCTTGGCGCCGATGGAAGACAACGCCTGGTTCGTCGGTTTTGCGCCGCGCCGGAATCCGGAGATCGTCGTCGCCGCGTTGTATGAAGGCGGCGCGCATGGCGACCGCGCCGCGCCCATCGTGCGCGACGTCATCAAGGCGTACTTCGGCAAGAAGAAACCGGCCGAGCGACCCAAGCAAGACCCGCTCGTTACGGCCTTCGCCTGGCAGGAGCCGCGGCCACAACCATGAAGCTCGACCTCCGCATCCTGCGCGACATCGACTGGCTGATGCTGATGCTGGCGCTCGCGTTGTCTTTGCTCGGCGTCCTGCAGATCTTCAGCGCCACGCAGGAAAGCAAGTTCGAAAACGTCTGGTGGCGCCAGTTGTTTTATATCGCCGCGGGCCTGTTGTTGATGTGGCTGATCTGTCACGTCGACTACCACACGCTGCTCGGGCAAGTGCCGTGGCTCTACGTGCTCACCGTCTTCCTGCTGCTTTTTCTGGTGACCTACGGCGCCAGCCTGCTCCACGTGCGCCGTTGGATCCCGCTGTTTTTCGGCTTTTCGTTTCAGGTGTCGGAATTCGGCAAGGTGGTGATCGTGCTGCTGGTGGCACGCTACCTCACCAGCCTGCGGCGCACAACCGTGCAGAACGGCGACATTCTAAAACTCACCGGACTGGTGGCGGTACCATGCGCGCTCATCTACCTGCAGCCGGATCTCGGCACGGCGCTCACCTATGCGCCGGTGCTCGCCGTCGGCATTTTCCTCGCCGGCCTGCGCGTCCGGCAGATGGCCGCCATCGCACTGCTCGCCGTGTTGCTCGCTGGCTTCTCCTACCAGTTTTTGCTGCGCGATTTTCAGCGCGCCCGCGTCGTGTCGTTCCTCCATCCAGACCAATACCGGCAAGGAAAGGGCTATCAGGTGATCCAATCGCAGATCGCCATTGGCTCCGGCCAGATGTGGGGGCGCGGCGTTACGCAGGGCTCGCAAACGCGCCTGCGCTTCCTCCCGGTTTCGCACGCTGACTTCATTTTTGCCACGTACGGCGAGGAGCAGGGATTTATCGGGGTGATTTTCGCGCTAGGATTGTATTTGTTGTTGCTTTTGCAGATTGTTCAAAATGCGCAGTCGGCGCCCGACCGGGCCGGCATGTATATCTGCATGGGAGTGGCAGCCCTGTTTTTGTTTCACCTGCTGGTGAACGTGGGTATGGTGGCCGGGATGATGCCAGTTACCGGAATCCCTCTGCCCTTTATGAGCGCCGGCGGGTCTAGTACGATGACAACGTTTTTGTTGCTGGGGCTGGTCAACAATGTCCGGCTTCGGCGGTTTATCAGTTGAGCCGGAAGCACCCGCAAGGGTCTTCCGCATGTTCGGTTAAGACTAGTAGCAAGAAGCGGCTCGCGATGTACGAAGAGAGCCCGCCGGATCGGATGTGCGCCTTGAGCCGCGCGTTCCCGTCCGGTTCTTGACTTGAGGAATCTGGAGGAAGGTAACGGTCTCGTGATGATGACCACTTCCCTGCAAACCGGCTTGCCGTTCGGCGCCTTTCCGGCGCGCGCGGTGAAGCTGTGTGCGAATCTCGCCGCGCCTTGGCCGGCGAACCCCGCCACGGGAGAACCGCCCGGTTCACCCGCTGTTGTGCCTGCCCTTCCGGCAAACGCTAGCCCTTGGTCACTCTCTTCTCGCTATCGCCCGCCCGCTTCAGAAGCGGAGACGCCCGATGAACAAAGAGCTGGTGATTTCTTCGAATCGCCACGAAACCAAATTAGCCGTTCTCGAGGATGATCAACTCGTCGAGATCTTTTTCCAGCGGTCTGAAGAGTATTCGCTGGTAGGCAGTATTCACAAAGGCCGGGTCACGCGCGTGCTGCCGGGGATGCAGTCCGCCTTCGTGGAATTGGGCCTGGAGCGCGACGCGTTCCTGTACGTGTCGGACTTCCTGGAACAGACCGGTGAAGACTATGAGCGCGTCGCGGCCGGCGAAGAGCCCGCCGCCCCATCGCCGCGGCAAGGCGGCGGCCGTGATCGTGGCGGCCGCGACCGTGACCGGGGCGACCGGCGGGACCAGGACCGCGACCGGAATCGTGACCGTGAAGGCCGCGGTGCAGTGTCGGTAAGCGACACGCCCGCGCCCGTGGTGGAAGCAACGCCCAGCCCCGCCGTGGAGGGCGAAACGCCAGAGACAGCCGAAGGCGCGCCCGTAGCCGACGTCACAACGGAAGCTTCCGGCAACGCCTCCGCAGCCGTGGAAGTACAGGCTGAGGGCGGAGCCGCTCAGCCGGAACAACGCAACGGCGAACAGCAGCAGGGCGAGCGCGGAGACCGTGGAGACCGCCGTGGCGGAAGGCGCCGCCGCCGCCGCCGTGGTGGACGCGGCCCGCTGCCGAGCGGTTTGCCCGATTCGAAATTCGCCAGCCCGGCCGAAGCAGCCGCCGATGACGAAGCCGGTGACGAGGAAGGCGACGACGCGCCGCCAGAGGCCGCCGCTCCTCAAGCGCCCACGTTCACCTACGCCGGTCCGCCGCCGCGCACCACCTCTGATGAACCGGAACTGCCGCCGATCGTGCTGCCCGGCGAATCGATCGCCAAGTATCGCCGCGAAGACCGCCCCGCCGCTGCACCCAAGCCCGCCGTGGCAGCCGCGCCTCCTCCGCCGCCTCCTCCTCCGCCGGTGGAGATCGTGGCCGAACCAGAGCCGGAGGAGCCCGAGGCTGCTGAAGAAGCCGCCGAAGTGCGCGACCTCGTGGCCGAGCATATTGAGTTGCATCAGGCTGCACTCGCTGCCGAGACGTCCGCCGAAGAACCCGTCGAAGCGGTGCTCGAGGCAGCGCCGGAAGCCGAAGCGGGCACTGACACCGACACGGACGCCGACCCGGAAGGCGACGACGAGGGAGAGAACGAAGAAGACGACGTCGATGCCCTGCAGGCCGCGGCCGAAGCCGCCATCGCCAGCGGCAGCCCGTTGCCTGAATCGGGCAGCGCCGAAGTACGTGAAGATCAGCCCGCCGCCCGATTTGTACAGCGCCGCGAACGCGGCGACCGCGGTGGACGCCGCCGCGGTGGACGTGACCGCGATCGTGGCGGAGACCGCAACCGCACCGGCGGCGGCGGACGCTACGAAGCAGTGCCGCGCGCGGCTGCCGCGCCCGCCGAGAGCCAGCCCGCCGCCGAAGCGAAAGAAGGCCGCCCCGAGCGGCCCGAACGTGAGCGCCGCGAACGGCCTCCCCTGCTTTCCATCAGCGATCTGCTGAAGGAAGGCCAGGAGATCATCGTTCAGATCTACAAAGAGCCGCTCGGCACCAAGGGCGCGCGCATTACTTCGCATGTGGCAATGCCGGGCCGCTATGTGGTGTTCATGCCCACGGCGGACCATCACGGCGTGTCGCGCAAACTCGGCAACGACGAAGAGCGCCAGCGCCTGAAGCGCATCGTGCAGGCCCACAGCCAGGGCATGGTGGGCGGTTTCATCGTGCGTACGGCGGGTGAAGGCAAGTCCGAAGCCGACATCGCCGCGGACATGGGCCATCTCTACAACCAGTGGCTCGACATCCGCAAGAAGGCCGAGAAGCGCCGCGCGCCCTGCCTCCTGCACTCAGACCTGGAACTGGTGACGCGTACTCTGCGCGATCAGGTGAACGACTCGTTCCGCGCCATCTGGACGGACAACGAAGAAATGTACGAGATGGTCGTGAGCTTCCTTGAGCTCTTCCAGCCCGCGCTCGTGCCCCGCGTGAAGATGTACTCGCGCGACACGCCGATCTTCGACACCTTCAACATCACCGCTGAGCTCGAAAAAGCGCTGCGCCCGAAGGTGTGGCTGAAGAGCGGCGGCTACATCGTGATCAACCAGACCGAAGCGCTGGTGGCGATTGATATCAACACCGGCAAGTATGTCGGCAAGTCGAATCGCCTGGAAGACACGATCGTCAAGACCAACATCGAAGCCGTCAAGGAGATCGTACGCCAGATCCGGCTGCGCGACCTCGGCGGCATCATCGTGGTCGACTTCATCGACATGGACGAGCGCAAGAATCGCCAGAGGGTGATGCAAGCGCTCGAAGAAGCGATGGGGACGGACCGCGCGCCGTACAAGATTCTCCAGTTCAACGATTTTGGCCTCGTGGCCATCACTCGCCGCCGCGTGAAGCAGAGCCTCGAACGCGCGCTCTGTTCGCCGTGCCCCACCTGCGAAGGCGCGGGCTACGTCAAGAGCGTGCAGACCGTGATGAGCGAAATCATCACCGAAGCGCACAAGATCCGCGCGGGCCTCGAAGGCAAGGACGTGATGTTGCGCGTCAGCCCCGAAGTGGCCAAGAGCATCAAGAGCGCCGAGAAGAGCTACCTGCAGGAGCTCGAAGACATCCTGGGCCGCACCGTCATCGTCAAGAGCGATGCGCTGCTGCATCCGGAAAAGTTCGACCTCGCATAAGGACCACACCCATGCGCGTGCCGCTCCTTGTTTTGTGCGGCGCCCTCATGGCCTCCAGCCACGGGCCGCTGACGGCGCAAACCGTCGCGGCCCATTTTCTTTCTGAATTCCGCCGCCCGGGGCCGGATGGTGAAATCGTCGCGGCCGACGCGGTGGGCACGCCGCGTGAGATCATTTCGCCCGCGATCGTGCGTGGCGGCTACACATCTTTCTATATCGTGGTGACGGGCCCGCCAAAATCTGCGTTCGATCTGTTCATACAAACCAATCCCACGGGCGTCCTGCGGCCGGCCCTGTTCGGCATCAACGCGCCCGGTGAGAATGCCCTGATGCCGATCCCGAAAGGCGAGCTGAACAGCAAGTTCAACGAGCAGGGCGTCGCGGTGTTCTGGCTCGACATCTTCACGCCCGCCACCACGCCCGTGCGCCGCATCCGGATCGAGGCGCAGGTGCACCACAGCAGCAACTGGATCATCACGCCGCTCGAACTCCGCGTCCAGGCGGCCACCGTACCCGCCAGCGTAGCGCCGTCAATTGCTCCGCGCGCGGCAGGCCACTCCGCCGCAGGCGCGATCGCGCTGCTCGATCAGGTGTGGTGCAACCGTGCGGCGGCAAAATCCGCGTCACCACCCGGGGACGCGTCCAAGAGCATCCGCGCCAAGATCCTGCGCAACGCGGGGCAGGACATGCTCCTGTTGCGCCGCGCCGTCACCGCCAGCGTCGCCGCGCCCGGCATCGCCAAGGCGCTGGGCGTTGCGTCAGCAGCCGAGTGGTGCGCGGCGCCAACACACTCGCACCCGGACCCCGAAACATTTTTGCGCGTGCGCGATGCCATTTTACGCGCCAGCCAGTAAAGTCACGCTATACTGGTCGAGCCGCACCCGCGCAATACCCCGGAGAGATGGCCGAGTGGTTGAAGGCGCACGCTTGGAAAGCGTGTATAGGGGAAACTCTATCGAGGGTTCGAATCCCTCTCTCTCCGCCAGAATTTAATAAAGCTAATAGGCTGAGCTAGTTGAGAGCCGTGATATGCTCTTGGTGTCGGTGAAATGGCCAAATTTAGACACCAAGGGGTCGCAAGTGGCAGCCAAGAAAAGCGTTCGGATCATCAAAAAGGTTCGCCATGCCGATGGGGCCTGGAAATTCGTCTCGCTCAAGAAAGCAGGGGCGCGCTACGCCTGGGACGACCGGCCCGGCCATTATTTTGTCGAATGGTGGGAGGGACGAAAAAGGCGGCGAGAGCAAGCCGGGCAGACGCCCAGCGAAGCCATGGAGGCTCAACGCCGGAAACGGAACGAGGTCGTCGGCGAGCGATTCCTCGGCGGAAAGAGTGTCTCCCCTGCTCCGGTCGAGACCCCGTTGACGCTTCTTACCGAGGCCATAGCGATGTTCCTCGGGCACGTTCGCGTGCACTCGCCGGACAAGCCGCGCACTCCTCAGCGGTACGGCGCGGTGCTTGACCACGTCACCCGCCTCCTTGGCGCCAAGACTTTTGTGGAAGCCATCACGAGGGCGGACATCGACGACTACAAAACGGCTCGGAGCACCGAGTCCAGCGAGCAACATCCCAATCGACGCATCACCCCCCGCACAATCAACTACGAAATCGCCGTCCTCCGGACCTTCTTCTATTTCCTGATCCGCGAACGCAATCTGCCAATCACGAACCCCTGCGCGAATTTCAAGCAGCTGAAGGACCCTCGCGCCAAGGCGAAGCGCCGGCCGCCGACGTACCGGCAGGAAGAAATTGATCGCATCCTCGCAGCCTGCGACGGGAACGAGAAGGTCATCTTTGCTACCCTTCTCCTCACTGGCTTGCGAGAGGAAGAACTCTGCTTCCTCACCTGGCCGGATCTCGATCTTCGCAATCTCGACAATGCCACAGTCGCCGTTAGAGGCGAAGGCAAAGAGGGCTTCTCGCCGAAAGATTACGAGCAGCGTTTGATTCCGATTTCGCGGGAGCTCGCGGAGCTCCTGCAGCCGCTACCGCGGCGGGGGGCTTGGGTCTTCCCAACGAAGGCCGGAAATCGTCAAACGCACCTCCTACGGCGGTTGAAGGCGATAGCCGATGCCGCCGAAGTGCCGGGGGCTACCTTGCACAAGTTCCGACACACGTACGCAACCCGCCTACTGGAGAGCGGGTGTGACATTGTCACCGTACAGCGACTGATGGGCCACAGTGATCTCGACACGACGCGCCAATATCTCGATCCAGATGAAAAGCTGAAGCGGACCGCCGTGGGAAAGCTCTCCTTGAGCGCCGCCGGAACGAAATGAAACCCAAATGACCGCCCTCCAAAACCTCTTGAGGTCATCTCGTCGGCTGGCATTTTTTGGTGCCCCGGCCCGTCCCCCTCAGGGCCTCTTTTTTTGTGTATACTTGCGTTGGCCCAAAAAGGCTGCGACGGGTTTCGGTAAATGAGCCCGTCAGGGGGACCAGCTTGCTAAAACTGATATCAGCTTGTCTACTACTTCTGAGCTTTGTCGCCACAAGCTCAGCGCAGGTTTCATTCGATGGCGTGGAGATTCGCACCTCCTTTGCTAAGGCGAATGAGGGCGATGGTGGCCACCTCATTATCCACAAAGACAGAATCATCTTCGCCAAGAAGAAAACTGGCGCAGAGGAGTATTTCGCGATCCCTACATCCGCCGTAAAGGAGCTCTTTTACTCGCGCGTGTCGGGCCGTAGGATTGGAGCCGCTATCCTTGTGTCGCCTCTACTCCTGCTGTCCAAGGGCCGTAAACACTACATGACGGTCAGCTTCAACGACGGTAAGGCCGCCATCGGAGCGGTTGAATTCAAACTCGACAAGAGCAACTACCGACCAATTCTTCGGTCAGTCGAAACTGCCGCTGGCGTTACGATGCAATACGACCAAGAGGGGATCAAGGACCAGGAACAGAAACCGGCTGAAAGTAAGGCCGGGGCGTCTCAACCGCCGAGCAAATAGGCGTGGGATTTCCCTTTGCTCTCCATCTTGGCGCTCGGCCCCTCGCGAAGGCCAAAGCACTCTCCGTGGGGCTTTCCAATGCCTACTTCAAATCGCTAGGGCTTCCGTCATTGTTCGAAGACCGTTGACGTAACCAACTCGAACCGCCGTGTACGGACCCGTACGCACGGTGGTGTGGCACGGGTCGGCGGGTGACCGCCGCCCCTATGCCGATCTGACGCGCCATCCAGAAGTTGGCCGCCCTGGTCGCGGCGGCACTGCGGGGACGCAACCATGCCGAGGGAAATAGTCCGGCGGGCTGGTTGTCGTCCCGTGTCGTTTGTAGCGTTGGTCATGGTGCCGCGTCTGCGGCTGTGGCTTTGATGCCGAGGTTCGATAGGCGGGCGATAGCAAAAAATGCCCAATAGAGCCGTTTGAACGAAGCCGCTAAAGCCGGCGGACGCTGGCGCGTGTCGTTGGGGAGGCGCTCGCCAAATTTGAGGAATAGGTTGGGTCACAGGAAAGACCACACCGTTACCCACCCCTTGGGGAAGTTCGAAATCTGGCGCGTCATGTTATCTAACTGTCATGTCTTCTTCGCCGGAGTTCAACGCTTCCTGGTCCAACCAACGTTCCCTGTTCAGAGAGGTCGTCGGCCTTTTGCAAAGCTACAGAGTGGGACTCGCGGCCCTGGTAGCGGCCATCGGACTAACGGCCCTTCTCGGGCGGGGATTGCTTCAGGACATGCAGAACTGGGATGCCAACGGCGTCGTCATGCTCATTGGCGCCCTGTGGATGGCTATTTGCGTAGCCATCTATCGTTTCCTGGCGCGGACCGCGCGATAGGCGCCTCACAGCCCGAGCGCCAGCAGCATGTTGAACACCAACGCGAACAACAGCGCTCCCAGGAAGACGCACACCGGCACTGTCAGCACCCAGGCCAGCAGCACCTGCTGAACCGTCTTGGTCTGCAACCCGGAGTGGTTGGCCACCATCGTCCCGGCAATTCCCGACGACAACACGTGAGTCGTGCTCAGCGGCAGGCCCAGCGCGTCGCCAGCAAAGATGGTCGTCATAGCCGAAACCTCCGCAGCCGCGCCCTGCGCGTAAGACAAGTGCGACTTGCCGATTTTCTCACCCACGGTCACCACAATGCGCTCCCAGCCGATCATTGTGCCAAGGCCTAACGCCAACGCCACGGCGATCTTCACCCAAAGCGGAATATGTAGCGTGGCTTTCTCGAGCGCCCGGCGCAAGCGCTTCACTCCCCCCATTTCCACAGGCGACAGCAAAGAAAGGCGCTTGGCGTCTTTCGCGAACTCCGCTACAACGTAAGATTGCTTCCTTAGTTCGCCTCGTTCCGTGATCGAAAGTTGACCCAGCGTGGTCCGGCCGCGAGTCAATTCCTCCACTCGCCGCGCCGCCTTGCTCACGTGGTGGCCATCCGGCACCGCGCCAGCCGCTGCCGATATCTCGGCAACGTCGCTCGCCGCCAAGGCGAGATTCACGGCGTACTGCCCCGGCAGGACGCCAATCAGAATCAGCAGGATCAGGCCCATGCCTTTCTGCCCATCGTTTGATCCATGCGCGAAGCTCACGCCCGTGCAGGTAATGAAGAGAATCGACCGAATCCAGGTCGGCGGGCCCGTCTCGCTGTTCGGGTCGCGAAACAACTCAGGCCGATGTACCATCCGCCGAATGAGCAACAACAGCCCCAGGCTCAGTAGAAAACCTACGAGAGGCGAAAGCAACAACGACAAAATGACGTCGCGGGCCTTCTCCCAGTTCACGCCTGACGTCCAGCCGGTGCCCCGCATCAGCGAGTTCGCCAGCCCCACGCCCAAAATCGACCCTATCAACGTATGGGAGCTGGACGCCGGCAATCCAAGGTATCAAGTCCCGACGTTCCACAAGATACTCGAACAGAGGAGCGCGAACACCATCGCAAAGCCCGCCGCCGAGCCCACCTCCAACAACAGCTCTGCCGGCAACAGGGCAAGAACGCTGAACGCAACCGCGCCGCTCGAGGCCAGCACGCCAATTAGGTTCCACAAGCCGGACCAGACCACAGCGATTCGCGGCGGAAGCGTGTGTGTATAGATAACCGTCGCCACCGCGTTCGCTGTGTCATGGAAGCCGTTAACGAATTCGAATGACAGCGCAAGAGCAAGGGCCAACACCAAGCCGACGGTGGCGCCCAGAGTCAAACCTTCCAAGTTGCATTCCTCGGATCACGAAGTGGAACCTAAATGTACCGCAGCTCCATCCAAGGGTTGATGAATACATGCTTTCATTTTGATTACTCGAATGCGTCTTCATCCATTTGAAACCTGAAAGTAATTCGCCCGAAATCCGGCAGCGCTACCGTGAGACTTCCTGCTATGCGCTTACTCGGCCTGTTGCTCATCCCCTGCGCGGTCTTCGCCCAAACATCCGACATCGCCATCTACAACGGCGCCAGCTATACGCTCCGCTTTCCGCTGGCCCCCGGTTCATTCGCGAAGGTGAGCGGAGCTTTCGCCGGCGTGACGTCCGCAACCGCGACATCCCTGCCGCTGCCGAAGGAGTTGGGTGGCGTGCAAGTCCTGGTGAATAACGTCGCGGCGCCGTTGTACGCAGTACGCGCCGATGAGATCACTTTCCAGGTGCCTCGCGGCATCAACCCGGGCCGCGTGCCCTTCCGTGTCAATCGCGGAGGCGGCGCCGTAGCAAGCGGCAATGTCGACATTCTCGCCAGCGCTCCGGGCATCTTCTACGATCTTGCCGATCGCAACGCCCAAGGCGGCATCCTGAACCAGGCGGGTGCCTATGCCGTCCAGGCGGCTCCTGCAGTGCGTGGCCAGATCGCACAGATCTTTGGAACGGGCGAAGGTCCCCTATCGCTTGCCGTGGAAGATGGCGCTGTCCCATCGGCATTAGCCGCCAGCCGCAACGAGACCAAGTGCTTCGTGTCCGTGGAAGAAGCGCCGGTCCAGTTCAGTGGCGCCTCGCCGCAGTTCCCCGGTGTCTGGCAAGTCAACATCACCGTGCCGAATCGCCCGCATGTCCGCGGACGCGTGCCCCTCTTCTGCACTGTCAACGGTATCTCCACGAACGTAGTCACCTTCTGGGTGGCTGAGTAAGTAACCAACCAAATGCATAAACTCCTGCTGATGCTGGCCACGCTCGCGGCATCTCTCCCCGCGCAAACACAAGGCACCATAGCGGGCTCGGTCCTCGACACACAGACCGGCCAGCCGCTTCGCGGCGTTCAGATCTCCATCGATGGTCAAAGCTTCGATCTAAAGTCCGACCCCGACGGCCGCTTCGCCATCAAGCTCTCACCCGGCACTTACAAGCTGAAGTTCCAGTTAGCGAACTACTCCGACGCCATCATTGACGACGTCGCGGTCAAGGCGGGAGAAGTCACCGAAGCCTCCACGGTGATGGGCAACAAGAACCTGGTCACCACAATCGAAGTGGTGGAGAAGGCGGGTGCCATCGGCGCCAGCGCGGAGGCGATGCTCACCGAACGCAAACTCGCCGCCGTCGTCAGCGACGGCATGTCGAGCCAGGAAATTCGCAACACTGTCGCTTCGGACGCGGCGGGCGCCGTCGAAAAGGTGACCGGAGTCTCCATCGTTGACAACGGCTTCGTCTTCGTCCGTGGGCTCGGCGAGCGTTACAGCTCCACCATGCTGAACAACGCCATGATCCCGACCACGGAGCCGGAGAAGCGCGTCGTTCCGCTCGATTTGTTTCCCGCCTCTTTGATCGACAACATCCGCGTCTTGAAGTCCTATGCGCCGGATCTGCCGGGTGAGTTCTCCGGCGGCAGCGTTCAGATGAAGACGATCGAGTTTCCCACCGCGCGCACCGTCCGCTTCAGCGCCAACTACGGCTTCAACACCATCACCACTGGCCAGCGCTTCGGCACATACCCGGGCGGCTCCCGGGATGCCCTGGGCTTTGAAAGCGGTGCTCGATCCCTGCCGTCTTCCATTCCCGCGGACGGCCGGCTCTTCGTCGGGCGCTATACCGAGCAGGAGTTTCAGCAGTTCGGCCGCTCCTTCTCCAATAACTGGGAACTCGCACCGGTGAGCTCCATGCGCCCCAGCCAGAGTTACTCGATCTCCGGTGGCGACTCGTTTCTGAAGGGAAAGCTCGGCTTGGTGGGCGCCATCACGTTTGCGAACACACCGCAACGCACCAACGAAGCGCAGCGCTATCTTCGCACCGGTAGCGGCGGGCCGTTGGTCTTTACTAATTACGAAAACTTCGAATCCAGCAACGAATCAGCCCGCCTCGGCGCCGTGATGAATGCGGCTTATCGGATCAACGACCTAAACAAGCTGGTCTGGCGTAACACCGTCACGCGCGATACCGACAAGGAGGGTCGCTCCTTCCTCGGCTACAACGGCGGCCTTGACGCCAACATCGAAGCCACTCGCCTCCGTTGGGTCGAGCGCGGCCTAATCTCCACCAGCATTGAAGGCGAACACTCGCTGCCGAAACTCCGAAACCTGCTTCTCACTTGGCAGTTCACCGCATCTAACTCCAACCGGGATGAGCCCGACCTCCGTGAAGCCATTCGCTCGCAAGATGCGTCGGGCCGCTTCTCCTTCATCCCAGTTCCCGACTCCGGCATCCGCCTTTTCAGCGGACTCAAAGACCGTATCTACGAACCCCTGGCCGAAGCCGGTCTTCCATTTGTGAAGGGAACCGTGAGCGGCATCGTCAAGGTCGGCTTCCGCGGCACATTCCGCAACCGCGACTTCGCCGCCCGGCGCTTCCGCTTCGCTCCCATTCGCTCGCAGACCATCGACTTCTTCCAGCCCACCAACAGTGTGCTCGGCCCGGCCAACATCCGGCCCGACGGATTCGCGGTCCGCGAGATCACCCGCGGCACCGATACGTACAACGCCGAGATGAACATCTTCGGCGGATTCGCTATGGTCGATCTGGCCTTCGGGCCCCGTTGGCGCGCCGTCTTCGGCATTCGCGTCGAAGACGCTGACATCCGCGTCACAACCATAGACCCGCTCGTACCGGGCGCGCGTCCTCAAGTCGCGAACCTGGTGAACCGAGACCCGCTTCCGTCGCTCAACCTCATCTACGCACTCACCCCTCGCCAGAATCTCCGATTTGGTTACTCGCGCACGGTTAACCGCCCGGATTTCCGTGAGTTATCGCCGTTCGAATTCACCAACGTGCTTGGTGGCTACTCCGTCGCTGGTAACCCTAACTTGCTCCGCGCCAAGATCGACAACTACGACGCCCGTTGGGAATGGTTCTTGGGTGGCGACGAAGTGATCGCCGCCAGTTACTTCTTCAAGGACTTCACCAATCCCATCGAAAGCGTCTTCACGCCTACCACGGCTGAGCTCCGCCAAAGCTTCCTCAATGCCGATGGCGCCCGCAATCAAGGAGCCGAGTTCGAATACCGCCAACGCTTGGGCCGAATCTCCAAGCGTCTCCGGGAGTTTCAGGCTCTCGCTAATCTCATCATCGTGAACTCTGACGTCCAAATCCCCCTCGCCCTGGCACCTCAACTCACCTCCGCCAATCGGCCCCTGATGGGACAGTCGCGCTTCATCTACAACGCCATCGGAGAATGGGCTCGCCCGAAGTGGCGCTCCAGCGCGCGGATGTATCTGAACTCCGTATCGCGGCGCCTCACCGAAGTCGGCACCTTCCGTCTACCCGACATCTATCAGGAGCGCAACAAGTTCCTCGATTTCGTCTACCAGTACGACATCGGCGAGAAAGGCCGCTGGAACATCCGCTTCTCCGCCGAGAACCTCACGGACAACGAGTACCGCTGGACCCAGGCAAACATCGTCCAACGCGCTTTCCGCATCGGCCGGACTTTCTCGGTCGGCACGAGTTTCAATCTCTTCTGAGAGGAACCACATGACTAAATCCTTACTTGCTGGATTACTAGCAGTGTCTGTTTTCGCGGGCGACAAGCCCGTCGAATTGGCCAAAGTATCGTTCGAACAGGCCAAGGCCCTGCAGGCCGAGCGCGCCGCGCTCAACCTGGGTGACCTTTCCACCGACGCAGCCGGCTGGATCTGGTCCGACAAGAATGTCTATCGCCCCGGCGAGGCCCTTACGCTCCGCGGTACGCTTAACCCGAGCAACGATCCTTACCCGTACACCCTGGTTGCTTACCGCCAGAACAACCAAACCGGCGGCAAGTTCTATCTTCCCGCTGGCACCGGCGAAGTGACCGACATCTTCGGCAACTCGCTCGCCGCCGGATTCCAAATCACGCGGCTGCCGGAACTGAACAAGACCGTCCTCGTCGGCGCTGGCGGATTGCTCTCCACCAGCACGGTCACTATCCCCGAAGAGTTCGGCATGCACACTCTCGTGCTGCAGATACGTGACTTCACCGGCACCCGCATCATCAAGTCGATGTACTGGAAGATCGGCGTCGTCCGTGAGTTTGTCAACTCTCCCAGCGCCATCTCCACCAACACCACCTGGACTAACGACCGCGCCTATCGCCTCCAAGGCATCGTGCAAGTGAACGGCAACGCGACGCTCACCATTGAGCCCGGCACCTTCGTCATCGGTCAACCTGGTTCGCAGCCGCCCAGCGTATTGCTCGTCACCACCGTGGGCCGTCTGAATGCTCGCGGCACTCGCTCCCGGCCGATCATCATGACCAGCTCGCAGCCCATCGGCTCCCGCCAGCGCGGCGACTGGGGCGGCCTGATTATGCTTGGCCGCGCGCCCATCAACGATCCGGCCGGCGTCCTGCCCATTGAGGGCCTGCCGGAAGCGCCCGAAACCCGCTTCGGCGGCACCGACGCCAATCACAACTGCGGTGCCCTCTCCTACGTCCGCGTCGAGTTCGCTGGCGCTCAGCTCCGTCCGAACGAGGAAACCAATTCCTTCACCTGGGGCGGCTGTGGCAAAGGCACCACGTCTGACCACTTACAAGCTCACTACGGCTTCGATGACGCCTTCGAATGGTTCGGTGGCACCAACGACGCCAAGTACTTAGTCGGAACTTACACCGCTGACGATTTTCTCGATGTGCAAATCGGCTACACCGGCCGGGTGCAGCACGTTGTCGCGCTCGCCAACGCTGACAACTCGAACCGTTGCTTCGAAGCCGACAACTACGAGCGGGATTTCGCGGCTCGCCCGCTCGGCAAGTGGGAAGCGTGGAACGTCACTTGCGTCGGCAACGGCCTGACCCGCGGCTTCGACGAAACCGACGCCTCCGCTTGGTACCTTCGCCGCGGCGCTGCCGGGCTCTACAACAACATCCTGATCTTCAATTGGATGACCAAGGCGGTCGGCTTGGCCAACGATGCCGATACCATCCGCAACATCCCCACCGGAGACTTGGCCCTCAACGGCTTTCTCTCCTGGAACAATGGCGGCCTGGCCAACGACGTCCCCTCCCAAGTGCCAGCGGGCTTCCGTCCCTTCTTCAGCGGTACGGATCCGAACTCCGCCCGCAACGTTGCCTGGACGAATCCGCTGCTCAAGCGGCCACTCGAATACAGCGATCCGGACTTCCGCGGACTCCTCGGCTCGCCGATCTTCCGCGCGAACTGGGTACAGCCGCCCGATAACGGCTTCTACGACCAGTGGGCGACCTGGATCGGCGCCTTTGGCGATGAAGACTGGACGGAAGAGTGGTCCTCCTTCGCTCAGGAGCCCGATCTCCGCCCGTAGTCTCAGCAGCGAGATAGATGAAAAAGCGGCTGGGCCTCGAAGCCCAGCCGCTTTTTCCTTTCTGCGGTATCGCTAGATCGAAACCCGCTCCGCGCCTGTAAAGCGCAACGCGGTCTGAACTACAGGCGTGGACAAGGTGCGCATTCCTCGCTCGAACCACCGCACGGCGACTGGCTTCGCGTCCCCCCAGCACTCCCGCAACGAACGTACCACTTCGTCGGCCCCGCGATAGAAGGGGCGGTCCTCCCAGTCGCGCCATCCCATTGCGTGAGCTTCGTAAGGCCTGAGCACGTCCAGCATGTTGTGGAAGATCCGCGTAGTATAAGCCTGTCGGTACTGAGGCATCACCAGGATCTCGCTGTGGCCGCTCCGGATCTCGTCGGCGAACTCTCCGAAGATCACGGCGTTTGTCAGATTGATGTTCGCGTTCGGCTCCAGCACGTGACGGTCACCGCCGGAGACTACCGGCAAGCGCCAGGTCTTCGCCAGTTCAATGGACCGTTCGTTCTCCTCCCAAGGCCGCAAACCGTTCATCTCGATGGCGTGCAGAACCATGTGATTGCGGCACAAGAATCGCTCAACCGCATCGTGATGGCGGGCCGGTCCTACACCCTTCTCGTCCCACATCGGGTGGTTGAACACCAACAGCGTTCCCGGCATTCCGTCCAGCCAAGCCAATAGATCATGCGCCAGATGATCGGCGGGTCGCGCCGTGAACGCGGCCAGTTCTCGCATCACGGCCCGCGCCGTCCGCCCTGGAAGATTGTGAACTCCCACATGAAAGAACGTGCCGCCAAACGGCACGGTCCATTCAGTCGAGATCGGAATCTCCCGGCCCGGATCGATCGCCTGCAAGCTCATCGGCGCCTCCAGATCGTCGTGATCCGTCAGCGAGACGATCGGCTCCATGTCCAGCGATTCGATCTGCCGCTCCTCCACGGTCTGCGCGTGCAGCGGAGCCAGCGGAGGCGTCCACCACCCACGCCTCAAATCCATCGCGACGCCGTGCCGTTCACGAAAGCGCGATTCCCCCCTTTGCAGGACATACCGCAACAAGCTCGAATGTCGCGCCGCACGATAAATGAAGTCGAGCGACTCCTGAGAATGCAGCGTGTGGGAATGCAGAGAGACGCCGGTACGGCGCCTGGACCAACGCTCGGGGGACCATTGCAGGTGGATGCGGGTATCTTTCCTCGCCCCATCGTGAGCCACGAATCACAAGGTTAGGTGTCGGAACCATGAAGCTTTAGTAAAACAATCTGAGCCAAAAATGTTTCATTCCCCGATTGCTCACCGAGCAAGACGGACCAGCCAACTCCGGAAGCGGTTCCAGGACGAATTCGCCCGGACGACCTGTTGATCTCTCGCCGCCGTTCCCCGTCATGATCGATGGCGTGACCAATTGATCGGATTTTCGCAACTCGCCTCCGTGAGCAATGGTGAGCAACGCCCCACGGGAATCGTGGTTCCGATGGCAATCACGGCTACGTAGAATCTGCAACTTACGACCAACACAAGCCCGCTTCCCGTTCGAATCCCTCTCTCTCCGCCAGTTTCACAAGCCCGCCAACCGCGTTTCCGCGTCGCCGAACCGCTTCAACTCGACGCCCATGCGATCCATGATCCCCAAGTACAGACTGCATAACTTGCGGTGGTCATCACCCGCTTCGAAATAATTGAGCGCCCGGCCCGTGGCGAGCTTGCCGCCCAAGCCGCCGATCGTGATCACCGGCACCTTCTTGTTGTCGTGCTTGGTGCCGGACCACATATTCGAAAGCCACAACACACAGCTATTGTCGAGCACCGTGCTCTCGCCTTCCCGCATCGCTTCTAGGCGCTGCGCCAAGTAGGCAAGCTGGGTCACCTGGAAACGCACGATCTTCTGGTAGTCCTCTTCGGTGTCGTAGTGCGAGGCGCCGTGGTGCTGCTTGCTCACGCCGAGGAACGGATAGTAGAGCGCCGAAAGGTCGCGGGCCAGCAGCAGTGAGGCCACGCGGGTCTTGTCGGTCTGAAACCCAAGGGCGATGATGTCGCACATCAGGCGAATGTGATCGCGGATATCTTCGGGCAGCCCATCCTGCGGACGCTTCATCGCAAACAGCCGACGCCCCGCGTCGCGCGCCCGCTCTTCGGCCTTGTCCTTATCGGTTCTCATCCTCTCGATGCCGCGTTCCACTTCGCGGACGCTGGCGAGATACTCTTCCAGTTTGAGCTTGTCGGCGGCGCTGGCCTTGCCGCCCAGCGCCACGGCATGTTCCTTCACGCGGTCCAGCACGCTCGTATTGCGCAAGGCGCCGCCGTTCTCGAACAGGCTGTCGAAAGCCAGCGAAGGGTACATCTCGTTGGGCACGGGCGAATCGCTACTCTGCCATGAAATGTGCGAACTGTAGGCGTTTGAAAAATTCGTTTCATGGAACCCGGTCATCGCCCGCTCGCAGGCCAGCACCATGCTCGGTTGCGGCGTCTCCTGCCCGATCCGGTTGGCCAGCACCTGGTCCACGGTGATGCCGCCGTGGATGATCGAGCCTTTGCGGATCGGCACGCCCGAGAGCATATTGCCGGTCATCGCCGGATGAATTCCCTGTCCCGTGGCCGCTTTGTTGAAGAGCCCGTCAATCACGTTGATCTTCATCTTGAGCGGCTCGAGCGGCGATAGCGACTCGCTGATTTCCATCCCGGCGCCCGAGCCTTTGGCCCACCAACGGCCAGGGCTGATGCCGGTCCCCATGAACAGCACGGCAAAGCGTTGGGGTGGCGCCGCGCCGGTGGTGGCCGCCAGCGATTCCAGCCACGGCAAGCCCATCGTTACTCCGGCTCCACGAAGAAATGTTCTGCGGGACGGGTTCCTCATCGATCACCTCTGGTGGCAGTCAGTTGCTCGCCGCCGCGCTTATTCAGAAACTGGCGGCTTGTCACAATGCTCTCGACGACGGTCTCAAAACAGCAGCCCCTCTTGCCCAGCCTGGAGCTGATGTCGCCAATCAGGAGGTCGTCAGAGAGCACCAGGCTCCGCCCCAGTGCATAAGCCACGAGCCGGCTCACGAAGCCCCGCACAAAGTTGTCTTCACGGTGGCCGCGAATATACTGCCGCAGCCCCGGTAGCCCCTCGCCCTCGATGCCTTTCGGGAAGGAAGCGCGGGCATCCACCGCGCGACCCGCCAGATCCTGGGTGCGCCGCTGGCCCACGGGATCGAATCCTTCGAGCGCGACCCCGAACGAATCGAAGCGCGCGTGACACGCTGCGCAACTCGGATTCGCGCGGTGCTTCTCCAGCATTTGGCGCAACGGCAAATCCATCTTGGCCTCATCGGTCGGCAACTCGGGCACCACCGGGGGCGGAGGCGGAATCTCGTCGCCCAGGATGTTCTGCGCCACCCAATAGCCGCGCTTCACCGGACTGGTCCGCAGTCCCGGCGCGTTCTTCGTCAAAAACGCGGCCATCGGCAAGAGGCCACCGCGTCCATAGCGATCCGCATCCGTCACGTGGACCCAATCGCCACGGCCGTCCGCGGCCATCGGCATGCCATAGTGACGGGCCAACACCGGATTCACGAACGTGTCGCGGGCATAGAGGAAGTCGAGAATCGAGCGGTTCCGGCGAAACACATCGAGAAGGAAACGTACCGGCTCCTCAAACATCGCCTGCCGCAGCTCGTCGGTGAAGGAGGGGAAACGCGCGCGGTCCACCGTGCCGATCTGTTCGAAATCGCGAATGCCCAGCCAGTTGCCGCCGAACTCCACCGCCAGCGCCTGGCTGCGCGGATCCCGCAGCATGCGCCGCACCTGCGCTTTGATCCCTTCCGGTTGGCGCAGCGCGCCCGCTGCCGCCAGCCGCAGCAACTCCGGATCGGGCATGCTCGACCACAGAAAATAACTCAGCCGGCTGGCGAGATCGAAATCCGACACCGGTTGCACTCCGCCTCCGCGCGCTTCCAGCAGATCGGCGCGGTAGGAAAACTTCGGAGACGTCAACACCAGCACCACCGCCTCGCGGATGGCGTCCTCATGGGTCAGGCCATGGCGCTCCCGCGCCGCGCGATAGAAGGACTGCAAATCGGCACGATCAGCCGCCGTCAACGGCCTGCGATACGCGCGGGCCGCAAACTCGAAGAGCGCCGTCAAGTGGCCCGCCTCGGCGTCGCGGCGAGACTGCTGCACCCAACGAATGCCGGAGTTCGCGCGATCGAAGTGGTCCTTCACCGCTTGCATGGCCACGGTGCTGCCGCCGCGCGCCACTTCCCGGTAATCCGCCTCGAGTTTCCGGATACGCACTTCCGAGACGATCTCCTCGACTTCGATCTCTCGCACCTCGGGCTCGCCGTCTTTGAAATCGTCCCGCGTGCCGCGCGTCCCCAGCTTGGCAAATTCCACGTAGGTGCGGATGTTGATCGAGGCGACAAAATCCATCTCCCGCCACATCTCGTCCAACGTCGCTTGCTGCGTTTTATCCAACAACAACTCATACAGCGGCTGGTCGTCGCGAAAATACCCCATGACGTTATGAAAGCCGGCGCTCAGATAGCGGCCTTCGTCCTTGCCCGTCACGAAGTAGTTCCGGCCGCGCGACTCCTTGTAGAACATGTCCGGAAACACGCTGCAAAACCGGCCCCACGCTGCTTCATAACGTGCGCGTTGTCCGGCAGGAACGGACAGATCCGGGTCGCCCGGTTTGTTTTCCACCAGGATCGTCTTGCCCGGACCGAACGGGTTTTCCCACTCCGGCTCCACCACGTCTTTCTGATTGAACGGCGGCTCGCCATCCACCTGCAATTGCCTGGGATCGAACGACCGGCGATGCGTGGCGTACTGCGTATTCTTCCAGATCAGCAACGGCTGCCAAGCTGCCCCAATGCGGCCTGCCGTAATATTGATGAAGCGCGGCTCCACCTTGGCGCGCACGGCACCGATGTAGGCTCGCATTTCCTCACACCCGGCGCGCGCCAGATTCGATTCGCCGCCCATTCGCGGCGCGGGCAGAGCGCGCCACATCGCCTGCAGCTTCACCAGCGGCCCAGCATTTGCGGCCGCATGGAGAATGGCCCAGACCGTCTCCAGGTATCTCGCGCTTACGCGCTTTTGACGCGCCAGACCAGCCAGCGTGGCGTGCGGCTGCCCAAGCGCCGCCCGGTGCCGGAAGCGCCAGGCAGTTTGAAAATAGTCGGCGTAGTCGATGTTCTGCTGGTGATAGAAATCGATGATCCGGTGCACAACGAACTTATCGCGGTCGGTCTCGGCCAGCATCGGATGCGGCGCGAAGGCAAAGCCGTTCTCTTTGAGATAGAGGTGGCTGGCCACTTCGCGGGCAGCCGCCAGATACTTCTTCAGCAGAGTAGGCGACATCGTCAGCGTTTCGCCGGAGTTGTCAAAGCCTGCCGTGTTGGCCGGGTCCACCGGAAACTCGCGCGCCGGGCGGATGTCCACGCCCGTGAGATCGCGAATCGTGTAGTTGTACTCGGCGCTGCTGAGCCGCCGCGCCAGCACCACGCCCGGGTCACCGGCGTTGCGGCGCATCTCGTGCTCGCGCACGGCATGGAACCAATTGACGGCGGCACGCCGCTCCTCGGGCCGTGGATGACGCGCCCCCTTGGGCGGCATCTCCTCGGCTTCGAGCCGTTCCAGCATCTGGCTCCAGCGGCGGCCGTCCTGCATCAGCGAAGCCATCGTCTGGAACGGGGTGAGATCGAGTTGCGCCGCGGGCGTCTGCTGGCCATGGCATCCAGTGCAGTATGTTGTCAAAAACGGGCGAACGGTACGGGCAAACTGCGCCTCCAAGCCGGCGCGCCCTGGGCTTGTCTGCGCCCTGCCCGGCGCAGCCAAAGCCAAGCAGAGGGTCGCCAAACCCAACCGGTTAATTCGCCTCCACATTGTTCGTTCCGATTATATATACCGGCAAGGTGCCGACACCGGCGATTCATTCACTTGACACCGTAAATCCGCCATGAAAGCATCTAGATATCCGTGACTCTGTTGAGCCCTCGTGTCTTTTTTTGTGCTTCCTTTGGCCTCGCTTGCCTGGGCGGATGACGTTCCAGTCTTGAAACCGCAGCACCGCCGCTGGTGGGCCATCCAACCCGTCATCGCAGCCACGCCGCCCGGGGTGGACGAAGCCGACGCGCGCTGGGCGAAGAGCGAAATTGACCCCTTCATCTACGCCAAGCTGAAGGACAAAGGGATCGCGCCCGCACCGCTGGCCGACCGCGCTACTTACCTGCGTCGCGTCACGCTCGATCTCACCGGCGTACCGCCCACGGCCCAAGAAGCGCAGACGTTTCTCTCCGATTCGAAGCCCGGCGCGGAAGAGCGCTTGGTGGACCGGCTGCTGGCCAGCACGCGTTACGGCGAACGCTTGGGCCGCCACTGGCTGGACGTGGTGCCCTACGCCGACAGCGACGGCTTCAAGCAAGATGACACGCGCCCCAACATGTGGCGCGATCGCGATTGGGTCATCGAGAGCTTCAACAACGACAAACCGTACAACCGCTTCATCCGCGAACAGATCACGGCCGACGAACTTTATCCCGATGACCGCGCCGCGCGGCCCGGCCTCGGCTTCATGCGGCTGTTTGAAGACGAGTTCAACCAGGCCAACATCCGCCTGCGCCGTCAGGAACTGCTGAACGATCTCACCGACAATACTTCGTTTGCGTTCCTCGGCGTGACGATGGCGTGCGCGCGCTGCCACGATCACAAGTTCGATGCGCTGCTGCATCGCGACTACTATCGCCTGCAATCGTTCTTCGCAAACTTGAAGATTGACGACGAAGCCACCTCGGCAAGCTCGGAAGAAATCGCCACCTAAGAAGCCGCGATGGCGAGGTATCGCGCCGCGGCCAAGCCCGCGCTTGACAAGATCGAAGCGCTGCTGGCCAAGCCGCGTGAAGCGTTCCGCAAGGAGTACACCGAGCGTTTCCCGCCTGAAGTGCAAACGGTGATTGGCAAGCCCGCCGCCAGCCGCACGCAGTATGACTGGCAGATCTATCACAAGGCCATCACGCAGGCGGAAGTGCCGGATTCCGAACTGGCCTCCAAAAAGTTGAAAGGGCAGGCCAAGACAGATTATCAGGCACTGCTGGCCGAACTGGAACAGTACAAGCATCTGTTGCCGAAGCCGCTGCCGCGCCTGCAGATCATGCGCGATCAAGCCATCGATGCGCTTTCCACGCACGTACTGCGCGCTGGGGCGATAGACGCGGCGTTGCAGGAAGTGGAGCCAGGGTTTCTCAGCATTCTCGATCCCACGCCCGCGAAGATCACCGCGCGGCCGAATCTCGGCCGCCGCACGGCGCTTGCCGGATGGCTGGCCGATGCGCGCAATCCGCTCTCGACGCGCGTGATCGTCAACCGCGTTTGGCATTATCATTTCGGCCGCGGCATTGTGGCCACGCCCAACGATTTCGGCGTGATTGGCAAGCGGCCCTCGCATCGCGAGTTGCTCGACTGGCTGACGGCCCAGTTCACCGGCGCCGACGGCTGGAGTTTGAAGAAGCTCCACCGCCGCATTTTGCTGAGCGCCACCTACCGCCAGTCTTCGGCGTTCCGCTCCGATGCCGCCTAGGCCGACGCCGATAACAAGCTGCTGTGGCGTTATCCGCGGCGTCGTTTGGAAGCCGAGGCAATTCGCGATTCGATGCTGGCGGTTTCAGGTCTGATGGATCCGGCGATGGGCGGCCCCGGGGTGTTTCCCACGGCGCCCGCAGGCACGGAAATTCAGGAAGGGCGGCACTGGCGCAAATCGAACGGGCCTGCCGATGAATACCGCCGCAGCGTTTACATCTTTGCGCGGCGCTTGGTGCGTTACCCCATGCTCGAAAGCTTCGATGCGCCGCTGGCGTTTGAAAGCTGCGGCCGCCGGCAGGAGACCATCACGCCGGATCAGGCGCTGGAACTGATGAACGGCCAAACCGTCGCGGGCTTTGCCAAGGCGCTGGCCGGGCGTGTGGCGAATGACTCCGGACAAACGCCCACCGAACTCGTCAACCGCGCCTACCGGCTCACGCTCGGCCGCGCACCGACGGAGGAGGAAGCCGCGCGGAGTCAGGCGTTTCTCGGCCGCGGCGGCGAAGGCGCCCTGGAAGACCTGGCACTCTCGCTGCTGGGCACCAGCGAATTTCTCTACATCGACTAACAGCCATGATGAAACCCACCGAACTCACGCGGCGTGCCTTGCTCCGGGGCGCCGGCAGCGGATTGGGCGCGATGGCGCTGGCCACAATACTGGCGGAAGAAGCAAAGGCTGCGGCAGTGCGGCACGACCCCACCATTCCCAGGCCGCCGCATCATGAACCCAAGGCTAAGCGCGTGATCTTCCTGTTCATGGAAGGCGCGCCCAGCCACATCGATCTGTTCGACCCCAAGCCCAAGCTCAACGAAATGGCCGGCCAGCCGATGCCCGCCAGTTTCGGCCGGCCCATCACGGCGACCGGTACGGCGAACAACACGCTGATGGGCAGCCCCCGCCAGTGGAAGCAGCATGGCAAGGCCGGCATCTGGATCAGTGAGCTCTATCCTCACATCGCCAGGCATGCCGACAAGCTCGCCGTGTTGCGCTCCTGCCAGTCTGACGGGTTGAATCACGCCAGTGGCGTGGGGCAGATGAACACGGGCGAGATCTTGTCCGGCCGCCCGAGTCTCGGCGCGTGGGTGACGTACGGACTCGGCACGGCGAACAGGAACCTGCCCACGTTCGTCAGCATGATCGACGAGCGCGAGCCGTTTGGCAATGCGAAGAATTGGGGCTCCGGCTTTTTGCCTGCTGTGTATCAGGGCACGTTGTTCCGCCAGGGCCCGAACCAGATTCTCAATACGCAACTGCGGCCGGGTGTGACGGACGAGCGGCAGCGCGCGCAGATGGCCCTGCTCGCGGCGCAGAATCGCGAGTACGCCGAGTTGCATCCGGACGACACGGGATTGCAGGCGCGGCTGCGGAGCTTTGAATTGGCTTACGAGCTACAGAGGTCGGGGCCGGAAGCGGTAGACCTGTCGCAGGAAACCGAAGCTACCAAGAAACTGTACGGACTCAACCGTCCGGAGACAGCGGTGTTCGGGCGCAATTGCCTGATGGGCCGCCGGCTGCTGGAACGTGGCGTGCGTTTCGTGGAGCTCTATTGCGGCTCGGGCAGCGGCTGGGACGCGCACACAAATCTTGAAGGCAATCACAAGAAGTGGTGCAAGGCGTTAGACCAGCCCGTGGCCGCGTTGCTCGAAGATCTCGAGCGCCGCGGCATGCTGGACGACACACTGGTGATCTGGGGCGGCGAGTTCGGGCGCACGCCGTTCAACGAGAAGGGCGACGGGCGCGACCACAATCCCTGGGGCTTCACCATGGTCTTTGCCGGCGGCGGCGTCAAGGGCGGACAGACGATCGGCGCTACAGACGAGATCGGTCTGCGCGCCGTCGAGCGGCCCGTCCATGTGCACGATATTCACGCGTCCATCCTGTGGCTGCTGGGGCTCGATCATCTGCGGCTCACCTATCAGCACAACGGCCGCGCCGAGCGGCCCACGATGCTGGGCGGCGAGCCACGCCGCGCGGCGCGACTCGATTTTCTGCCTTCGCTCGGCTGCGCTGGTGGACGGAGGAGGCGCGGTGGACTGTTTCAACGCCTCCACCTCGCCGGTGAGGCGCTTCAACGTGTCTTCCCACGGGGGCGCGAGTCCCACGGCGGCGGCGTCAAACTCAAGCGCGCCCAACTGACGCCGCGCTTCAAGCAGCCGCGTGTGCAGTTGGCGCTCCATCGCGTCCACGGCGCGATCCACCGTGTCCACGTCGAGCAACCGCTGAAACGCACTCTGGCGCGACGCAGGCGTACCGACGAGAAAGTCGCGCAGCGTTTCCTGATGCAGAAACACGAGACCCTTGAAGTCCGCATAGCTTGCCTGCACCGCCGGCGTCATGGAAGGCGTGCGGCCCGCGCGCAGCACGGAAGACTTGCGCCCACCCGAGACCAGCTCAAACTCCACACTGGGCTGTTCGCGCGAGTGGACATAACGCGTCTCCCAGCCGCGGCGCTCGGCAATGTGATGGTCGGTAATGCGCTGCGCTTCGCGCGAAAACAGCGCCCACTCGATGGCCGTGAGCAGGCTGCTCTTCCCCGCGCCGTTCGGCCCGTAGATGATGTTCAGCGGTTGATCGAGGGGAATGGATACAGCATCGCCGATGCCGCGCCAATGCGCGGCTTCGAGCCTCACCAAACGGAAACGGGGCGCGGGCGGCATCGGGCTCTACTCGCGCAGCAACCAGTTGACCGCCGCCGCCGCGTCCTGAAATTCACTGAGATAACGGTGGTTTTGTTCCTCCAGCCGCGCAGCCACGGCGGCGGCGCCGTCCTTTTCAGCCAGCGCCAGCCACTCGTTCAACCGTTCGCGGATTTCGGCCGGCACCGCCGCGGCGCCGGGATCGGTCACTAGTACCCCTTCTTCTTGTCGACGACGTTCAGGAGCGGCTTGCCTTCAACAAAGCGAATGATGTTCGCCTTCACAGTGCCGAGCATGCGGCGGCGGTCCTGATCCGAGCGGCCCGCGATGTGCGGCGTGATCACGACGTTGTCGAACTTCCACAGCGGATTGCCCTTGGGCAGCGGTTCGGGATCCGTCACGTCCACACCCGCGCCGGCGAGGCGCTTGCTGTCGAGGGCCCTCACCAGCGCCGGCAGATCGTAGATGCCGCCGCGGCTGACGGCGATGAAGTAGGAGTTCTGCTTCATCAACTCAAACTGGCGCGGCCCCATCATCTTATGGCTGAGCGGCGTGTGCGGCGCGGAGATGAACACCACATCGGCCGAGGGCAGCACTTCATCGAGCTGGTCCGGCTTCACCACCTTCTGCCAGAACGGCGACATCGGAATATCCTCGGGATCCACGCCGGTGACAGACATGCTGAACGCCCACGCCCGCTGCGCGATCTGCTGGCCAATGCCGCCGAGGCCGATCACCACGGCCTGCTTGCCGCGCAATTCGATACCCGGATACGGACGCGGCTGCCAGGTTTCGCTGGTGCGGTGATTGAAGAACGTGAGCAGGCCGCGGGTGTGCGCAAGCAGCATGGCAAAGGCGTGGTCCGCAATCTCAGGGCCTTGCACAATCTGATTGTTGGTCACCACAATGTTGCGGTTGGCAAGGTCTTCCCCGCCCGACAAGTGCAGCACACGCTCCACGCCCGCGCTCAGCACCTGTACCCATTTCAGGTTCTTGCCTGCGCGCACCATCTGCGGCGAGATGTCGCCGCCGATGTAAGCATCCGCGTCGGCGAGTTCCTGCAAAGTGTTCTCTTTCGTGGCTTCCACCACGCGAACTTTGTTGCTGGCCGACTGCCAGTCTTTAATCACATCCGGCGTTTGGCCGGGGCCGACGACGATCTTTTTCTGCTGAGCAAACAGTGCGGCGGCTGAAAGCGTGAGAATCGCAATGAATCGTTGCATGGTGAAAATCCTGGAAGAACCGAAGAGGGATTGTATCATCCCGGTGAACCTACTTGCGCACGATCACCTCGCGCACGGCGTCGCGCGAGAGGAAGAACTTGACGGAACCGAAGCGCTCGAAGACCCGCTCAATGGCGCGCGTGGAAAGCGAGTGGGCCGGCTGGCGATGGCCCTTGGGCAGAATAGCCAGCGTGCGCGAATCCGCAATGCGGAAGGCCTGCTGGATGGGCTGTGCCTCGCGGCCATCGGCGCGGAAGCAAACGAGCATCAGGCCGCCGGGCCTCAGGATGTAGCGCAAGCGCTCCACGACGGGCTCCACGAGGTGACGCCCGAGATACTCAAGGACATTCCACACCAGGATCGCGTCGAACGACTCGGCGGGGAACTGCAGCGTGGCATCGAGGAACCGTTCGCTCAAGCGCCCGTCGGCCTGCACGATCGCGGGATCTCCAGGGCCGAACATCTGGTCTGCCATGCCAAGCAAGTCTTCAAACGTCAGCCGGTGGCCGAGGTTGACAATCTGCGTCACGTTGTTCTGGGTGAACTCCCCTAGATCGAGCACCTGACGCGTGCCGAGCGGCGCTAGCATCTGAAAGAGCTGATCGAGTCCGGCGCTGGGCCGTAGTTGTTTGCTCGGATACGGAGCGGGTCCGCTCACTGCCGTTAGCGGTTGCCCTCAGCCGCGGCAGCAGACGGCGGAGCAGCGGCGGCGGAAGAAGCAGCGGGAGCTGCCGCAGCGGCGCGCGGCGGCGGCGGAGCCGGCTTCGCTTCCGGCCTGACGATATCGATGCTGCCCTTGAAGAACGCGCCATCTTCGATGACGATGCGCACCGTGCGGATGTCGCCCACCAGTTTCGCTTCCTTGCGTATCTCGATCTTGTCGGCCGCCTCCACGTTGCCATGAATCGTGCCGAGCACGACGATTTCGCGCGCTTTGACGCCGGCGGCGATCTTACCGTTCGGGCCCACGGTGAGGCGGTGTTCGAGCAATTCGATCGAGCCTTCGATCTCACCGTCGATAAACAGATCCTCCCGGGCAAACAACTGGCCCTTGATCACCACCGATTTGCCGATGGAGGCCGAGCGGCCCGGACCTCCGCTCGAAGACGGCGGTTCATACTCCGGGTTCCGGGCTGGCATGGTGGACATGGGAATTCCTTCACGCGCGAGCGTTGACGGTGCGGACGGGGCCACCGAGGGCACAGGCGGGGTTGAGTCTTCCTTGCGGCGGTTCCACATAATTGCGGGGATCTCTCCTGTTCGGAATCATGATGTTACCAGACAGGTCCTGCGCACAAACCCGACCCGCCGAAACGAATCTGTGATAATGAGGGCGTGGCGAAGGCACGAGAGTTAGAGGCGCAAGTCGTCCGCGGCGAGGTGCAATTGCGTCTGTTCCAAAAGATCAGCCGCATGCTGGCAAAGGGCCCGGCCCTGCGCGAGGCGTTGGATGCGGTGGTGGGGCAGGTGGCCGAGTTCCTTCATGCCGACTCCTGCCTGCTCTATTTGCTCTCCGGGCCGGAGCTTGTTTTGTGTGCCGCGCGCGGCGCCAATCCCGCTGCGGTGGGAGAGGTGCGGCTGCGGCTGAATGAAGGGCTGACGGGGTGGGTGGCGCGCGAACGCCGCCTGGTGGCGATCTCGCGCGAGGCCTTTCAGGATCCGCGCTTCAAGTATTTTCGCGATCTTCCAGAAGACCGCTACGAGGCGTTTCTTTCCGCGCCGTTGATTGCACGCAACCGCGTGGTGGGCGTGATTAATCTCCAGCACAAGGAACCGCACTCGCATACCGGCGATGAACTGGAAATGCTCACCACCATTGGGGAGTTAGCCGGCGCCTTGGCCGCGCAGCCACTCATTGACGCCGCGGCGTTTGAAAAGGCGGATTTCGCGGAACTGGCGCTGGGCGGCGTGCGTCGGTAGACCATGCGGTTACGTACCTGGACAGGAGCGGCGTTGCTGGGCGCCGCCGCTGCGGCCGTGGCGCAGACGCCGCCGCCGCAGCAGCCGCTGGCCGTGAATCCGCTGAGTTGGAAGTCAATCTACTTCCACGACGAAGACGCCGCTTCGCTCACGCTTCATGATCTGCACTGGCCGGGGCCGAAATGCATGTTTGCGCTGGGCACCATGCGAACCCGCAATGCCCGGGAACAGCCGGTGGCGTTGCGGTCGGCAGACAACGGCAAGACATGGTCGCAGGTGGCGCTGAAGGACCATGGCCACAGCGTATTTTTCCTGAGCGAGCGGCTCGGATACCTGGTTACCGAAGGCGGCGTGGAGCGCACCAGCGATTGCGGCTCCACGTGGGAAAAGCTAGGGCGGAAGAAAGGATTGCTGCGCGTGCACATGCGCGATGAATCCGTGGGTTGGGCGGTGGGCTTTCCCAAGCTCGCCGTCGCTACGCGCGATGGAGGCCGCACCTGGACCGACCTCAAGATCGCCAATGCTCCGACTTCCGACCCCAAACGCAGCCTGTATGCCTGGATCGAGTTCGCCGGCGAGAAGCATGGCGCGATCACCGGATGGCACTCACCGGACCGGCCGCAGCCGCAGTTTCCCGTGTGGATGGCGCCGGACGCCGCGGCAACGCGCCGGCAGTGGCCTTCGCTGACGCTGGTGCTGCAGACCTCCGACGGGGGCGGAACCTGGCAAGGGCTGTCGGCTTCAGTGATGGGTCACATGACACGCGTGCGGATGCTGCCCAACGGCAACGGCTTGGCGCTGATGGAATTTGAAGACACCTTCGAATGGCCGGCGGAAGTGCACCGGCTGAACGGGCCGGCCATCATGCGCATATACCGCGACAAGCGCCATGCCGTGACAGATCTGGCGATCAAAACCAACGGCGAGGCCTATCTGGGCGGCGTAGAGCCGCAGGGGGTGGGCGTGCGGTTACCGATTCCCGGTAAAGTGCGCATTCTGCGCAGCCTGGACTTTAAAACCTGGACCGAAGACCCGGCCGACTATCGCGCCGTGGCCAACCGCGTGATACTGGCCAAGGGGCCGGGCGACCAATTGATCGCGGCCACTGACACCGGAATGATTTTGCGGCTCGAGTAGCTACGGGGCGATCGCTTTTGCGCCATGGCCCGGTGGAACGTGCGCGTTTTGCCAGCTCCGGGTGACGAGGTCGCGGAGGTCTCCCAGGCTTTCTTCAAGCGGCACGAACGTAGCGAACGGGAAGGTGAAGCTGGCCGGACTCGCCCAGGCGCCGTCGAGGTGAAAGCGGACCGAGACGGCTTGTCCGTCCGTTCCCGGCAGCGACTCAATGTCGTCGATCACGACGGATGTCTGCACATCATCAAACAGATTCGGGAGATCGCGGCTGATGGTCTGTTCTAACATCCTCCTCTTGCTCACTTATCGCCCATCCACTCCCCGCACTTTAGCGAATCGCCGAACCTGATGATGAACCCGGGGCTGAGCGTCAAGGCATCCACCCGCACGCAGGAACCCATCCAGCGCGGCCTCGCTCAAATCGCTATCAATTTAATAAGCCGACTCGCGCTCCCACCCTACGGATCGACTCTGCGACGGAATTGTCGACCCCGGAAAGTCCACCGTCACGCCTTCGCTCTGTAGATCAAACGAATACTCAATCGACATCGTTGCCCACGGCGGTCACAACCCCGTCATCGCCCGCGCGGCCACTTGGCCCCGCCGCCCCAACTTCAACCGCAGGAAAATCCGGATTGTCACCGCACGATCGTCGTACACGCTGATGTCGCCGCAACTTTCACCAATCCTCGCGCTGTACAGCAACCACGTGTCCAAGGACGCGCCCACCAACCGTCCGCGCATTGCGGTTGAACCCACTCGCGACATCGCCAGAAACTCCAACAGGACCGGCCGCCGCGCCTCATCCAGAAACAACGTGGGCTGATCGATCGCCAGCGCGCCGCGAAAGTCGTAGGTATTCAGATGCCGGGCCAGTTCCGCCGGACCGGTATAGCGATCCGGCGGCGCCATGTTGCCAGACTGCGGGAGTTGTCCGATCCCCGGATCCGCCTCCCACCGCGAACGCAACACCGCCATCTCGGGCAACTGCTCGCTCTGCTGGTACACAGGGATCTACCCGAGCAATGCCGCGCTCGGACCCACCAGCACCCGCTCCCCGCCTCCCGCGCCAAACCGATGTGCCACGGTGCTGAATACAGACCCCGGTCTGAAGTTGCAGGCAATCATCCCCGGCTCTGCCGCAACGC
>Ga0194119_10001808_pt1 | contig 38012 bp, 32 predicted proteins | sample TA2MahC100mmetaG_FD_148620 | JGI IMG/M metagenome (GOLD analysis project Ga0194119, IMG submission 148620) | Freshwater microbial communities from Lake Tanganyika, Tanzania - TA2015018 Mahale Deep Cast 100m | ecosystem: Environmental > Aquatic > Freshwater > Lake | place: Tanzania: Lake... | reverse complement strand
TTCGGCCCGCCCCTCGGAATGGGGGGTGTCAGGGCAGGGAGCGCCGGCGGCGCCCCTTGTCCTTTCCGGTGGGCGCGTCGGGGCGCGGACGGCCGGAGAAGGTCACGCGGGGGGCGAGCGCCTTGGCGAGCGATGGACCGATCCCGCGCACCCGCTGCAACCCATCCATCGAACCGAAGGGCCCGAAGGAATCGCGGTTCGCCACGATGCGTCGGGCGAGTGCCGGGCCGAGGCGCGGCAGGGACTCGATGGCGGGGGCGGGGGCCAGGTCGAGGTCCACGGGATTGACGGTGGACGGTGGACGGTGGACGGTGGATGGGACGGGCGTCCCCGTGGCCGCCGCCTCCGTTGCGCGCTTCTTCGCGGCCTTCTCGGCGTTGCGTTTACGTAGTGCGGCGCGGCCGGCGTCGCGGCTCGGCGAGGCGGCCACCGCCGAGTCCACCCGGGCGATTTGCGCGGCGAGGTCGGCGGCGGAGCCGGCGATCACCTGGTCCCCGCCTCGGACCGCTCGCCACGCGTTGACCCCGACCCCCAACGCGGCGACGGCCGCGAAGAAGAGCAACGCCTGACGTTCACCGGGAGTGGGCATGCCGTAGCTTCGCCGCGCGCGGCGGGCGCCCCGTTACCAATCAATCGCGGGACTCAGCTTTTCAGTGCATTTGCACGGTAGCCGGCGCGCGGGGCGGGGGTGTCCTTCTGCGAATACTCGAGCGGCCGCAGGCCGCGAGAATTTCGCAGAAGGACACCCCCGCCTCGCGCGCCCCCTCGCTACCGCAGCAGCGCCAGCGCCACGTCGCCGACGATCTTGAGCGACCGCGCCGACAGCTTGTCCATCGTGTCCTGCAAGGTGTGATGGAAGCTGTTGCCGGGACCGTAGTCGAGGTCGATCACGTTGATGACCTTCAGCCCCACGTCGAGCAGTGGGATGTGGTCATCGGTGATCGGGCCGGCGGATCGCCGCACGAAGACGTCGCCGCGCCCCATCGCCTCGGCCTTCGACCAGACGCGCTCCACGACCTCGGGGGCGCGCTGGGCCGAGTGATCCTCGACGGCGATGCGCAGGTCGGCGTCGCCGATCATGTCGAAGAGCACGCCGAACAGCGGCCGATAGCCCGGGTCTGGGAGGCGCTTGGCGAAGTACAGCGAGCCGAGCAGGACGTCGCCGAGGGGCGGGCCGAAGTCGCCGTAGTCCTCGCCGTCCACGAAGAGGAGATCCACGCCGTAGCGAGACGGCTGCTTCTGCAGGGCATCGGCGAGGGCAACGAAGAGCCCGACGCCGGAGCCGCCGTCGTTCGCGCCGTCGATGGGCGTGAGTTGAAGCGCCGGGTCGACCTCGTTGTCTGCGATCGGACGCGTGTCCCAGTGCGTCAGGTACAGCACGCGCTCCGTCGCCTCGGGGCTGAAGCGCGCCAGGATGTTCCGCAGCGGCAGGCGGCGGCCGTCCTTGGCGGTGTGGGTCCACCGCTGCTCGATGACCGTGGCGCCTCGCGCCTTCATTTGCGCAACGATCCAGTCGCCGGTCTTGCGGTGCCCCTCGGTGCCGGGGACGCGCGGCCCGAAGGCCACGTGCTCGCCGACGTACCTCAGCGCCGCCTCGCCGTCGAACTCGGTGGTCACCACCGGTGGCGCCGGCGGCGCATCGGGCTTGGAGGTGCAGGCGGCGAGCAGCGCCGTCGCCACGAATGCCGCGATGTGCGCCCGCCGGTGAACGACGGTCGTTATCCGCCGTCCACCGTCCACCGTCCACCGTCGACGTTCCTCCTTCACGTTGCCTCCGCTCACTTAATCTCCCCCGCAAAGAAGCTCACCTGCAGCACCGCCGTGAACACGATCTGAGAAAAGCGACGGTTCAGGTTGTTGTCAAACGTGACGATGCGCGCGCCGGTCAACGAGAAGGTCAGGTTTTCGGCGACGTCGGCGTCGGCGTTGAGGTTGAACGCGGTGCGCCCGTTGTCTGACAGCCGGCTGCGAGTGGCCCCGGCGCTCTGCCCCTGCACCCACGATTGCGCCGTGCTCTGCTGGTAGCTCACCCGCGTGCGCACTTCGCTCTTGAGCTTCCATCGCGCGGGCACCTTGACGCTGCGCGACACGTCGGCGCTGACGTCGCGTGCCCGTGACTCGGCGATGCTCCCGGGCAGCGAATCCAGCCGGTGCGTGCTGCCCACGCCAAACGACGTCATCAACCCGGTGCCGACATTCCACGTGATGCTGCCATTCACCGGGGTGCTCGTCACGCGACTGACGCGCACATCGGCCGGCGTGCCAGCGAGGTCGGAGGGCAGGATGCTCGATTGCCGCGTGTTGAGGAAGCGCAGGCTCCCGCCGAGACTCGTGATGACCCGGCTGGCGAAACGCGGCCGCAGGCTCAGGCGCAGCGTGAGGTCGGGGAGCGTGCGCTGCTCGCCGTCGATCATGGTCAGGGTGTTGTCGAGGCGACGCGTCCAGTTGCGCGTGGAGACGCGCTGCATGCGGGTCGTGACCGCCATGCCGAGCGGCAGGCGCAACCCCGTGCTGAGCGTCACCTGGGCGTTGCTCCCCGCGCTCGTGGCGTTCAGCCCATTCTGGGTGCGGAAATGGTCGATACCGCCCCAGCCCAGCTGGTAGCCGAGGCCCGGGGTGAAGGGGGCGCCATCGAACGCGGAGACCAGCGATCGGCTCGCCTGGATGTCGATCGGCTGCAGCACTTGGACGAGCAGCGGCGTGACCAGCGAATCGCGGAAGTAGGCGCGCAGGGCGGCGGGAAGGTCCACGTTAGCGCCCAGCGCGAGCGTCTGCGTGTTGTTGACGCGGCGCGGCAGGCGATACGCCCCGGTGGTGTCCGCTTCGCGCACCAGCGCGCGTGAGTTGGGGTCGCGCTGCATCGAGTACGAGCTCGTGAAGTCGAGCCGCGGCCGCATCCAGAAGGCGACGACCGGGGCGAAGCCCACCGCCGCGCTCATCTGCCGCTCACGTTCAAGGCCGACATCGAGTCCGAGCAGGCGGTTGCGCTCGGCGGTCGCGACGACCGCGGTGGGCGACGAGTCGCCGTACTGACGCAGGTCGCGCAGTGACGTGAAATCCCACCGCGCGTTCAGCGCCTCGAACGGGCGCAGCTCAACGCCGGCGACATTGCGCCAGACGTGGGAGAGGCCGGTCACGAGGCGTCCGGTGTCGGAGAGCGCCTCGGCCGGCTTGAGGTATGCGGTGCGGCGGTCTTCGGCGCGAGCCATCGAACTGCTGAAGCGGACGCTGGCCGGGTTCAGGCGCAACTGCGCGTCGCGGAGCGCCTGCACCCACTGCGTGTTCTGCAGCCAGAGCGGCATCGCGGCCAAGGCGCCGTCAAACCACCCGGGCATGGAGCGCACGATCGCCGGCGACGCGAGATTGTAGTCGATGCCGGCGTTGTAGTTCGTGCTCTTGCCGTCCTGAAACTCGCTGCGTGCGGTGGCCGAGCCGAAGTTCGCGGTGGCGCCGAGGTTGTTCACCACGGTGGCCAGCCATCCCTCGCGCAGCGGCGTCGTGCGGCGCAGCGCGACGGACACGTTCGTCGCGCCGCTGCGCGGGGTGCGCAGGTCGCGGATGCCGTCGCCGCGGAGGTCGGAGCGCGACACAAAGAGCGGGTTGTTGGCGCCGGTCGAATGGTTGACGGTCAGCGGAATGGCGTAGCCGAGGCCGGCGGGGAGCAGCTTGTCGAGCCGCAGCGACGTGCCGATGTCGAACTGGTTGTCGGAGACGTACGACGGCGTCTCGTTCAGCTGGCGGAAGTTCGCGTCGCGATGGCTGAAGCCGGCGCGGAAGGTGCCGAGATCACCCGCCGTCACGCTCACCGCCACCTGCGCGGCGTACCCCGGCGTGTTGTCCACGCGGGTCAGGCGCATGTCGTTGATCCACAGCTCCAGCGTGTCCCCGGGGAGGACGCGCGCGGCGCCCGTGCCGCCCGAGTCCACGCGCACCATGCCCACGGCGAGGTCCTGCACCGCCGCCAGGTTCGGCGCCGAGATGTTCGGATCCACCGTGTACACCATGTAGCCGCCGCTGCACGCCGCGTAGCGACGGATGCTCACGCCGGCGGGCAGGCCGCTGCGCGCGATGAGCACCGAGTCCGCGCCGTGGCAGGCGAGCGAATCGGGGCTGTTCTGCAGGAACGCGTTCTGCAGCTGCGCGCGAAGGGCGAAGAACTTCTCGAAGTCGACGCGCACCTCGGGGAGCCAGGCGGCCTGCCCGCTCCCCGCGCCCACGGGCGTGCGATACAGGTAGAAGTTGTCGGCGTCTCGTCCGATTCGGACAAAGAAGTTCATCTCACCGTCCGCACCCCAACCGTTGCCCCGCCCGCGCGCCCAGACGCGCAGTTCTCGGTACTGCATGTAGTTCCGGCTCCCCTCGGGGAAGCGCTGGTAGGCCTCGGCGCGCTGGAACGGGTCGAGGCGCTGGGCGGTGAGGCGCATCGACCGCTCGTTGATCTGCACGCGCTGGTTCTCGAGCCCCGTGAGGATCTGGTCCGGCGCGTCGGTGACGCCCGGCGGCGGGTCGTAGATCAGGCCGGAGATCGAGTCGCGGTCCATCGTGCCGATGGTCGATGCCTGGACCTTTCCCTGCCCCGTCTGCTCGCCCGCGATGCCGGTCAGCGTGCGCTCGGCGCGCTTGAGCCACGCGGCGCCGGTCAGCCGGAACTGGGCGAGCGGCACCTGCGTGAACGCCTCGTCGCGCGCCTCCGCGCCGCTGACCATCGTCAGGCGCAGGGCGCGCACGCGGCGCACCGACGGGCCGCCGCCAATGGTGTCGAACGGCGCGTTGAACGGCAGCCGCACGAAGACCCAGCACAGCGTGTTGTTCTCGACGGCGCCTCCCGCCGTGTCGGCCAGCGTGACCTCGCATTTGCCAACCCGCGTGTATGCCCGCGGGTCGGCGAGGTCCACGACATAGCGGAGAACGCGCTCACTCTCCCGCTGCGACGAGACGAAGTTGAGCGTGTTGTCGAGGTCAATGTCGTGCTCGTCGAGGCGGCCGTTGCGCACGGTGCAGTTGGTCTTGGCGTCGCCGAGTCGGTTGAGCCGGATGTCGCCCCGCGTGCACATCGGGTAGTCGCGCAGCACGCCCGACGAATCCGGGGACGTGAACGGGAGCGACGGCACCACGTCGCCGGGGAGACCCCGGTCGTCGCGCTCCTGGTTGAAGGCGCGCGAGAACGCATCACGCTCCGAGTGCAGCGAGTCGAGGCCGACCACGGCGCGGCCGGTGAAGGCGGAGTCCACGGCCGCGCCATTGCGTGACACGACGAGGCGCGTGGGGGACAGGCCCACGGCATTTTCGGAGACATCGCCGAAGTCGAGCACGAGCGTCGGGTTGCGCCGGCGGCGGGCAGCGGTCGTGTCGATGAGCGTCCAGAACTGGATGTTCTCGACGCGCGAGAGGTCGGTGCCGGCCGCGTTCAGCACTGTCCGCACCGAACGCCAGCGCCGTCCGGACGGCGGGTTGGCGACCTGCCACTGGTAGCGCCGCGCGGCGTCGTTGTACGCGCCGCCGACGCTCAGCGGGTAGAGCGTCAGCCAGAGCATCTGCTCCGGCTGCTGCAGGCCGGTGCCGATGATGTTCACCAGCGGGTCGATCTGCTGCAGCGTGAACGTGATCGTCTGCCCGGAGGCGGAGAGACCGTTGTTCTGCCAGGCGATCGTCGCCGCGCGCGAGAGATCGAGCGTCGACGCGCCGCCGAGCCGGGCGGGGAGCAGACGGCCGAGCGCGGGCTGGCTGCTGGTGAGCCAAGCCGGGTCCGAGAGGTTCACGAGCGTGCCGCCCTCACCCTCGAAGCTCTCGAGGTAGGCCTGCCCCGCGCGGTTCGCCTGCGGCCGGCTGGTCGCCACCTCGGCGTCCAGATGCACGCGCGACGGCGTGCTCGTGCGGGTGAACGGCAGCCGTTGCAGCGCGCGGGTGAGCGCCGTGGCGTTGAAGTCGAACGTGCCGCTGACTCCGGCGATCAGCGACGACTGCGGCTCGTAGCCGAGCGGCGGGCGCGTGAATGTGGTGCGCTGGTTCTGCGCGATGGCCATCACGTTGATCTCGCCCACGTCGAGCGGAAACTGCGACGCGAATCCGAGGATGCTCTTCGGCGCCGCGGCGAAGAGCGGGTTCTCCTCGAACCGCACCGAGACCTGGCGCGCGGACGGGAAGAGCGTGTCCGCGCGCAGGAACGTGACGCGTCCAAGGTCGTAGTCCACGCGATAGTCGACGTCGCGCTGCAGGAGGCGCCCGTCGAGCGTCAGCCGCTCGGAGTTGGGGCGCACCTGCGTGGCGCCGAGCATCAGTGAGCCGGCGTCGCCACCTCCCTCGGCGTCGTAGCGCAGGCGGATGCGATACATCGACTGCGGATGCTGGGTCGAGTACAGGTACTCGCCCGGCGTGGTGTAGATGGCCTCGTTCGCCGGGTTGCCGGCGGGCTGGGCGAGTCCGGCGCGCGCGAACGGGCGCAGCGACGGGAAGACGAGGAAATGGTCGCGCAGGATCGTCGTGCCGGCGGCGCCGCCGACGGTGAGGTTGGGATCGCCGGGGCGCGGGAAGAGCCGGTTGTCGATGTCGAACGTCGCGCCGTTGCCCGACTGCGCGAGACCGAAGAGCTGGAGCCACGTCTCGCTCACGCCGGCCAGCGGCTTCTCCTGGTCGCCCGACGCGCCGGTGACGATGCGCGCCGTGACGGTGTGGCGCCGCACGTCCTCCCCGCCGACGCGGTAGACGGACCGGATCTCGCGGTCGAAGGCGGGGTCGCCGGGACGCACCTGCGGATCCCATAGCAGGTTGGCGAACTGCTCGCGCGCCGTGTACTCGACATCCGGCGTGCCGCCGGTGGAGGCGATGGTCGTGTCACGTCCGTTGATCCGCACCGTGTACGCGACGACCAGTCGTTCGTTGCTCAGGTTCAGCGGGCGGGCGAGGGCCACCCACAGCTGCGACGGGTCGGTGTAATAGTCCACCCCCTCGCGCAGGAGCTCATAAATCTGCCCGCGCCGCGATGCCGGATCGCCGAGGAGCCGGAACTGCGGCCCATTCGGATTGGGCGGCTGTCCGCCGATGAGCAGGCGATACAGGAAGACGCGCGACGGGCGCACCGAGTCCGGGAGTGTCGCGGCAATCCGCTGCAGCTGCGACGCGTTCAGGAGGTCGAGGTTTGGGAAGTCGGCGAACCGCCGCGGATCGACCGTGAAGAAGAACCGCCGCGGCTCGATCTGGTAATCCTCGATCTCGCGGTCAACAGACTGCACCGTGCGATCGCCGACGGTGAAGACGCGGTCCTTCGTCACGTTTCCCTTCTGCTGGGCGACGATGGCGCGGAAGCGCATGGGCCCGAGCTGACCGGTCGCCTGCAGGCCGTAGTTGCCACTGGGGATGCCGCCGGTGATGAAGCGGCTGGCCGGCGGCTGAAACGTGACGTTGCCGACCTCCAGCTTCTGGATCAGCTCGTCGCTCTTCCCCTGATAGTAGACCTGGATGTTGTTGGAGGCGTCGAACTCGCGCTTGCTGTCATAGTCCACGTCGAGGTGCACACGCTCGGCGACGACGCCGCCCGTGCGCACGTCGAACTGGAAGTCAAACAGGGGCTGGAACGTCCCCTTGCACTGCGAGGCGAGGCTGAAGAACTGGCTGCTGATGCACCGCTCGTTCTTGGTGCGATTGACCTTGCTCTCGATGCGGCCGTTGAGGACGAGGCCCAGGTCGGCGTACTGGCCAAAGAGGTCGGCGGCCTGCTGGCGGAGGCTCGAATCCGCCGGCGCGGCCGCCACGGCCGGCGCTGGCGACGCCACCGTCGACCCGGTCGCCTGCAGCGACTGCCGCACGGCGGTGCGCCACTGCTGCGCGACCGCCGACTGGGCGCGGGCCTGGGTCGCCGCGGCGGCGCGGCGCGCCAACTCGGTGGCGGGCGCCCGATCGCGCGAGAGGCGCCCGCCGGGGGCCAGAGCCGGCGGCGTCACGAGCGTGAGCCGGAACGGGGTCAGGACCGAGAGCTCCCCCTGCGCCGGCGGCGCCCCCTGGGACCGGGCCGCGAACGGCGCCGCGAACAGGCAGGCGGCGAACCAGCGGAGAGCGCGCACGAAATGGGTGAGGCGGGGTATCAGGGTCGAGACGGTGGACGGTTGACGGTGGACGGTGGACGGTCGATGGCTACCCGGGACTGTAGGCCGCAAAGGTCTTCGCCAACGGATCCTGCGCGGCGCGGTCTACCGTCCACCGTCAACCGTCCACCGTCAAGTTCACCGGCAACCGCCTCATCCGTTCACAACCATAGCTCTTGCTTCCGAGCGGTCGGCTGGTGGAATATACGGACGGCCCGACACCCTACAACCCTCGGCGTGACCGGCAGTTCCGCCCACTCAGCGCCCCGGATCCGACGCCTTGAAGATCACCTCCAAGTACATCCTGAGGGAGCACGTCGGTCCACTGGTGTTTGCGCTGTCGGCGCTGACATCGCTGCTGCTGCTCAACTACGTCGCCAAGAAGTTCGGCGACCTGGTGGGCAAGGGATTGCCGGCGAGCGCGATTCTCGAGTTCTTCGCGCTGTCCATCCCCTTCACGCTGGCGATGACGCTGCCGATGGCCATTCTCGTGGCCACGCTGCACGCGTTCAGCCGCCTGGCGTCGGAGAACGAGATCACCGCGTTCAAGGCCAGCGGCGTCTCGATGCACCGCCTGGTTGCTCCCGTGCTGGTGGCCGCGCTCGGTTTCACGCTGTTCATGGTCTGGTTCAACGACCAAGTGCTGCCGCGCGCCAACCATCGGCTGGCGACGCTGACGAGCGACATTTCGCGCAAGAAGCCGACGGTCGCGTTCAAGGAGCAGATCGTCAACGAGGTCTCGCCCAGCCGGCTCTACCTGCGCGCCGTCCACATCGACCGCGCGACGAGCATGATGCGGGACGTGACCATCTACGACCTGTCGCCGCCGATGAAGCGCCGCGTCATCCACGCGGACAGCGGGCTGCTCGAGCTCTCGGCTGACCAGGTGGACTTGCTGCTTACGCTCTACAGCGGCTCGATGACGGAGGTGTCGCTGCAGGAATCCGCGCGCCTGCAGCGGAACTTCTTCACGACGGACTTCATCAAGGTGCGCGGGGTCGGCAACCAGTTTGAGAGCGAGCCGGCGGACAGCGCGTACAAGAGCGACCGGGAGATGACCATCTGCGAGCTCCACTCGCGGGTGGAGCGCTCGGCGCGGCTGCGCGACAGCACCTGGCGACTGCTCTACCGCTACGACAAGAAGACCGCGGCCGAGCTGCAGCCGACCGTCTATCGACCGGGGCTCGGCGCGCTCTACTGCCGGATGCTCGCGACGTTTGGCGTGAAGACCGCGTCGGCCGCGATGGTGGCCCCGCAGGACACGGGCAAGAAGCCAGTACCCGCGCCGGCAACGGATACGACCCGCGCCGCCGTGCCCGCGGCCGTGCCCGCGGCCGCGCCACAGGACAGCGCCCGCCCGGCGCTGGACATTCAAGTGCCCGGAACGCCGCCGTCTCCCGTGCCGCACGCGGCCGGCGTCCCGCCGACTTACGGGCGCGTCGTCCCGGAGGGCGACTCGATCTCGTCACAGATGCAAACGGTCGTGGTCGAGGGACTCAAGATCGAGTTCGCCAACGCCGCCGGCACGGTGGATGGCCATTCCGTGGAGATTGAGAAGAAGTTTGCGATCGCCGTGGCGTGCTTCGTCTTCGTCCTGCTCGGCGCACCCATCGCGCTTCGCTTCCCGCGCGGCGGCGTGGGGATGACGATCGGCGTCTCGCTGGTGGTCTTCGGCCTGTACTACGTCGGGCTGATCGTCGGCGAGACGATGGCCGACCGCAACTACATGACGCCGTTCTGGGGGATGTGGTCGGCCAACTTCATCCTCGGCGTGATCGGCCTCGCCCTCACCGTCCGGCTGGGCCACGAGGGGACGACGAACCGCGGCAGCGAGACGACGGAGCTGTTCGATCGCGTGCGCCGCCGGGCGGTGCGCTTGGTGCGGAGGCGGCGCTGATGCTGCGAATGCTCAAGCCGCTCGACCGCTACGTGCTGGCGGAATGGGTGAAGATCTTCGCCGGCACCGCACTCGGCTTCCCGTTGCTGGTCATCGTCATTGACCTGACCGAGAAGCTCGACAAGTACCTCAATCGGAACTTGCCGCCCCAGGATATTGCGCTCGCGTACCTGTATGGCATTCCCGACACGATGTTCCTGGTGATGCCGGCGGCGGTGCTCTTCGCGACGGTCTTTTCCGTGGGCTCGTTCACGCGCCACTCCGAGATCACGGCGGCGAAGGCGAGCGGGATCAGCTTCTATCGGTTCATCCGGCCCATGGCCGGCGGCGCGCTGCTGGCCACGCTGGCCGGGCTCGCCATCGGGGCGCTCTCGCCGTACACGAATGCCCGGCGGGTGGAGCTGCTCAAGGAGCGGCAGTTCACGAACCGGTCGACGCGCTTCAACTTCACGTACGCATCGGAAGGCGGGCGCGTGTACACCGTGGGAGGCGGCCGACGTCGAGCAGCGGCGTTGAACGAGGTGGTGCTTGAGCGGAAAGGAAAAAACGCCACGTACCCCACGTATTTCGTCAGCGCGCGGTCCGGCAAGTACGATCCCATCCGCCAGCGCTGGACGCTGCACAACGGCGTGCTGCACCTCCTTCCGACGGACTCGATGAACATCACCGTCGCGTTCGACTCGCTGCGCGACCGGCGAATGACCGAGGCGCCGAAGGCGCTGATGGCCAGCTCGAAGGTCCCGGACGAAATGACGTTCGCCGAGCTGGGGGCGTTCATTGACGCGCTCGAGCGTTCGGGGAGCGACGTGGGGGCGCTGAAGGTGGGGCGGATGCTGAAGATCGCCATTCCCGCGACGTGCCTCATTATCATGCTGTTCGGCGCACCGCTGGCCACGAGCACACAGCGCGGGGGCACGGCCTTTGGCGTGGGGATCAGCCTGGGTACGACGGTCATCTTCCTGATGCTCGTGCAGCTCACGCAGGGCGATCGGCTCGAAGGGGTTGGTGCCGCCGAATCTGGCGGCGTGGCTCCCTGGGATAGTCTTCGGGACGGTGGGGGTGGTGTTGTTGGCGAGGGTGAGGACGTAGAGAACGACAGAGAACGACAGAAACGACAGAAACGACAGAAACGACAGAAACGACAGAGAACGACAGAAACGGCGCTGGCTCTGGGCCGTCGCGATGCCTGATGCGCTGAATCGATTCGATGTGCGCGATGGTGATGACAGGCGATTCAGGCTCGCCTGCTATCGTGCGACATGCACCAGCATGAGCAGCTTGAGGTCTGGAGGCGCTCGCGAGCGCTTGCCACATCGCTGTCCCGTGCCGCTCAGGGATCGACCGGTGCATTTGCGACCGGCGCCTGGAAGCAGATCGTCCGGACCGCGGTCAGTGTGTCCGTGAATGTCGCGGAGGGCGCTAGGCGAAGCTCGGACAGGGACTTCGCACGGTTCCTTTCTATCGCGATCGCCTCTGCCGCCGAACTTCGGACGCACTTGCTCATCGCGGGCGATGCAGGCCTTGTGGACCCCGCACTCGCTCGTGCGGCAGCGAAGGAGTCATCCGAACTTCAGTTCATGCTCACTGGCCTTCGGATGCGCATGCTCCGCCGCTCGCGGCCACGGACCGACTAAGGCAGAACCCCGGGAGCCAGTCGGCCCCCGGGGTTCTGTCGTACTCTGTCGTTCTCTGTCGTTCTCTGTCGTCTCTGTCGTTCTCTCTTCTAGAACGCGTAGCGGACCGAGAACTGCATCCGATAGTTCGACGCGATGTTGTTCCGCGTGAACATCGTGTACGTCGGGCTGAAGGTGTAGCGCGCACGCGCCGCGACACCCGCCGCGCCAACCATCGAGCCGGTTTCCTTGCTCGAGTAGTTGAGCGGGCCGGTGAGCGCCGAGTTCGCGCCCGCCGACGGCACCTGACCCCAGTTCTTGTTCAGGAAGTTGGGGAGGTTAAAGATGTCGAACTGCACCGTCATGTTGTTCAACGCCGGGGCGCGGAGGCCGTTGGCCAGCCCCATCTTCCCGAGGCTCTGACGCGCCGTGAGGTTGATGAACGTGCGGAACGGCTCCTCGCAGCTGTGGCGCGCCATGATCTTGCCGCGCTGGTCGTTGAGGCACTTGTTGTTCGTGATGAACTTCTCGAACGCCGCCGCCTGCACTTCCGGCGTGTTCGCGCCGCTCTGCGTGAAGATGATCTCGTTCTGATCGGTGACGTTCTTCGGGATATAGATGAGGTCGTTGCCGATGCCGTCGCCGTTCACGTCGCCCGAGCTGGAGCCGCCCACCAGGTAGTGGAACGGCATGCCCGACTCGCCGATGTAGATGAGCGAGAGGTCGGTGCCGGTCTTCTGGAAGGCGTACGAGACGTCCGCCACCAGGCGATGGGGCTGCTCAAACATCGACTTCGTGAGGCGCGTGTCCTCCTGCGGGTAGTAGCCCGCCGAGCGCCCGAAGCGGTACTGCGAGAAGGCCGTGGACGAGCCCAGGCTCTGGATGTCCATCGCCTTCGAGAAGGTGTAGAAGACCTTGCCTTCCCAGTTGTTGCGCCACCGACGCTGCAGGCCGGCGGTCAGCTGGTAGCTGTAGTCCTTGTTCTGGTTGCTGACGTCGAGCACCAGGTTGCGCCCCGTGAACTTCAGGTTCGGGGTCAGTGGCGCCGTGCCGTACATCAGGCGTCCCTTGGGATCGGTGCCCAGCGGCGCGCCCAGCGCGATGTTCTGGTAGAACAGCGTGTTGAGGCCCTTGGTGTACATCGCCTCAAACGTGGCGACGATTCCGTCGAAGATCTCGCGGTCATAGGCCAGGTTGGCGCGCAGGTTCTGCGGGAACTTGAGATCCTGATTCAGCAGGTCCACCTGGGCGGTCGCGGACAGCGCCGCCGTGGAACCGGTGACGCAGGCCTGCGGCGGGGTGGCCACGTTGGCCGTGCTGAGCTTCGGGGCCGCCGTGGTATTGCACGTGAGCAACGCGACGCCCGAGACGCCGGAATTCTGGAACGCATTCGACAGCCAGACGTACGCCGGACGGCCGGCAAAGACACCCACGCCGCCGCGGAGCTGATTCTTCTGGTCACCCGTCACGTCCCAGTTGAAGCCGAGGCGCGGCGAGATGGTCAGGTTGCCGGTCGGGATGTCCGCCGTGTTGCGACCGAACTGCGACACGATCGTCGGGTTTGTCGGCGGCTTGTCGTTGAACGTCGGCATGTCCATTCGGACACCGGCGGTGACCGTCAACGTCGGCGTCACGTTGAACTCGTCCTGCACATAGGCGCCGAGGAGCGCGGCGTTGAAGCGCACCGCGCCGTCCGTCCCGGCCGGGAGCGGCACGCCGATGATGTACTGGTTGGTGTTGCCCGCAGCGAAGTCGTCGAGCGAGTTGAAGTTCCACACGCCGAAGATGGACTGCGCGAAAAGGTTGCGGACCTTGTAGGTCGAGTAGGTCGCGCCCACCGTGAAGCGGTGCGTCCCGACCGGGATCTGCAGGTTGTTGGTGATCTCAAGAATGTCCTGGTCGAGCTCGTTGCCGTGGCTGAACCGCTCGGCGCCCGCCACGATGTCGAAGCCGGTGGTCGAGCGGGCCTGGAACTGCGGGATGCCACCGACTTCCGGCCGGCGGCGGTCACGGATGCGGGTCAGGCCAGCGAACAGCTCATTGTACCAGCCGTTCGAGAATGCCGAACGGAGCTGGGCCACCGTGGCGCCCTTGTCCGACCGGAACGCGTAGGCGTTGTTGAGCAGCGCAAACGTGGATCCGGTGAACGAGCGGCCGAAGTTGTCGTCCTGAGCCTTGCCGTAGTTGTGGCGCAGCACGAGCGACGAGTTGAACGGCAGCCCCTGGATGTCGAAGCGAACGAACAGGTTCGTCAGCGGGTTCTCATTCACGCGCGGGCCGCCCGAAGACGTGGGCAGGCCGTACTGCGACGCGATCGCGTTGAAGCGGTCAATGTCCGCCATCGTCGGCATGTTCGTCGCGCCGGCGAGGCCGATATACGGACCCGACGCCGGAGCCTTCTGCGACTGAATCTCCGGATTGATGAAGAAGTGCAGCCGATCCTTGATGATCGGGCCACCGAGCGACATGCCGGTCTGCGTCTGGCGGAAGTCGAACAGATACGGCTGCGACCGCGTCATTTCCTGGTCGCGGAAGTACCAGTACGCCGAGCCCTTCCAGTCGTTGGTGCCGCTCTTCGTCACCGCGTTGATCAGCGCGCCGGCGAAGTTGCCGTAACGCACGTCGTAGGGCGAGAGGAGGACCTGGTACTGCTTCACCGACTCGAGGCCGATGGACTTGCCGCGGGCCTGGCCGCCGGGCTGGCCGGTGGAACCGAGGCCGAACATGTCCGACTCGGTCGAGCCGTCAATCTGGATGCTGTTGTAGCGGTTGTTCGTGCCGCCGCCCGAGAGGCCAGGGCCGGAGTTGGAAACCTGCGGCGTCAGCGACACGAAGTCCGTGAAGTTGCGCCCCAGCGACGGCAGGCGGATCAGCGCCGAGTCCGACACCGTGGATCCCGTCCCCGTCTTCGACGAGGCAATCACGGGGTCGATCTCCGTGCTCACCGTGACGGCCGCGAGCTGCGTCGCGGCCTGCGAGATGGTGACGTCCACGCGGGCCACCTGGCCGATCGAGACGTTGACGTTCTCGCGGGTGACCGGCGTGTAGCCGATGCGGCGAACCGTGACGGAGTAGCCGGAGCCGATTTCCAGGCCGGGCACGCGATAGCGGCCATCGGAGTTGGTCATCGCGCCGCGGCTCAGACCGGTCGAGGTCTGGCGCACCTGCACCTGCGCGCCTTCGATGGGAGCGCCGGAGCCATCGGTCACGCGTCCGGCGACTGCGCCGGTCGTCACCTGTGCGGACGCACTGGTCGCGATTGCGAGCAACAGGCCCGCCATGGCGCCGAGTCGAGCCCTCAGACGAAGAAGGTTCATATCTCTCGGGATCCTTATGGATGGGGGTGGGACAGCGCCCTGAGCCCCGTCGGGGGTGTCGGGCATCTGGTAAAGATGGCTTCGCCGCCACGGGCGGTCAACGCAATTCCGGGTCACGGAGTGGTCACGTGACAGGATCTGGGTTGGACGGGTAATTGGCCGTCTCCGGCTCCATCAGCGCGCCTTGCGCCCGACCGTCAGGTAGTAGACCGGGACCCCGGTGAGCAGGACCCCGAACACCGACACCGTGGTCCACCGGCTGGCTGGGTTCATGAACCCGTTGCCCAGCAAGTAGATAACCGACAGCACGAAGAGCAGCGGCACCACGGGGTACCCAGGGACCCGGAAGGACGGGGCGTAGTCGGGGCGTCCGCGCAGCCGGAAGACGGCCGCCACGGCCAGGGCATAGAACGGGAGGTAGGCCGTCACGAAGGCGTCGGCCAGCTGCTCAAAGGTGCGCAGCAGCACGAAGACCGCGCCCAGGGTGGCCGTCAGCGCGATGGCGACCCACGGCGTCTCGAACTTCGGATGGACCTTGGCCACCGCCGGGAAGAACAGCTTGTCATCCGCCATCGCAAAGAAGATGCGCGGCGTGGTGAACAGCGACGCGTTCAGCGTGCCGAACGTGGACAGCATCACCGTCACGGCCACGAAGACCACGCCGGCGGGGCCGAGCAGCCGCTGGGCGACGTCGGCGGCCACCAGCTTGGAGACGCGAATCTCCTCGATTGGCATCACCGCGAGGTAGGCGAGATTGGCGGCCAGGTAGATGGCGATAACCATCAGCGTGCCGCCGATGAGCGCGCGCGGCAGCGTGTATTGCGGATTGCGCACCTCACCGGCGGCGTAACTGAGGTCGGCCCAGCCATCAAACGCCCACAGCGTCGAGACGAGCGCCAGGCCGAACGCCGTCATTGTGATGCTCCCGGCCGGCACGGCGGGGGTGTAGTGCCCACCGGTCTGCGGCAGGCCAATCGCAAAGGCGATCAGCACGATGAACAAGAGTCCGCCGTACTTCGCCAGCACGGTCAGGTTGATGACCGTCGAACCGAGCCGCACCCCGAGGATGTTGAACGTGCCGGTGACGAGGATGGCCGCGGCGGCGCCGAACCGCACCTGCCACGCGTTCTCCGGCGCCACGGGATCGACGCCGAGCACGCGGTGGAGGTACTCGCTGAAGGTGATGGCGATGGCCCCCAGGGCGGCGGCGCGGATCATCACCAGCTGTCCCCAGCCAAGCAGAAAGGCCGGCAGTCGCCCCCAGCCGTCGCGCACGAAGACATACGTGCCTCCCGTCTTCGGCAAGGCGCTCGCGATCTCCGCGAGCGTCAGCGCGCCGCACAGGGCGAAGACGCCACCCACCACCCACACCGAAAGCATCGGGAGCGGGCCGGGCAGCCTGTCGGCGATGCCCGCGGGCGAACGGAAGATGCCGGATCCGATGGCGGATCCAATGACGACAGCGACCGCGGACCAGAGGCCGAGGCGGCGCTGCAGCGACGGGGCCGACGCGGCGGCGGGGGGCGTGGGTGCGTGCATCGCGCTAGTGTAGCAGGCGCGCCGCGCCCGCGCGAGTGGCGAGCAGGCCGAGGGCGTCCGCTCCGTTGAATTGCATGCGCGGACGGGCGACCTTTCGCGTGTCGACGCTTCCGCCCGACCGCTTCGCCTTGCTCCGGTTTCCAGCATCCATGGCCCCTGCCCTGCCCGCGTTGTTCTGGCTCGCGATTGTCCTGGTCGTGGCAAGCCAGGTCATGATCCTCCGCTCCACCGTGCGCGCCATGCGCGCGGCGGAGTCGGCGCAGGCCCGTCGGGGCATCGAGTGGGCGTATGCCATCGTCCCGGCCGTGGCGCTGGTCGTCGCGCTCGCCGCGACGTGGCAGGAGTCAACCGCCCACCGGACGCGCCTCGACCTTGAGGCGCGCGCCAACCAGACGGTGGCGCCGTGACCGCTCCGACCGCCGCAGTGCGCGAGTCGTCGCTCGCGCGCGACCTGATCGCGCTGACCAAGCCGCGCATCATCTCGCTGCTGCTTCTCACGACGCTCGCCCCGATGTACGTCGCCGGGACGCCGAGTTGGTCGGTGATCCTCTGGACGGGGATCGGCGGCTACCTGATGGCCGGCGGGGCGAACGCGGTCAACATGTACCTGGACCGGGACATTGACCACGTGATGGCGCGCACCAAGCTGCGTCCTATCCCGAGCGGCCGGCTCGCCGCGCGTACGGTCCTCGCGTTCGGCATCGCCATCGCGACGGCCGCCACGTGGATACTCGGGCACTTCGTCAACGTGTTGACAGCAGCGCTCGCACTCGGCGGCTTCTACTTCTACGTCTTCGTCTACACGCGCTGGCTCAAGCGCACCACGCCGCAGAACATCGTGCTGGGCGGCGCCGCGGGTGCGTTTCCTCCGCTCGTCGGATGGGCGGCCGTCACCGGGCGCGTGGATTTGGCGTCCCTCTATCTGTTCCTCATCATCTTCTACTGGACGCCACCGCACTTCTGGGCCCTCGCCCTGCTCAAGCAGCGGGACTACGGCGAGGCGGGCGTGCCGATGGCGCCGAACATCTGGGGCGAGCGCGAGACGATCGACCAGATGCTGTGGTACACGGTCCTGCTGATCGGCCTGACCGTCCTCCCGGTCACTTTCGGCGTCTTCGGCCTCACCTATCTGATCTCAGCGCTGGTGCTCGGCGGCATCCTGCTGCGCGGCGTCTGGCGCATTCGCGCGCTCGACGCGCAGGGCGAGAGCTGGATCCCCGTGGCGTGGCGCGTCTACAAGTACTCGCTGCTCTACCTCGCCCTGCTCTTCGTGGCGATGGCGGTGGATCGGCATGTGTGAGGTACAGACGGTGGACGGTGGACGGTGGACGGTGGAGCACGTCGACCGTCCACCGTCAACCGTCGACCGTCACCGCTTCGCGACCACCCAGACCAGCGCCCCCACTCCCAACAGCGCGGTCCCGAACACCGACATCAGCAACTCGCTCACGTACGCGCTGACGATTCCCACGATGCCCGCGGCGACGAAGAACGCGGGGAGCCACGGGTAGCCGAGGGCACGATACGGTCGCGCGGCATTGGGGCGCAGCGCGCGCAGGCGGAAGACGGACGCCGCGCCGAGCGCGAAGAAGATCCAGTCGGCGAAGACGACGCCGCCAAGCAGCGTGCCGATGCTCCCGCGCGTGGCGAGCAGCAGGACCAGTGACCACCCGCCGAGCATGAGCAGCGCCACCCAAGGCGAGCCGAAGCGGGCGTGCACGCGCCCCGCGGCACTGAGCGCGGGGACGTCGGCGCCGAGCGCGTAGACGACGCGCGCGTTGGTGAGGAGCGCGACGTTCACGAAACCGAGAATCGAGAGCATCGCGGCGGCGGTGATGGCCGTCGCGGCCGCCGCGCCGCCGATGCGCGCGGCGGTCGCGGCCGCGGGCGCGGCGCTGGCCGCGAGACCGTCCCGCCCGAGCGCGCCGAGATACGCGCCGGTGACGCCGAGGTAGACGGCGATCACGATGGCGATGCCGATGCCGAGCGCGCGCGGGATGTTGCGCGCGGGGTCGCGAATCTCGCCGGCAATCATGTTCATCTGCTGCCAGCCGCCAATGGTGAAGAGCACGGCCACGAAGGCCGACGCGAAGCCGCGGAGGAGCGACGGCGCTGCTGACGGCGCTGCCGGCGGCGCGGCGACGACGACCTCAGGCGAGGGCCCGGCGCCGAACGCGAGCACCACGCCGCCAATGATGAGACCGGCGAGCGCCGAGATCTTGGCGATGGTCAGCACGTTCTGCACGCCCACGCCCGGTTTGATGCCGAGGATGTTCGTCGCGGTGAGCAGCACTATGGTGATCGCGGCCGCGCCGATCGGCCCGCCGACGGCGGCAAGGGACACGAACTGCTCGAGGTATCCGGCAAAGCCCATCGCGACGGCGGCGATGGCGCCGCTCGAGATGAGTCCGGCGTTCATCCACGCCGACAGGAAGGCGGGGAGCGGGCCGAACGCCTCGCGAATGTAGACATAGGCGCCGCCCGCTTCGGGGAGCATGGCGCCGAGTTCGGCGTAGGTCAGCGCGCCGGCGAGCGCCACCACGCCGCCCAGCGCCCAGACGAAGACGACCCAGCCCGCTGAGGGGAGCGCCGCCGCGGTGGCCGCCGGGGTGAAGAAGATGCCCGAACCGATGATCCCGCCGACGACGACGAGCGCGGCGGAGAAGAGGCCCAGTTCGCGTTGGAGTGCCATTGGCGCGTAAAGGTGCGCGCGAACGTGAAAACTGCAACTTCGACCGCGAAGGGGCGAAGGGCGCGAAGGGGCGCGAAGAAGGCCCTGGGGGGTAACGACAGCGCGCCACGCAGTGCTGTGCGTGGCGCGCTGTCGTTACCCAAGGGATCTCTTCGTGGCGCTTCGCGCCCTTTCCCCTTCGTGGTGTCCGTTGCCGTGAACGCAAGCTTACACGATCACCAGATCCACCTGCGGTTCGGCGGGCGTCACCACCAGCTCCTTGCCGCGCACGTACGCGTTCACCTCGCTGCGCATCCCGATCTCGCCGGCGATGTAGATGCCCGGCTCGATGGAGAAGCCGCTGCCGCTGAGGAGCACGCGCTCCTCGCGCGTCTCGAGGTTGTCGAGGTGCGCGCCCGAGCCGTGCAGGCCGCTGGCGTCGATGCTGTGCCCGGTGCGGTGCGTGAAGTACTTGCCGTATCCGCGCTCGACGATGACCGCGCGGGCCGCGTCGTCGGCCGCGCCGCCGCGGACGGCGGCACCCGCGGCGAGCTGAGTCCGAAGCAGCGCGATGGCCGCGTCGCGCGCGTCGCGCACGGCGTTCCAGACCTCGACCGCCTTGGCGCTGGGCTCCCCGATGCTCGCCATGTACGTCTGGTCGGCCCACATCCCGTCAGCGGGCTTCGCCCACAAGTCGATGAGCACGATGTCGCCGACCTTGAGATGACGGGGATTGTCCGGCGACGGATCGTAGTGCGGATTGGCCGCGTTCTCGGTGGCGGAGACGTTGGGCCCGTGGTCCGTCCAGAGGCCCAGCCGGTTGAACTCGCCGCGAATCCACTCGGTAAGGTCGTACTCGGTCGTCGGCTTGCCCGCACGCGCCGCCTCGCCCGCGCGCGCGAAGGCGCGATAGGCGATGTCCTTCAGCTGCTCGGCGGCCGTATGATGCGACCGACGCTGATCGTCGTTCCACACCGCGAGGCAACGCGTCACGAGGTCGCCCGAGCACGTCACGGTCGCCCCGGCGGCCCGCACCATCTCGATCACGCCGGCGGGGATGAGATCCACGTAGGGAACCGCGTTGCCCGGCGAGTACTCCATGACGATGCGCTTGTCCTTCACGCAGCGTGCCACTTCGGCCTCAAGGATAGGCCAGGCGCTGTACTGGCGGTTCTCCCACGCCGCCGGCCAGTCGCGCCACGGGTTCTGCTCGATCACGTGCGTGATGGCGACTGGCGTGCCCTCGGCGGGGAGCCAGACGAACCACCGGCGCGAGACAAAGCCCTTGATCCCGACCAGCCCGCTGGCGATGGCGTTGATGCCGCGGAAGTCGTAGAGGAGCCAGCCGTCCACGCCCGCGTCACGCAGGGCGGACTGGATGGGAGCGACGGTCGTTGGATTCAGCATGTTGTCATCCTTTGCCGCGGTGAGGCCGCCATTCGGCGCGCCATTCGCAGGTGCCTTCGCCACGCGACGCGCAGCGGACGTGTTCGACGGCGCCCACGCCGCCGACCATGAGGTGGAGGAGTTCGCGGAGCGCCGACTCGTAGTACGCACAACCCGCCAATTTGGGCGCGGCGTCCCGAGTGACGCTCTCCGTCACGTCGAGCATGATGCTGCCGCCCGTGCGGCGCGCTGAGCCGTGCAGGTAGCGGCGCGCCACACGGCGCAGGTGGCGCAGGGCGAGCGGGCGCGTGAGCAGGGTGGGAAGCGCGCGCATCATCCGGCGCGTCAGCGGCGAGATCGTGCCGTACACCTGTCGGGCGAAGTAGCGCCCCGATTCGCGGAAGACCGCTTCCGCATCCGAGCGTCGGCCAATGAGTCGCGCGATGCCCGCCGCCTCGGCCAGGTCGGTGCGCTGCTTGCGCCGCACGGCTTCGGTGAAGCGCTTGATCTGCGCGAACACCGTGTCAGAGAGCCCGAGTCGCTTGTTTCGGAGTTCGTGGACGAACTCCGCCTCGAAGTCGTTGTCGGGCAAGTCCACGGTGCGGACCGCCTCGAGCAGGCTGAGCGGAATGAGGGGATCGACGAGGTCGGGCATCAGGATCGCAAGGTAACGCGCCAGCGGTTGGCGGAACAAGCGACGCCGACGACGCGTTCGAGCGCTTGCGTGGCGCGTCGCCGCCATCGAATATCCTCGCACGCTCCGTGGCCGCCGCCCATTCCGCCCCGTGTTCATCGACATCATCCCACGCATGCTCATCGGCGGCGCCCTGGCGGGCGCGGTGGCCCTCCAGGCGTCGCGCCGTGGCCACGTGACGCTCGCCGGCGCGTACGCGGCGTTCGCCGTGGGCACCGCGGCCGCGATCGGCGGCGCGGGGTGGGCGCTCTCACTCGTGGTCTTCTTCTACAGTTCGGTGGCACTCAGCGACTGGCAGCGCGACGAGAAGCGGCTGCGGTCGCGGCTTGTGCTTCCTGAGGTGAGGGCCCGCGATGCGTGGCAGGTGCTGGCCAACGGTGGCTGGTTTGCGGCAGCCGCGCTCATCTGGGTCTTCACCGACTCGTGGCACGTCGGGCTGTTCGGGTTCGGCGCGCTCGCCACGGCGATGGCGGACACGTGGGCCACCGAGGTCGGCATGGCGCTGAAGGCGGCGCCGCGCTCGCTGGCCACGCTTCGTTCCACCACGCCGGGCACGTCGGGCGCGGTGAGCGCGCACGGCGTGGCGGCGGCGGTGGGGGGGGCGTTCGTAATGGCGGTGTGCGCCGTCGCATCGCTGACGGTGCCGTTCGACCTTCCGCGCCTCGAGGCGGTGTTCCTCGGGGGCGTCGCGGGCGCCCTTGTCGATTCCGTGCTCGGGGCCACGGTGCAATCGCGGCGGTGGTGCGACGTGTGCGGCGACTGGACGGAACGACGCGTGCATCCGTGCGGCTACCGCAGCCACCACCGATCGGGAGTGCGCTGGATGACGAACGACACCGTGAACGCCGTGTCCACGGGCGTTGGCGGCGTCGTCGCCGCGGGATTGTGGTGAATATGAAACCGGCCACCGTGGAGGCGTTTCGCGAGGCGATGGCTCGGTTCGCCACGGGCGTGACCGTTGTCACGGCCCGCGGGGCGGACGGGGCAGACCACGGCATGACGGTGAGCGCGTTCGCGTCGCTGTCACTCGACCCGCCGCTCGCGCTGGTCTGCGTCGAGCAGTCCGCGACGCTTTTGCCGCACCTCCGCGACGCCGAGTGGTTCGGTGTCAGCATCCTCGCCGCCGGACAGGAGGACGTCTCCAGGCGTTTCGCGACCAAGGACGTCGCGCGGTTCGACGGCATCGCCACGCGGCGCGCGTCGGAGGGACCCGCACTCATCGAAGGGGCCGTCTCGCACCTCGTCTGCCGTCGTGTCGCCGAGTACCCCGGCGGTGACCACCTGATCATCGTCGGCGAGGTCCGGGTGGCCCACGTGTCCGGTGACGAACCGCTCGTGCATGCCCAGCGCCTCTACGGCCGCTTCGACCCGGCCACGCGCTAGCGGCACGGGCGGGGTGGACCATCGTCGGGGGGCGGTCTAGTTTCGCAGCAGCGCCCAATCCGTCCCGTTCCCTCAGCCGGCACTCCCATGCGCGACTCCGTTCGTCATCTCCTCTCCGAGTTCATCGGCACCTTCGCGCTCGCGTTCGTGGGGAGCGCGGCGGTGATGCAAGCCACCGAACGCGGCGGCAATCCCGTGGCCGTGGCGCTGGCCACCGGCCTCGTGCTCGCGGTCTTCGTCTCGGCGTTCATGCACATCGGCGCGCATTTCAACCCGGCGGTGACCATCGGCATGCTCGTCGTGCGCCGCATCGAGCCGGTGATGGCGGGACTGTACATCGTTGCCCAGCTCGCCGGCGCCACGGCGGCGGCGTACGCGTTGAAGTTCTCGGTGCCCGCGGCCCTGTTCGCGGCCACGCGCGGCGGCGGTCAGCAGGTGTCGCTCGACGTCACCTCCGGGCAGGCGTTCTTCCTCGAGGCCGTCGGCACGATGCTGCTCGTCTGGGCGGTTTTCGGCACCGCAGTGGACCATCGCGCGCCGCGGCTGGGCGGGCTGGCGATCGGCGGCGTGATGTCCGCCGTGATGCTGGCGATCGGCGGTTTCACCGGCGCCTCCCTGAATCCCGCCCGGTCGTTCGGCCCCGCGTTCGCGAGCGGCATCTTCGAAGCGCAGGGCATCTACTGGCTGGCGCCGATCACCGGAGCGATCGTCGCCGCGCTGCTCTACGAGAAGATCCTGCGGACCGACGACCCGGAGCCGGCCGACCACGGCGCCATCGGCGCGCAACCATAAGCATGGCCACGAAGGATCCCGTGAACCTCGAACTGGAGCGCGAGCGGACGGTGCAGGTACTCTGCGCGCACTATGCGCAGGACCACCTCACCACGCAGGAGCTGGAAGCGCGCTTCGAGGAGGTGTATCGCGCGCCGTCCCGCGAGGCGCTGCAGGGACTGCTCACCGGACTGCCGGCCCTGCCGGCGACGGCCACACCGGCGGCATTCCCGATGTATGCCGTCGCCCCCGCGGGCAGCGCGCCGCGCGAAAAGCGTCTGCTGGCCCTGATGGCCGAGGTGAACCGCGAGGGGGCGTGGGTCGTGCCCACGCAGATCGTGGTACGGGCGATCATGGGTTCGGTGCGGCTCGACCTGCGCGAGGTGCAACTCCCAGAAGGGGGCGTGGACATCGACGCCACCGCTGTCATGGGCGAGGTGCGGATCATCCTCCCGCCGGGTGTGCGGGCCGACGTGGACGGCCTCGCGATCATGGGAGAGTTCACGGACAAGACCCGCGGGGTCCCTGCCGACGGCTCCCCGCCGATGGTCCGTGTGCAGGGGACGGCCGTCATGGGAGGCGTGCGCGTCGAGATGCGCCTGCCGCGCGAAGGCGCGCTCGAGGCGTGGAAGCGGCGACTGCTGGGTCGGTAGGCGGTCGAGCGCCCGGGGCGGGCTACGCCGGGAACTTCTCCTGGTAGCGCGTCATCGACTCGTTGATCGTCTTGAGCGCGTCCTCGCTCTTGCCCCAACTGACGATCTCGCAGCGCTTCCCTTCGAGATCCTTATAGATGTGGAAGAAGTGCTCGATCTCGAGGAGGTAGTGCTGCGGCATGTCAGCGATGTCGAAGTGCTCCTCGTGGTGCGGTGAGTTCACCGGGACGGCGAGGATCTTGTCGTCCGGTTCCCCGCGATCACGCAGTCGCAGCACGCCGATGGGGCGCACCTCGATGAGGCAGCCGACGAACGTGGGTTCATTGATGCGGACCAGCACGTCCAGGGGATCGCCGTCCTCGTGCAGCGTGCGCGGGATCAGCCCGTAGTCACCCGGGTAGTGCACGGCGCTGTAGAGCACGCGATCCAGCTTGAAGAGCCCCGACTCCTTGTCGAGTTCGTACTTGTTGCGGCTGCCGCGAGGGATCTCGATGACCGCCGTGACGCTCTCCGGCGGGTGCGAGCCGGTGGGGAGGTCGTGCCAGGGATGAAGCATGAGAACTACCGATTGAGGATTTGGATCGCGGACTCCGATCGAAGATAACGATCGAGGACCGCGATTGGCGATCATCGCCGGTCGCGGTCCTCAGTCGTGATCCTGAATCGTGATCCTCGGTCCCAATCCTCGATCAGTAGGCGATGGCTGCTCCATCCCGCCGCGGATCGGCCACGCCGATGATCTTGCCCCGCATCACGGCGATCGCGTGCACCCCGCCGAACATGATGTCGCCCACGCGCGAGAGCGGCTGGTATCCGCTGGCCTTGAGTGCGGCGTATACCGCGGGCGAGAACCCTGCCTCGACTTCGACCGTGCGTCCCTGCACCGGCTGGAGGCGCGGCGACGCGATCGCCGTCCAGGGATCCTCGTTGAGCGCGAGATGCCGGAAGGTGACCTGCGTGGTCGCGGTCGGGATGTACTGCGAGCCGGCGGCGCCGACGACGAATCGCACCTCGTCGCCCTGCAGCACGATCGTCGGCGAGATGGTCGAACTCGCGTAGCGGTTCGGGCCGCGCGTCTGCGCGTCGAAGTTGCCGGCGCCGGAGTTCAGGAAGTAACCGTTGACGAACACGCCGGAGCCAAAGAGCACGCCCACCGTGAAGGTCAACGAGACCGCGTTGCGGTCGGCGTCCACCACGCTGAAGTGGGTGGTGTTGGACGCGGCCTCGTCGTCGCCGCCGTCGCGAGCGCCGCGCGGCGCCGTGGCGCGCTCGGGGCCGAGCGTGCTGGCGCCCCAGCCGTCGAGCGCCGCGCACTGGCCTCGGGGAGCCGCCGCATCGTCCGCCCAGGGGTCGCCAGCCGTCACGTCCGCGCCACCCTCGAGCGCGGCGGTGGCCGCGGCACGGCTGGCGGCAAAGGCGGGGCTGGTCAGCCCGCGAGTTGGAACGCCAAACACGGCGGGATCGCCGCGATACCGCCCGACATCTGCACCGGCCACGCGCATCGCGCCGAGCAGGCGCACCGCGGCCGCCCCCTCAGTGGTGGGCGAACCCAGGGCCTTGGCGTTCGTCGCCGAGAGCAGGTTGAGCGCCGTGATGGTCGTGGCTCCGCCCAGCGGCGGCGCAGCGCCAAGCAGGGTGAAATCGAGCCACGGCGAGCAGACCGGACGCTTGGCCGTCACCGGATACGCCTTGAAGTCCGCCTCCGTCACCGGGCTTCCCAGCGAGCGCATCTTGGCCACGGCGCGCGTGGCGAGCGCCCCCTCGTAGAAGGCGGCGCGCCCGCCCTGCACGATGTGCTCCAGCGTCTGCGCCAACTGCTCCTGCACCAGGCGGTCGCCCGGACGCAGCGCCTGACCGCCCGGGAGAAAGAGCGCCGCCGCCGCACTGTCGGCGGCGAGTTTCGCGCGGGCAGACTCCGAGGTGCGCGCGAGCAGCGGTGAGACAATGAACCCGCCGCGCGCCAGCGCAATGGCAGGGGCCATCACCTGCGCGAGCGGCAGCTTGCCCCATCGACCGTGCGCTTCGAGCAAGCCAGCCACGGCGCCGGGAACGCCCGCCGCGCGCCCGTTGATGGGACGGCGTGCCCAGGCCGTGTCCACGCGCGCCCAATCCGGGTCGGCGCCGCTGCGCGCATAGAAGTCGAGCGCGTCGGCTCGGCGCTGCGCGCGATGCCACACGACCATGCCGCCGCCGCCGCCCAATCCCGTCTGCGAGGGATCCACCACGGAAAGGGCGAATCCCGTCGCCACCGCGGCATCCACCGCGTTGCCGCCTTCTCGCAGGATCCGCGCGCCCGCGGCCGCCGCGTCGGCGTGCGATGCAGAGACCATCCCGCGCGGCGATTCCGCGCGCTTGGCGAAGAGCGGGACGGCTGGCTCCGACGGCGTCGGAAGGCGCGTGCAGGCGGCGAAGACGATGACACCGAGGAGGGGCACGCGCAGCAGCGAGGAGGCAGTCATTTGGCTGACGGGCAGGGGGAAAACCGAACCGGATCCGGCCGCCTTGGCCGAATCCGGTAGAATAACGCGTCTTGGGGCTGGCGCGCTGGCGCCGCGCTGGCGCCGCGCGGGCGCCGCGATCGACCGCTCGCGATCGCTACTCCTCGAACTCGAAGAGCGACTCGAGTTGCGTCAGGTGCAGCAGATGCCGAACCGTCGGCGGCGTGTGCGTCAGGCAGGTGGTCAGGTACTGCTCGCGCGCCCGTTTCTGCAGGAGCACCAGGACGCCGAGGCCGCTGGCGTCCACCTCGCGCGTCTCGCGCAGGTCGATCGTGAGCCGCGATGCGCCGTGCGACACCGCCTGCGACAGCCGCTCGAGGGCGTCGCGCCGGAAGTCGAGCCGGTGCTCCGAGACCAGTCGCTCGGGCGCCTGCAGTACCACACGATCAGCATTGGGGAGCGGGTACATCGTGGCCTCCTCGCCGCGCCCGACCAGCGCCATCCGCATGAAGCCTCCGGTGTTGCTGCGTTGCCTTTCTTGGCATCGCTCACCTTCGGCGGCCGGACCATCTCGGTACTCTGAGACTCCCTGCTCTGCGGCCCCGCCTCGCGGCGGGTGTGCTCTTATCGGGTGATGCAGCGTTCAGTTGTTGACCTTCACAACTGCGAGAAGCGTGCCAAGCGCCTGTGACGGGCAAGTCGCTTCACAGCAATAGGTTACGCGATCGTCACATCGTGACGGTGGCCTGAGACCCGGTGCTGCGCCCCGCGCGACGGCAACTCGCTGGACGGCGTCAACTTCCGTTATAGTCACAACGCACGCGGAGTCGTCACATCACGCGCGCGGCCCGGTGCGTCAGGCGCGCACGTTGCCGGCGAGCGCCGTGGCGGCTATCGTCTGTCCCGTTCCGTGCGAGAGGCTGCCGCGCTCGCCGCCACCGCCGCTTCCGACCCGTCCGCCATGTCCGACCTCGACACGCTGCTCACCGAGAACCGCTCGTTCCCGCCGTCCGACCAGTTTCGTCATCACGCACTGGTGAACGACGCCTCGCTACACGCCGAGGCGGAGCGCGACTACGAGGCGTTCTGGGCGCGCCACGCGCGGGAGCTGGAGTGGATGGTGCCGTTCACCGAGACGCTGACCTGGGCACCACCGCACGCGAAGTGGTTCCATGGCGGCCGGCTGAACGTCTCGGTGAACTGCATTGACCGGTGGGTGCGCGGGGCGCATCGCAACAAAGCGGCCATCGTCTGGGAGGGGGAGCCCGGCGACGCGCGCGTGCTGACCTACTGGGACCTGTACCGCGAGGTGCAGAAGTTCGCCAACGTGCTGAAGTCGCTGGGCGTCGAACGCGGCGACCGCGTGGGCATCTACCTGCCGCTGATCCCCGAGGCGGCCATTGCGATGCTGGCCTGCGCGCGCATCGGCGCCATTCACAGCGTGGTCTTCGGCGGCTTCTCGCCGGAGTCGCTGCGCGATCGCATGAATGACGCACAGGCCAAGGTGCTGATCACAGCCGACGGCGGATATCGCCGCGGCCAGGTGTCGGCGCTGAAGCGCAACGCCGACAAGGCGCTCGAGGACGCGCCGACGGTGAAGCACGTCATCGTCGTGCAGCGCCGTCCCGGCGGCATGGGCGACGAGTCGTTCGCCCAGTTCCGAGAGGGGCGCGACCACTGGTGGCATCGCCTGATGCAGACGGCCAAGGCGGACTGTCCGCCGGAAGCGATGGACGCAGAAGACGTGCTCTTCATTCTCTACACCTCCGGCACCACGGGAAAGCCGAAGGGGATCGTGCACACGACCGGCGGCTACCTCACCGGCGTGGCGGCTACGACGAAGTACGTGTTTGACCTCAAGGAAGACGACGTCTTCTGGTGCACCGCCGACGTAGGCTGGGTCACCGGGCATTCCTATCTGGTGTATGGGCCGCTGGCCAACGGCGCCACGTGCGTGATGTATGAGGGAGCGCCCGATTGGCCGGAGCGCAATCGGTTCTGGGAGATCTGCGAGAAGTACGGCGTCTCCGTTTTCTACACGGCGCCGACGGCGATTCGCGCGTTCATGAAGTGGGGCGAGCAGCATCCCGCAAAGCACGACCTCTCGCGCCTGCGCCTACTGGGGACCGTCGGCGAGCCGATCAATCCCGAGGCCTGGGTCTGGTACCACCGCGTCATCGGTGGGGACCGTTGCCCAATCGTGGACACGTGGTGGCAGACGGAGACGGGCGCCATCGTGATCTCCCCGCTGCCCGGACTGACCCTCACCAAGCCGGGCAGCGCCACCAAGCCGCTCCCAGGGTATTTCGCCGCCCTGCTCGATTCCGCGGCAAAGGAGATCGCGGTCGGCGGCGGCCTGCTGGCCCTCACGCGCCCATGGCCGTCGATGCTTCGCACCATCTGGGGCGACGACCAACGCTACCGGGACACCTACTTCTCGAAGTGGCCGGGGCGTCCGGACCTGTACTTCCCCGGCGACGGCGCCAAGCGTGACGACGATGGCTTCTATTGGATCATGGGGCGCGTGGACGACGTGCTAAACGTTGCCGGCCACCGGATCGGCACCATGGAAGTGGAGAGCGCGCTGGTCGAGCACCCGGCGGTCGCCGAGGCCGCGGTGGTCGGCAAGGCCCACGAGCTCAAGGGACAGGTCATCGCGGCGTTCGTCACGCTGCGCGACGGCTTCCACCGCAGCCCCGCCCTGCGCGACGAGCTGCGCGAGTTCGTGGCCGAGAAGATCGGCGCCATCGCCCGGCCCGACGACGTGCTGTTCAGCGCCGACCTGCCCAAGACGCGCTCCGGGAAGATCATGCGCCGCCTCCTCCGCGACATCGCTGAGGGTCGCACACTGGGCGACACGACGACGCTCGCCGATCCGTCGGTCGTGGCGTCGTTGAAGGAGCAGTACGAAGCTGAGGAAAGCTGATTCAGGATTGGGACTTCGGATTCCGACTCCGGAATTCGATTGAGAATTCCGACTGACGATTGGCGCCGGCTGCTTGGCTGGCGTCGCCCCCCGGCACCGGAGAGGTGCAGATGACGGCTGACTTGCGTGCGACGCTCGAGCAGGCGCTGGCCGCGGACTACGTCCTGCTGGACGAGCTCCCCCGTGGCGGGATGTCCCGCGTGTTCCTGGCGAAGGAGAAGGCGCTGCATCGCCAAGTCGTGCTCAAGGTGCTCGACCCGGAGCTGGCGGCCACGCTGAGCGCGGAGCGCTTCAAGCGGGAGATCGCGCTGGCCGCGCGCCTGCAGCATCCGCACATCGTCCCGCTGCTGCACGCCGGGCAGCTGGAGGGCACCCTGTTCTATTCGATGCCCTTCGTGGAAGGGGAGTCGTTGCGGGAGCTCATGGCGCGCGAGCGGCCGATGTCGCTCGAGCGCGTGACGCAGATCCTGACCGAGGTCGCCGGTGCGCTGGATTTCGCGCACGAGCAGGGCGTGGTGCACCGCGACATCAAGCCCGAGAACGTGATGCTCTTCCACGGACAGGCGGTCGTGCTGGACTTTGGCATCGCGAAGGCGCTGAGCAACGCAACGTCCGCGACCACGAGCACCGCGACCGCGCCACGCATCACCCTGCAGGGCACCAGCCTCGGCACGCCCACCTACATTGCGCCCGAGCAGGCCGCCGGCGACCCCGCGCTGGACCACCGCGCGGATTTGTACAGCATCGGCTGCGTCGCGTACGAGATGCTCACCGGGCATCCGCCGTTCCGGGGGAAGACGCCCCAGGCCGTGATGATCGCGCACGCGCGGGAGGCGCCGGAGCCCGTGACCAAGCGGCGCCCGGACACGCCGGCCCCGCTGGCCCGGCTCGTCATGCGCTGCCTCGCCAAGTCGCCCGACGAGCGGCCGCGCCGTGCCCGGGAGCTCATGGACGCCCTGCGCCCGGACCAGGCGCACACGGGGTTCCGCGCCGCGCTCGAGCGGGCGCCGTGGTGGCTCCCGTGGGTGCTCGCCGCCGTCTCTACGGCCGTCGCCATCGGCGTCGCGCTCGCCCGTCGCGTGTAACCCGGGCGCACCCTCGCTCGTAATTCAATCGTGCTCGACCACTTCCTCCCCGAATCGCTCTTTCCCCGCAAGCTGCCCCCGGCCGCCGAGCGGCGCATGCGGCTCGCGCAGGCGCGCGCCGAGGAGGCGCTCGTTCGCACGCACGTCGAGAACGCGCTGACGTTCGTGGATGCGCTGGCCGAGGAGCTGCCCTTCGACCGCGCCATCGACACCTACATCCGGGAGATGGCCGTGCCGGAGCCGCTGGCGTCGGTCGTCGTCACGCGCGTGCTGGTGGTGCTGGGCCGCGACCTGCTGCCGACCTCGCGGGCAGAGCAGAAGGAGGACGTCCGGCCGCGCCTGCGCCTGAGCGAGGCGTCGGGGGGGAAGAAGGGGGAGATTCGGCGGGCGTAGGAAAACGGAGAAACACGGAGACGCACGGAGAAGCACGGAAAAGGGGGCCCGCGATTTCACGGGCCCCCTTCGTTGCGTCTGTGCTGTTCTGTGCTTTTCTGTGCCACTCTGTGCCACTCTGTGCTACTCCGCCCTCCTCCACTCCCACACCGCCAGCACGAACATGATGCAGATGATGATCGCGCTGACGACACACCACTGGCACCACGCGTGGATCACGGCCGCCTCGAGATACGTGAGGTAGCCGCTGAACAGCACGCCCCATCCGGTGAGCCCCACGAGCAGCAGCGCGGCGCGCCGGTCCGCAGCGAAGCGTTCCAGCGTGGCCGCGTACGCCGCGGCGAAGGTGCCGACGTAGTACAGCACGCCCCAGAACGCCACGGGCTGTCCCAAGAACATCGCCCATGGGCTCGTGTTGACCTTGTCGCAGCCGCCGATCTTGCACGACAGCGAACCGATGAGCCCAAGCTTGAACATCCACAGGTACACCGCCACGAAGAGCCCAACGAGGGCCAGCACGGCGATGAGCATGCGGCGTGTCACTTGGCGCCCTTCTTGGCGGTGTCCGCCTTGCCAAGCCGCACGAGCTCCTCGTCCACGAGGCGCTTGATCTCGTCGTACGGGAGGCTCCCCGCGTACTTCTTGCCCCCGATGATGAACGACGGCGTCTCACCAATCCCCTGCCGCTCCGCCTCGGCGCCGCTCGCCTTGATGTTCGGGTAGTGCCGCTGGCTGTCCAGGCACTCGTCGAATTTCGACGCGTCGAGCCCCAACTCCGCGGCGTACTGCTTCATCTTCTTGTCCGGGTTCTTGGTCGCCTGCGTGTTCCACAGGTCCATCGTGTAGAACAGGCGGTCGTGCATCTCCCAGAACTTGCCCTGCTCGTTGGCGCAGTAGGCGGCGTTCGAGGCGGACCACGTGTTGGCGTGCATGGGGAGCGGGAAGACGTAGAACTCAACGGACGCCAAGCCGGTCTTCACGAGCCGCTCGTGCACGTCCGGCTTGGTGAGCATCGCGAACTGGCCGCACGCGGGGCATTCGAAGTCGGCGAACTCGACGATCTTCACCGGCGCGTCGGGGTTGCCGAGACGAAACGCCTGCGCCGTGCCGAGCGGCAGGTTCGGGTCGACGGCGACGCCGCCGCCCCCGGACCGGGTAGCCACCCAACCGAGCGCGGCCGCGCCGATCACGGCAATGACGACCAGGAGGACGGTGAACTGCTTTTGCAGGGCAGGCTTCTTTGAGTTGGCCACGGCGCATCCATCGGGAATGAGTTGGAAGAAAGCTACAGGGCGCGGGGGGAGCGGCTCAAGCGGCGGGACGCCGCATCACGGCACCAGCATCACGGCAGCCGCATCACGGCAGCCGCACCAAGGGCGAGGCGCCGGGGCGTCGTGGTGCGGGGGCGTTGCGCACGGCGTAGCTTTGACGCATTGCCCCCGGCCACCCGCCATCCCTCGCATCGTGCCCCGCGTTGACCACCTGCGCGTCCCCGTGACCCCGGGGGCTCTGCACGCCGAGCGATACGGCTTCGGTGATCGCGCGCTCGTGCTGTTGCACGGCTTCGGCACGTCGTCGTTCCTCTGGCGGCGCGTCGCTCCGGCCCTCCCGCTCGGCCGGGTAACCGCCTGGGCGCTCGACCTACTTGGACACGGCGAGTCGGACCGTCCGGCGGAGGCGGCGTATGGCGTCGCGGCGCAGGCGCAGTGCGTGGAGCAGGCGATGACCGCGCTGCGCATCGGCCAGGCGACGCTCGTCGGCGTGGATCTCGGCGCTGCGGTGGCGTTGCGGCTCGCGGCGACGCGCCCGGCGCGCATCCATGGTCTCGTCCTCATCGGCCCGCCGCCGGTCGGGCGGGCGCGCGGGGCGGATCTGACGGAGTTGGGCCGCGCGGCGGCCTCGCACCTGTTCGAGGCCACGCAAGGGATGCTTGGGGCGGCCGCTTGGCTGGCACCGCTCCTCTCGCGGAGCGTCGCGACCGCTGAGGCGATGCCGGCTCGGCTCGTGGCGCGCTACGCGGCGCCGTTCGTGGGTGCCGCCGGGGTCCAGCACCTGCAGGGGCTCGCCGCGGCCGTCAACGATGCAGACGCGGAGGATCTCGACCTCGCCCGTCTTTCCGCGCGCACACTCGTGCTGCGCGGCGAGCACGATGCGTGGTGCTCGTCGGCCGACGCGTCACGGCTGGCGGCCGCAATTCGCGACGCCGACGTGCGCGAGGTGCCCGGGGCCGGTCGATTGGTTCCCGAAGAGGCGCCCGAGACATTGGCGGCGCTGCTGGCCGACTGGGCCGTGCCCGTGCACGGCGCGTCGGCTGGACGCATTGGGTAGCCCTGCACACCGGCCACCCGGGCAACCAGAGCGCGCGGCTTGGATTCGCGAGGTCGCGCGTTTACTTTTCTGTATTGCTTCACACCACTTCCAGCCGGACGAAATGAACAAGGGTCGACACAGAAATCGAAAGCCGAGCAACGAGCCGTCACCGAAGGATCAGGCGCGGGACGAGCTGTTCCAGCATATCATCAGCTGTGGCGTGGTTGGATGCGCTCCGGAACACCAGCGCGAGTGGTTCGACGAGACCATGCGGTACCTGTCCGAGCGGTTCTACGAGCTGTCGGCGGTGGAGATCGCCGAGCTGCGGACGCTGGGCGAACGCTTCGCCCAACCGCCGCGATCGGCCGCGGTTGCATCGCCGGACGCCGATGCCGTGGCCACGGCCTGAGCGCCTCGGTCGCTCGCGCTGATTCACCGCCTCGCGGCGCGCCGCGGGGCGGTTGCCTTTTCAGGGGACAGACCGGCTCAGCGTCCGTTGCGGCGTGACTGACGGAGCGCGAGCGCAAGCCGGGCGCCCTGCCCCAGACTGAACTCGACCGCCGGCGTCCACCGCGCGCGCCGCCGTCCTTCGACCCCCAGGATCAGCAGCAGCCCGGCGTCGGCCGACGCGTTGTCGTCCCGGCGCACGGTCAACCCGCCTCCCGCGTACGGACCCCAGCGGTGCTCGGCGAATGGATCGAGCAGGAAGCGCAGCGTGAGGTCGGCACGCCAGAGCGGACGGGCGCCCGCGGGGCTCTCGACGACGCCGCCGCCCACCGCCGTGCCGGCCCGCATGTAGTAGCCGATGGGAGCGTTGAGGCCGGCCATCACCGCGACGCCCGAATGGCGCGCGACCATCCCCTCGGCACGGACCTCGGGCTGGAAGCGCGGCGCGAACTGAAAGTCCTGGGCGCCCAGCGGCCGACAGGCCGCGGCCAATGGCAGCAGCGCCAGCGGCCACGCCCTACGCGCGCGCACGGGCACGCCAGAGGCTCACGGTGTAGTCCACGACGGAGACGAACGACGCGACGCCCACGACGGACACCGCCCACGTCGCACTGCGCGGGTCGATGACGATGGCGGGAAGTGCGACGAGCTGCAGCACGGTCGCGAGCTTGCCCGAGAACCGGGCTTGGAAGGTCGCGTGACGCAGGGAGGGGATGGCCTTCGCGGCGGCGAAGGCGCCCGCGGTGGCGATATCCCTGAGGAGAAAGACGAAGTACTGGAGCGTCGTCACCTGCCCTTCCAGCAGGAGCGTGCAGATGGCGACGAGGACGAAGATCCGGTCGGCGAAGGGATCGATGAGCGCCCCGACGCGACTGAACTGGTGCCAGCGACGGGCCAGCCAGCCGTCGAGGAAGTCGGTCAGCCCGACGGCGGCGAGGATGAGCAGGCGGGCATCGTGCTCATGGACCGCCGGGAAGAGCGCCGCCAGAAACAACCGGGACAGCGAAATGGCGTTGGGCAACGTCGCGATCGGATCGCGCTCCATGCGGGCAACATAACCCGCGACACGGAATGCTTGCCAGCGTCGCCGACCGGGGGTAGCTTGGCCGAGGATCCCCGTCTCCGGCGCTGAGGGCGTGATGGCCGACTACACCGAGCTGCTGAAGGGCGTCGCGATTTTCCAGGACCTCGACGAAGGCGAGCTGGCCCGCGTCTCCGAGGTCTGCCGCACGCAGGAGTTTGTGTCCGGGGAGTACGTGTTCAAGGAAGGCGAGCCGGGCAACCGCCTGTACCTCGTGGTCGAGGGCGAGGTGCGGATCAGCCGCATGATCCCGGGGAGCGGTGAGGAAGCGCTCGCCGTGCTCAAGAAGGGCGCGCTCTTCGGCGAGATGGCCGTCTTCGACCGCAGTGAACGCAGCACGGACGCCATCAGCAACGGTGGCTGCAAGCTGCTGTCCATCTCGCGCAGCGATTTTGAGCTACTGCTCGACTTCAACCGCGAGCTCGCCTACAAGGTGCTCTGGTCGTGCACGCGCCTGCTGTCGTCGCGCTTGCGCTCGACGAACGACAGCCTGCGCAGCTTCCTGGCGATGAGCATGTTTTAGGGGCAGAGAGACAACAGAGAAACAACAGAGAAACAACAGAGAGACAACAGACGCTGCGCGATTCGGTGCCGCCCTCCCTGACGCATGACGCCGCGGACTTTCGCGGCGTGCCAGCGTCGTTGCTGCGCGACCAGGCTGCGCTTTCCGGCCTGCTCATCGCGGCGGCCGGTGCGGCTGGGCTCACAACGATTGAACCGCCCCTGATGCGCCTGCTGCCACGCGGGGGGCTGGTGGTGGTCCTTCTGCTCGACGTCGGACATGTGGCCGTCCACACGCTGCCCGACGACGGGGTGCTCGCGCTCGATCTGCTGGTCAGCGCCAAGAAGGACGCGCGCAAGGCCATCGACGTGGTCACGCGGCGGCTGGGCGTGCGTCCGGTCCGCGCGACGCACAGCGACCGCGGCTGATCGCCGCCACCTCGGCAAGCGCCGTGAACCTGCCGTCGTGGAGCGCGCCCGCTGGCTGCCTGCTCGCGGCACTTCTCGTCATCGGGTGGAACCTCGCGCAGGGCGTCCGCCTGTCTGCGCTTCCAGCGGCCAAGCCGGCGCTCCGGGGGCTGGCGGGGCTTTCCGCATTCCTGCTGTTGCCCGCGCTTGCCATTGCGCTGCTCGCGTCCACGGCTGCGGGCGCGCGGGTACTGGGGGCGTTTGCCTGGCTGTGGCCGGTCACCAGTCTCGGTGTCCTTCTCGCGGGAGTGATGACGCTGGCGCACGGACGCGGCGTCTGGGACCGGGTAATCCTCGTGCTGTACGATGCGCTCGCCGCGTGGATCGCGGTCACACACTGGCTGCAGAGCGCGGGCGTGGCGTTGGCGCCGTGGGCGTCCGCGCCGGGAGCGGCGGCATCGACCCTGATGGCAGGCGCGCTTGGCGACGCGGCGTTCCCCTGGGGGGCGGTGCTGGTTATACCGGTGATGGTCCCCGCGACACCATCCCCTGCTCGCATGGCGCGAGCGGCGACGACGACCGTCACGGTCGGCGTGGCGGCACTGGCCGCCGGGATCCTGGCCATCGTGCCCCGGACGCGGGCATCGCTCGTGGAAGCAGCGCAGCTTGTTGCCCCTGCCCCGTCGGGGACGCGGGGCGCTCTCGCGGTCGGACTTCGCCTCTTTGGCGACCTTTCGTCGCCGCCGTCCGCCGTCGTCGCACTGCGGGATGTTGCGCTGGCCGACTCGTTGAGCGTTACGGTGGTGCACGTGGCGCTAAAGCGCCCGGACATCAGCAACGCCGCGCTGGATTCGATCGCACGCACGCTCGCGCCGCGTCGCGATTCGATTACGCTGATCGTTTCGCTGCGCCTGCCGGTCCCCTTCCCGCGCGCGGACACGTCCGCCGAGCGCGCGCGCCTCGCCGCGCTCGAGCGCATCGCCCGCCGGTTGCGGCCGGATGTGCTCGTGCCGGCCGATCGCGTCGAGCTTGCCGCCGCGGAAGCCTCGGTGCCTGACGTGATCCGCCACTACGAGCGCGTGGCGACGCGGGTGCAGCGCATCAACCGGCGCATCGTCATCGCGCTCGGCACCGATGCTTCCAGCGAGAGCGACAGCGTCGCCGTGGAGTGGGTCATGTCCGGCAGCGCGCCGGTCTCGACCATCGCGCTCGCCGTCCGAGACCACGGCGTCAGTCCCGAGCGCTTCGTTGGCGCCCTGGCCGCCGTATCGCGTTGGGCTTCACTTGGTCGCCGGCCGCCGGGGACCTGGCTGCTCGGCGTTCCGTCCGCGCCAACAGTCACGGGGGAGCGAGTGCAGCAGCACCTCGTGCGATACGCGCTGGCCTGGGCGACGGCTTCTCCTTGGGTGCGCGGCGTGGTCGCGGGCGACGCCAGCGACGTGGCCGGGCCGGTCGCCCTGCGTACGGCCGGCGGTCGGAGGCGGCTGGCCTTGGCCGAGGTCGTAGCGGCGCTTCGCCTCCAGCGCGATGCGGCGGCCGGTGCGGCCACGGACGCTTCGATTGCACCGACGGCGCCGGCTCCCCCCGATACCACCATTCGACCAACCGAACTGCCGCCGCCATGACCCTGCCAGCGTTCACCGGATTCGGTCCCGCCGCGCTGACCTTTCTCCGCGGGCTTCGCGCCAACAATCGCCGCGAGTGGTTCGAGTCGCACCGCGCCGCGTACGAAACCGAGGTCAAGCGTCCGCTCCAGAGGTTGGTCGAGGAGCTCGATGTGCGCTTCGCGACACTGGCGCCGGAGTTCGTCGGCGACCCGAAGTCCTCGCTGTTCCGCATCCATCGCGACGTACGGTTTTCGCGGGACAAGTCGCCGTACAAGACACACGCCGCTTGTTGGATCTTCCATCGCGCACCGGGACGCGGTGTCGGACAGACGGTGGATGGCGGGGCGGGCTTCTACTTCCACCTCGAACCCGGCGCCTCGCTCGTGGCGGGCGGTCTGTGGATGCCGCCGAGGCCGAAGCTGCAGTTGGTGCGGGACGCGATCGCCGAGGCGCCCGCGGCATGGGAGCGGGTCGTCCTCGACCGCGCATTTGTGCGACGCTTCGGCGGACTGAATGAAGACGATCCGGGCGTCGTGCTGAAGCGGTTGCCGCGCGGCTTCGCGCCGGGGCACCCCGCGGAGCGCTGGCTGCGATTCAACTCCTTCACCGTGTCGCGCGCGCTGAGCGACACCGACGCGCTGGGGCCGCGGCTCGTGGCGCGCGTGATGCGCGATTTCGCGGTGATGCTGCCGTTCGTCCGCTGGCTGAACCGCGCGCTGGGTTTCCTGCCGAGCCGTTCGCGCTAGCGCACCGCGCCGTGGTCCGCGGCGCGGCTAGACGCGCCGGCCCGCCTCGCCGCGCACGATCCCCTCGA